>Ga0056115_1000649_pt1 | contig 15521 bp, 14 predicted proteins | sample WorMetOlspDAHAB1_FD_77007 | JGI IMG/M metagenome (GOLD analysis project Ga0056115, IMG submission 77007) | Marine gutless worms symbiont microbial communities from Max Planck institute for Marine Microbiology, Germany - Olavius sp. DAHAB.1 ...
GTGTTTATCCTGGTATGGGGAACAAACCTGGTGCGCAATCTATCTGAGTCTGGAGCAGAAAATCTGAGAGCGGAAATGGTCGAAGCGGAGCGGCTGATGACGGAAGTCAACACTCTTGTTGACAACGCGCTGCCATCATTTTATTTAGTAATCTCAGGTGAAAATAATGCGGATTACGATGATGATTTTTACCAATTTCTGATTCCAAGCGTTGAAGACAAAGCATTGTCCTCTGACCAAGGAATGAAAGGGACTCCATTATGTTAAAAAGCCTATTCAGTGTTATTTTGCTGATCATTTTTCTGATTTCACCGGTGATTGCAGCGAGTCAGGACGTTCCCAGCGGCAAGTGGTGGTATAATCCCAAAATACAAAAAAATCTGAACTTGAATAAAAAAGAAGTCGGTAAGCTGGACAAACTATTTGCCAAAAGCCGCCGCAAGCTGATCAAATTAAAATCTGAAGTCGAGCACGAGCAATTTGAACTGGACCAGCTACTTGGTCAAAAGCAAGTAAATGATGTCAAAGTTAAAAAACAATTTCAAAGACTTGAAAAAGCCCGCAATAAACTTGCCAATGAACAACTGCAATTCGTGATCGGGGTCCGAAATACGCTGGGCCCCGATCGTTTTCAGCAACTCAAAACCAATTATAAAAATTGGCAATAGGACTGAAGGTTTCAGGTATCAGGAAATAGAGGATTCACATTTATGTTGAGTAAATAAGATTGCATAATGTTAAATCCAGAGGAAATTCTTGCATCGAGCGACACCCTGAATAAAATTGAAGCTGTTTGCAAGCGACATTTTTACACTGAAAACGACCGCAACGAGTGCTATATATTTGTGCTGGACAGCCTCAGGGCCGAGGACTTCAAGCGGTTGCGGGCCTTTAAAGGTCAGAGCAAATTTTCTACCTATCTTTATTCCCTGGTTAACTCCCTGGTCATCGATTTCCGACGCAAAAGATACGGCTGCCGGCGCATCCCCACCGCAGTTGTAAAACTTGGCAAATGGGCTGAAGCAGTCTATCGACTGGTGTGCTGGCAAAAGTTTTCCGTTGATGATGCCTATGATTTCCTGCAGGTCGATGGACAATTTGAAGGCAGTTATGAGCAATTCCAGCAAGAAATCGTGCCGATCCAAAAAGCCCCCTGCCGGGAAAACCCCAGTTTCGCGTCGATGGATGATGACAACCGCGACTCGTTCCGGAATTTGAGCGTTGCCGATTCCAATCCATTGGAAAAATTAATTATAAAACATAACCGGGAAAGGCGAGTCATGGCCCTTAAGGTTATTCGGGAGACGACCGACCGTCTGCCCGAAAATGATCAGCTCCTGGTCAGGCTCGTATTTGGATCGGAGCATCCGGTGCGCGTGGCTGCGAAGGTAATCGAGCTTTCAGCAGCCGCGGCCCGTCGTAGATTGAAAAGGCTAATGATAAAATACCGCGAAAATTTACTGGCAGCCGGTATCCGCGAACCGTAATCTGTCCGTCTAATTATACTGCCCTGGGAGATTCTTCTTCAGGGGGTGGCGAATACAAATATGCTTCTTGAAATCTGATGAAATATTTTGAGGGTGTTCGGGGCCGACTAATGAATCAGTTTTTAATCGGTGTAATCTGCGAAATCTTTGGATTTAAATAAAAAGGTAAAAATGAGCAAATTGGTTAAAAAGTGTCTAAAGCCGACAGTATCGCCGAATTCGCCGGATTCCGATAATCATGTTGAAGTCGAGGATATCGCGCGCTTGGCTGATGGAACCGTCGCCAACAACGAACGCGAGCGCTTAATTCGCCATATCAATCGTTGTCAACGGTGCTACGAAATTTTGCACCACACCCTCAAAGACACCAGCTTGGCAGCATCTGTGAAACCTGCTGCCGGACCCTGGTGGAAATCAAAAGCCGCTTACGCCCTGGCAGCTTCCATTGTCCTGATATTTATTTTCAGCGGTCAGTTTGCGTATAAATATTGGCATCGGGTTCCCGGGGTTATTTCAGCAACCCTGGAGCTGGATCAGAATTTAAAGGATATCCTGCTGGAAGATAGTGCGCTGCAATTCGGAAAAGGTGCACGATTAAACCGCCTGCTGGCTGTATTGCAGCAAAGCGGACTGCCGGTTAAAGATCTGAATCTGGCTGTTCTAACAAAACCCTATTATCAAAAAAAGAGCTTGTTCGGCCCCCGGGAAGTCCTGCAGATTCGCGTTGAGAACGGAGTCGCCTACCTGGAAGTTAAAGAGGTGGAGTGACACCTCTAATCAATCCGCCCTAAAAACACCCCATCCATACTTTTCGATGATTTTAGAAAATTGAAAATATTCGTGCCTTTTCCAAAAAGAACCTAAAAAATTGATCTGATTTCAAGTCCTGTCCGTCTAATAGGTTAACCAAAGCGAATTATCCAATATTTTGAGGAGGTACAATATGGAGAAAGCAACATTCATTCAATCGAAAAAGAGTCGGCAGCTGTGGTTTTGGATTCAGGCGCTATGCGGGGTCGCCTGCGGCCTTCTCATATTCGATCAATTTCAGGCCTTGGCAAAGCAGTCCCCCACCATCCGGTTATTTCCGACCACAGTGGTGGAAAACATTAAGCAGACAGGCCAGGCAGCCAGGGCCATGGAAGAGGATTTGCAAAGTGTAATCGATCGCTTGAATCAGCAGGAGGAACTTTACCTTGCAAGCAAATGTGAAGGTGCCGGTGCCGAGCAGGGATGCAGTGAGATTGCCGATCAATTGGGCCAAACTTATCTGGAAATGTTGACCATGATGGAAACCCGTCTTCCGGGAATGGAGGACTCGGTCAGAGCCACCAATACCAGCCTGGAAAAGCGGATCCGACAGGAATTGGGGCGCAAAACCACACCCAGGGGGCTGCAGAAGGTGCTTGAAAGAACACCCCAAAGGTCGGTTGCCTCGGCCCGCTATCAGAGACGCTCGGGAAAACTAAGTGAAAAATTCAAACAATACTACAAGTTGGTGGCGATGGCGCCCAGAATGGGCTCGGGCGGATCCCTGGCATCGGTGGCTGCTGAAATTTACCTGGATACCCAGGAAGTGCAGGAGTTGATAGCCCTGACGCGCGATGAGATCAGTCGGGCCAAGCTCATGATCGATCTCGACCAGGCCTACGGCATCATTACACCGGAAATGTTTGAAATGGTCGGTCGGGTAAAATTGATTTTATTTGGCGAAACCGCTGAAGAAGAAGGTATACCCGGGCCGCCTCCCGGCAGCACCAAAGCCGAGTATCGCAGCCCGCTGGAAATGTAAATATTCAATCTTCAATTGATATGGGGAGGTAGATTCTCATGAACACGCACAAGACCCAAAAAAAATGTCGGATAAAAATATTTTTAATCATAACTGTTATTGGTCTTCATCTAACATCGTGCGGCAGCCGACCGTATGTAACGCCAAGCTGTACACTGCCTTCCGGTGTAGATCTTGACGAAGCACTGGCGCATTCCAAAAAAGACCTCGGACATTTGGAATGTGAAGTTATGTTTGACAGTTACTATGAGCGGCTGATCGAAGTCGCCAAACGCGACCCTTCGACTGCCAATAAACGCAAATTTAGCGATTTTCTGGAGTGGGCCAACACGGAAGGCATTATTGATAAGATCCAGGCCCGTAGCTACTATAACCGCTATTTCAACACGACCTTCATGTCGCTGCCCGATGAGTACAACGTTTGTTCATCCTGCTCTGAAACAAACCAAAAAGATCTCGAATTTCAGCTGGAAGCAGAACTCGGTCAAAAAGAAGAAGGATTGTTGAGAGCCTGTCAGGACAAGAATGCGTATTACGTTGCAGCGGATCAATATAACTCCATCATGCTTCTGCTGGATGCGACCTGCACCGCATGCCGGAATTAGTAAAATGTCGAATGTCCATTGACGAATGTCGAATTAATGAGTTCCGTCGATTTTAAAATTTCCCATGCAAAGAAGCGCAAAAACATGGACAGCAGATCACATTTATTTTCCGGTTGTTTTGGAAACGCTCGGAGTGCTTTCCTGACTGATAGTATGATGGAAAAATTCCAATACTCCACTACTCCAACACTCCATCACGCTGACTATTACGAGGGAGTTACAGGAACCTTATCATGAATGTAAAATCATACACATTTGCCGGTTTTTCGGCCGGATTTTTCGTCGGCGCCCTGGGCGTGCTGTTCGTCGGTGCTGCACTTATTTACATGCTGAATATGTCGGAAGTCGTCGCCATATCCGTTCTGAAAATTCCCAGCGTTCAGCATGCGCTGGGTTGGACCTATGACAATCTCAGACTGTCGGTCATTCCTTTTTTCTTAACCGCTCTTTGTTTTGCCGGCTCGCTCATGCGTTTAAGGCGACTGCTGTCAGATCCAGGGGTTTCGGCCGAAAAAGTCGCCCAAACTGATCACCTGGTGGGCATCTGGATCAATCTGTTTTTCGGAATCGGTGTAATTTGGACGGCCATTGGTATGCGAGGTGCCTTGTTGGAAGGGTTGGGAGATCTGAATTCCCAGTCGGCGGCCCGGTTAGGGGCCTTTTCGATCCTTCAGCGGTTGGTGGACGGTGGAATTCTATTGGCCTTATCGACCACCATTTTCGGCGCCGTCGGTGGATATGCGTTACGCCTGATTAAATCCCTGACGGTCGGCAGCCGGATCAACGCTTACTACAACCGTCTGGCACTACAGCAGGCTGAATCGGTACAGCATGTCTTACAATCGATCGACGATCGACTAGGACAAATAGTCGCTTTCAACGAAAGACAACGCCAAGATATTCGGCAATTAGGCGACAGTCCTTCTGTACTTGGCGGCAGTACCTAGCCAATCTAGTGTCGAGGATGCCGTGAGCTTTTATATTTCAAGGTCTTCAGGTTTCAGTGTTCAGGTATCAGGATTTAGACCCCGGTTCTCTAACACCCGAAACCTGCCACCTTGAATGTTGCATGTACTAAAAAGCAAGGGCTAATAAGCATTTTGAAATTTTCGAGGAAAAAGAATTGAACCCCTTACAACCATGGCCAATCAACCTGTCACACAGCAATCCTGCGCTATCCAATGATGTGGAATTGCTGCAAACCGATGTGATGCGATTTTTCGCGATACTCTGTCTGTGCTTAATGGCGATATTTGCGCTGATCAAAACCCTGCCCATGGCGCCTCCGGCTGATAGACCTACGATTGTCGAACCAACGAATCTAAAGACCGAGGCTCAGTCACTGCAGATTCAAATTGCAATGATGCGTAAAAAGCTGGCCAAAACATTAACCAAAGTCCAGGCCGCATCCCTCGCAGCCGAGCAATCGTCAATACAGGTAAAAAAGGCTGCACAAGACGAACAGGAAATTATGACCCGGCTGGCAAATACTCAACAGCAACTAGAAAAAGAAACGCAATCCCTCAATCAGACACGCCACGAATTAAAAATAAGGGGAGCAAAGCTGGCCGCAATTATCAACGACATCGATACTAAACAGCACCTCCGAACGGAATTGAGGTCGCAAATAAAAGATGAGACTCAAAACCTAAAAAAGATACAGGCGGCCCTGGATCAGGCCAATCAGAAGGCAAATCAAAGCCATCGCCCGGTTCCACAGACTTCTTCCAAACCAGCGGACGACGACACACCGAAACCTTCCAACGGCGATGGATACATTCTGCGATTTGATTCAGATGCGGCCTTGCAAAAACTTATCTCCGGAGGGCAGGTATATTTTTATGCAGTGGCGGGCAAAAAGGCCTGGCAGCTTCGATTGACCGGAGGACAACCGGGCTATCTCCCGGTCAAAATGCCAGTCCAAATTTATGAAATGGAAACTGCCACAGTTCCCATTGAGTATGCGAGGGCCTTTGATCGGCAGGTGGCGGCATTCGGCCGCACAACTGTGACCTGGGGGGTTACGCTGCCGGCTCAAACAACGGCATCCATAAATCGGCTCATCAGGGACCAAAAGGGAGGCGATCTGGTGATTATGCCGGACGGCGAGGTGATTTTAAATTGAATCCTAATGGCAAAGTCCAAACAAAAATTTGGCCCGCGACCGTATTGTTAATCTGGCTGGGGTTGTCGGCGTGTGCCGGGCATCCGGGGCTGCATGAAATTGATTCCGACACCGGACAATCGTCACTCGATTTCTGGTTGGAAAAGACCTTGATCCCATATTTGCTGCAGCAGTTCGATCAGCACCCCCGCTTTAGAGGGCAGCAGGTTTTACTTGTGCGCATGCAGGGCGAAAATATCACACCGCACATCGATGATCTGACTGCCCAAATCCGGCAAAAAATCACCGATGCGCTTTTGAAAAGACCCGGCCTCGATCTGGCCTGGCGCCCCGCTTTTCAACCCTGGAAACACTATCAGAGCCTTGAAGATGTCTCATGCGGCGATTCCAACGAAGTTCGATATTACGTCGGGATAGACCTTGGGCGGTCCGGGGAAAATCGGGATCTATATGTGAAAGTGCGAGCATTGAACCTTGTCGAAAAAAAATGGGTGTCCGGATTCGGCAAAAATTGGCAGGGAACTCCGACCCGGAAGCAATCCGAAGCATTGGCCCGTGAGCATCCTGATGAATATCTGCGGGGGTTGCGGCCCCTGCCGTTTTCCGATCGACAGCCGGATATGCTGGCGGCCTATCTGGCGCGCAATCTCAGCTGTCTACTGCGACAGGGGGAAGCAGACGATCTGGTGGTGCATGTGGACCGCCCTGCCCCGGACACCCCGGATATGTTAAAAACCACACTGGAACTCGTGGGAAAATACCTGACGCGTTTTAGGGAGGTCGAAGTAACCGCAGACCCAGACCAGGCTAACGTGGCCGTCGTTTCCGCAATCCACACCATCGATCAAAAACTGCACCAGGTCTGGATATCGGCCCGACAACGACACGGCGAAAAATATCTTCCCGGCGCCGAAACCGAAGCCTACGTGATGATAGAAGCCCCAAATGATATGGAGATCGCCGGTACAAATCAGGTGATACCACCTGGACCCATGCCGCTGTTCCATAATGTATCCACCCAACCTGAGATCATCGGATCCTTTGATTTACTCACGCCGCAGAATCAAGATTTTTGTGCGACCGAAAAAGCGTGGATGTCCGGAATTCAGCGCCTATCCCCCCATGAATCACTGCCCGCGGGAAGTTGTGTGGCGGTTGAAATGAAAATCACGACACCTGCTTATATTTTTCTGGTCGCCCAGGATGCCCGGGGTGAATTAACGCGCATGTTTCCATCCGCCTGCCCGGCGTTTGCCCAAAGAGCTGACCGGCTAATGCCCGGGGAACTTTTTCAATTTCCGTCGCTGTCCGACCTGCAAGCCGGGGGATTGGAACTGGGTGGTTCTCCCGGTACCGAAAGAATTTTTGCGATTGCAGTCACGTCACCGAAATTGGCGGACATGTTCGCCGACCGGATAGATAAAATCCAGAGCCTGTGCCGTCCCGGCAGGAAATTTCCAGACCCGCTTGCGGCAAACAGCTTCCAACATCCCCGGAGACATATCCAAAACTGGCAAAACTATTTAAAACAGCTATCCCGGCAATATCCAGGCCAACTGGAATGGCGCGAATTCAGTTTCCGGCATATAGCCGTCAGATGACAGAAGAATTTGAAGTCGGAAGTCGGAATGTGACAGCAAGAAAATTAAAAACAGACCTTGGATTTGTAGAAAAAAGAAGATGAGACGGTGAGAAATAAAGAAGGTAGGAAAAAGAAAAAAATGGGGAGTGTTCGAATTCGGAGGTCGGAAAAAAACAAAGGTGTGAAGCGAGAAAGAACCGCACAACCCGTAACGCGTAACCCGTAACCCGAAACCCGAATCACGTAAACCGAAACACGCAACCCGGAACTCGTAACCCGAAACCCGAATCACGTAAACCGAAACACGCAACCCGGAACTCGTAACCCGAAACCCGTGACCGGAAACTCGTAACCCGCAGACCGTAACTCGAAACCCGAATCATGAATCGCTTTAATCAGACCACCATTATTATCTTTTGTCTAATGCTGCTTGGATACGGGAAACCGGTTTCTAGCGCCGTAAAAACTATTGTACCAAATATTGAAACGTTGTGGCATCAATATTATAAAGATGATGCGGCCAATCTTCCGGCCATCAGCTATCCATATGATCATTGCTTTAGATCAGCAGCTAAAAAATATGATCTCCCCCTGTCACTTCTTTTGGCGGTGGCTCGCGGTGAATCCAACTTCAATCCCCGGGCGAAATCGAACCGCAACTGCCATGGATTGATGCAAATTCAGTGGCCGGGAACCGCCAAACATCTGGGTATTTATCGACTGAACGCGCTCTATGAACCCTGTACCAATATCCGGGCCGGTGCCGAATATCTGCGGGAACTTTTGGATCGCTACAATAACAATCTGCATTTGGCCCTGGCTGCCTATAACTATGGTCCGGGCCGTATCGGAAATGGGGCCGGCGGCGCCCGCATTCCCCGCGGCGCAAAATGGTACAGTGGCTATATTTACCATCATTTGAAATATATTTTACAGGAGGTCACCACTGCCGAAACCGATACTTCCGGCAAGCCTGGAAAATACAGACGACAGAAGCGCCTCGTTCTCGTCACGTTTAATCAGCCATACCGGGCAAATGCTTATTTTCAACATCTGCAAAAACGAGCGCCGTCGTTGAATCTGGACTGGTACCGCATTGGCCTGGGGCGCTTTCAGGTCGTGATGCTATACTCTGACGATAAAACTCTGGAATCCGGCAGAAAAAAATTAAAAACCCTGGGCGTGATCGTATACGCCAGATAATACCTGAAGTCTAGACTTAAATAGCCCTAACCCGAGCATGCCGGAACCAAGAAAAAACCATCACGAAAGCACGAAATGACGAAAACACGAAAAAAAGCTAAGAAGCTTTTTTTTGTAGACCTTATTGTAGGCTTGTGCGTCATATTCAACAGTCAGAGGAAATTGCATACGAGAGGTTTTCAAAATCAAAGCTAATTGTAAGTTCAGGTTCAAGGGTTGGTGGGAGTGGCTTTCAGCCACGATCATCGGTGCCGGTTAGAAGCGTTAATCGCGGCTGGAAGCCGCTCCCACAATCTAAGAACATCTTAAGTGAAACGACATCATAATTCGATATTCGACGCTCGTCTTTCAAACCTCACTGTGCGACATGAAAATTTTCTTTGGAGCCAATATGCCCGGCAACAAAAAGCAAAATAAAGGATTTTGGACCTTTCTACTGTGGCTGGTTCTGATGTCAATCGCCCTGGCTTCGACGGCCCGGAGCGAAGATCGGGCTCTGCTGATCGGGGTAGGCCGCTATGCCCATTTCGATGATCGACTAAACGGCGTCAGTCTGGACCTCGACATGATGACGGAAATAGCCCGTCTGATGGGATTTGACCAAAGTGCGATTAAAACTCTCGCACATGAACAAACCACCACGGCCAAGGTTTATCAAACCTTCGATGACTGGTTGATAAACAAAATCGAACCGCAGGACCGCGTCTTGATATATTTCAGTGGACACGGCTCCCAGGTGCCGGATGAAAACCACGATGAAAAAGATAAATTCGATGAAGTGTTGCTGCTCTATGACACCTCCCTCACGGCAAAAGACGGGCGTCAATCCCTGAAGGGGGTATTACATGATGACCGATTCCACCGGATGCTGTCACAGATTAAAAGCAGAAATATCCTGGTTATCCTGGACGCCTGTCACAGCGGAAGTGCAACAAGGGGGCTACAGTTTATCCCACGAACGATTCCGGTAAACGATGCCCGGGTGAAATACTTCTATTACTCCCCGTTGCTGGAGACGGCCGGCGGAAGGGGCAGATTTGATTTGATGGAGCCTTCGACTTCATCTGATTTCGAAAATCGATATGTTGCCATGACGGCCTGCCGCGATGATGAAAAGACCCTGGCGACTTCCCAGGGAAGTATATTTACTCTGGGATTGCGTCAGACCCTGCGGTCGGCGTCTATATCCGGAGTAAACATTACACCGGAAGAATTGCAGCGCCAGACGACGCGCTATATTCAAGAACAAATCCAATCCGACCAGGCAGTTTTTCATCCCCAGATTGCCGGCCATAAGAAGCTTCGTGAACGCCCCCTGGAACTGGTTGCGCTTTCCGGCGGCAACGGAATGGTACGGCGGAAGTTGGCGGCACTGGCGGAGAAGAGCAATGAAACCATCTGGCTCAACCTGAATAAAACGTGCTTTGAGCCCGGGAACGAGCTGGAGATATCGGTTATGATAACGGATACGGGCTATTTGAACGTTGTGAGCATTGCGGCGGATGATCGGTCCACCGTGCTGTTTCCGAACCGATACCACCCGCAAAATGCCGTAAGGCCTGGAAAGCTTAACATACCCAGCGCTCAAATGGAATTTGAACTGGTCAGCGACGGTCCCCCCGGCCCACACCTGATCACGGCCTTTTTAACCCGTTCGGCCGTAAATAACTATAAGGACGGCTTCAAGACAATAGATGATGTGCTGGCGGATCTGTCCCCGAGTTCAACACGGTCCTTGATACTGCGCCAAAAGAAAGACTTGCTGGCCGCCGGCAAGGTATCGGTGGAAATCCGGGAAGAAGGACAGTGTCAATATGTTGTCAGAATGGGAGGCAATCCATGAAGTGCTATATCGGTTTTGGGATCATACTGTGTTTGATCGCATCAGGCAATTTATCGCTGGCAACGAATTGCCGGTTGGGTGCCGATTACTATTACCGGGCTAAAACCGAGACCAACCCGCAAATCGTGATCGATTGGCTAAATCGATCGGTGCAGATATGTCCTAACTACAACGCCTGGTACATGCTTGGGCTGATCTACAGCCAGCAGGGTCAACTTACACCGGCCATTACGGCATTTTCCCGGGCCAGCGATCAAGCCGTTTCCGCAAAAACCGAAGCTCTGGCAATGGCTCGTAAGGGCGAACTGTTGACCCGCGCCGGTCAGTTACTCCGGGGGGTGCGCATCCTTGAACTGGCCAAACGTTTTCATCCCGAACCGGCACCGGATTGGCTGGAGGCGTCTTTAAAAAATACCCGAATCCAAATCTATCACGCTATAACACCGGCCGCAGAAATCGCCTATATTTTTCAGACCGGCACGCAAACCAGCATGGACGGCCGATTTGCTGTGCGGCCGGCGGTAAACCTTCCGGTCCACTTTGACTTTGATCAGGCCAAATTAAATCCGGCGGGAAGCCGTCAGGTACTTGAACTGGGTCGCGCCCTGGCACGTATACAAAAGAAGCAATGGTCATTTCTGCTGATCGGTCACACGGATAAAAGAGGGTCCAGGATCTACAACCAGACACTATCTGAAAAGCGGGCCGACACCGTAAAAATGGAGCTGGAACGAAAATTTCCATCCCTGACCGGTCGGTTGAAGACCCGCGGGCAAGGAGAGTCCGAGTTGCTTTACAATGGTGATACTGAAATTGATCACCAGTTGAATCGGCGCGTGAAGGTGATGATTGAAGAATGAAAATTATTCTGAGAGGCTATTTTAACAATGATCAAAAACAAAGTATATATAGCATTATTGATCCTTTTATTCAGCCTTGCCGCCGGTATTTCGCTGCCCGCCGTTGCTGAAAACCATGCCCTGTTGATCGGCATTGGGACGTACCGGCAGCGAACGCTTGAGGGCCCCCCCTTCGACGTGGCGGCCCTGGCCCGGATGCTCAGCGCCCATTATGGATTCCCCAAAAACAATATCCATACCCTCGTCAATGAAAAAGCGGTCAAATCGAGGATTCTGGATGAACTTCAACTGCTGACTCACCGAACCCGTCCGGGAGACCGTGTGTTTATTTATTTTAGCGGCCACGGAACCAGTCGGCGTGATGAATTATTGGCATTGCCGCTGCCGCATTCCACCGGCGCCCTGGTACCGGCTGATTTTAATGCAATGCCCGGTCAGCCGGCTGAAAAGTTGCTGGCTCAATTGATCATCGGCAAGCGCGACCTGCGGCCGACCCTGGAACGGCTCGACCAGGACCGGGAAGTTCTGATGATCTTTGACACCTGTTTTTCAGGCAACACGGTCCGCTCAATCGAGGCTCCCGAATACACGAATCCAAGCCGCTACATGCGGCTTCACACAAAAAGCGTCTTTGGCGCTGAACGGGAAGTTGGCAATTTTGAGGAAAATTTAAATCCCACCGAACCATATCCTTATCGGAATATTTTTTACATATCCGCATCAACGGGTAGTGAAGTAGCGCGGGACATCCGGCAGGACAACCTTCATTTATTTCCGACCATCGACGGCAATCCGCATGGTGTGTTGACGGATTCCCTCCTGAGAGTGCTGGCGGGGCAGCGGCCGGTGGACACCAACCACGACGGTCGGTGGAGCCAGATCGAATTATACGCCGCCGTCAAATCGGAAGTGAAACGACGCTTTAAACAAACTCCCCAGGCACTGCCCCGGGAAGGCAAGCTTGCTGAGCGGCTAAACTCGCGACCTTTTTTCGTTCGCTCCGCAGGCGGAATTGCTGCAACATTTTCGGTGCCGATTGAACCAGAGTCAGGTTCGCAAGTACAAGCGGTGAATTATCGACTGGAATATTCTTCCTCCCATGCGCTGGTTGTCGGAATTAATAAGTACCATCATTGGCCTCGCCTGGAATATGCCGCCAAAGATGCCCGGGAAATGGCCAGTTTGCTGGGAACCCAAGGTTTTCAAATCCATTTGCTGACAGACGAACAGGCCACGCTGCAAAATATTCTGGCTGGACTGAAGACAATCGACCGTGCGGTGGATGGAAATTCACGGGTAGTATTCTACTTTGCCGGGCATGGTCAGACCGAAGATCTGCCGGGTGGCGGCGAAAGAGGCTATATCGTGCCGGTCGATGCCGATGACTACGATTGGCAGAATACCATGCTGCCCATGGAGCAATTGAACCGGAACATTAAGAAGTTATCGGCCAAACACATCCTGATGGCTTTTGATTCCTGCTATTCCGGTCTGGGCCTGACCCGTTCGATAAAACGGCATCCGGCACAAAATTCAGCCTACATTCAGAAAATGATGCGCTCGCGAAGTATTCAAATTCTGACCGCCGGCAGCCGTTCCGAGCAGGCCATCGAGGCAGCCGGTCATGGCCTGTTTACGGATCACCTGCTGGCGGCCCTGTCAGGTGCCGCCGACATAAATGGCGATGGTTATATAACTGCGACTGAAATTTATGCGACCGTACGCCCCAGCATAACCCAGAAATCTTACAGTCGCCAGACACCGCAGTTTGGCTATATTGAAGGCAACGGCGACATTATTTTTCGTAATACGCCTCATAAAAACCAGGCTGCCACCGTGTTAATCGAAACCGCAATCAGTGGAATCGATGTCTGGGCCGGAACTTTTGAAATCGGGCATCGTCTGACGGCGGGTAGGCATCAATTGCGGGCAAATGGCGGGCAAACATCAATTATCGTTAAAAAAGGCGGACGCACCCTATACCGGAAAGATGTGCTGCTGTCGACCAACCGGATATTTCCCATCCGAATCGGCTTAAAAGACACTAAACCAGAATATCGGGAAGCATTTTCGATGCTGACCATCGCCAACCGCAAAGTTAAAAATTATTCTAACTCGATTGCCTATGACCTGGATCACGACGGACGTGAGGAGATTGTTACTGCTTCAGGCAAGCGCCTTTATGCCTTTAAATCCAGCGGTACGATCGTCTGGGAAAAAAAATTCAAGGTTCCAATCACCTTGAATCTGATTGACGACTGGAAATCACAGACGGCCATTGGCGTGACAGCTTTGGATTATAATAAAGTTCATCTGATGCTTTTAAACCAAAGGGGTGAGAAAATCTGGCAGCATGTCCGCAAAATTACCCGTTATCATCGCGGAAAACCCGACGGTGACGGCAGCATCGCCAAACTGGCCGATATTGACCGGGATGGCCGTAAGGAAGTAATCGCCGTTTCCAAGGCACAATACAGTTTAAAACCCCGGGGCCTTATCGTTTACAATCAAGATGCCGCCGAGTTGTGGCGCTATGTTATTGGACCCTCCCCCCAGAGTATCGTCGTCTGGCCAAAAGATCGCGGACGACCGGACCTTATAATCGGAACCTACAGTCCCGGCAACGGGAATCATGAGTCCCATAACAATACCAGTGACATGCAAACTTATGTCGTCAGTGTCGACGGTTACGGCAGGACTAACTGGATACTCCGGATCGGTGAATTTTATAATGGCGTTGGTCTGTTGCTGGCTGATCCGGCTGGCACCGGCAATCTATCCTTGTATGCCCATAAATACACATCACCTTTTTTCCGGCAGGATGCCGGAGCAATATACCGGATATCAAGCAGCGGCAATATTCTCAATCAATTTAATGCACCCAATTCAATTTTAAGCATTACGGCCGCTAAATTTAAGGGAAGCAAACCGGGGGTTGTGTATGCCGCAGATAACAAAAGTAATTTATATAAGCTGAACGATCGTCTGAATCTGCTGCAAACAATATCGTTGAAAACAGAGTCCCGCCCTCCTGAAATCAGGCTTGTCGGTGTTCACGACTATGACGGCGACGGCCTTGATGACCTGTTGATGTACTCCTTCAACCGATTGCTGAGGAACAAAAATCCCCTGGCAGAGAGTGGACCGAATAATAAAGTGTTCTACTCCAATCTGAAATTTCAAATCATCTCCCAGGATTTCAGTCGTTGGCTGAAAAGTGTATCGATTGCCAAAGAATGGGGAAAATGGCGCGGATATGCGGTCAAAGATTTCAAGCGTCCCGAGATGCCCTATTATCCGTTCATGGCGTTGAGCGATCAAATAATGGTATATAACTACTAATCATTGAAGATTGAAGATATTCTATCAATCTAACGATGACGGAGCAAAGCGACTGACACCAATCTTCAATCAAAAAAAGGAGGACATAGCAATGAAAGCACTCAAAAATGGTGTTCTTGTACTTTTAACTTTGGGATGTTTTATTTCCTGTGCCGGGATGAATTCAGATCGCTTCAACACCCAGCGCGGAGCGGCAATCGGTGCAGGCGTGGGTGCCCTGGCCGGGCAGCTCATCGGCAGGAATACCAAAAGCACCCTGCTCGGCGCCGGTGTTGGGACGTTGGTCGGTGCGCTTGTGGGTAATGCGTTTGACCAGGAAAAACAGATTGCAAGAGAGGCCGCGCTGACAAACAGAAGAATTGTCTATTATGATGAGGAACAGGATCATGCCATCGAAGCAATTCCGGGACCTGAGGACCAACAGACAAAATGTCGCAAAGTAACCAAACGGGAGTGGGATAAGGGCTATCTGGTCAGCGAACGGGTTGAGGAAATTTGTGAGGGGGAGAAGATATCGCGCAAATATTAAAAAAAGGGCATTCTATCGGTAGTCAAAAGAATGCGGAACTATATACGAAAAAAAGGTAAAATTTCGTAACGCCTTGAAAGTCCGCCTAATTTCATTTTTAAGCCATTATTCGGAAAGCTTGCTAACACCTTGTTTTAGCATTAAAAATTGTCA
>Ga0056115_1000650_pt1 | contig 15513 bp, 12 predicted proteins | sample WorMetOlspDAHAB1_FD_77007 | JGI IMG/M metagenome (GOLD analysis project Ga0056115, IMG submission 77007) | Marine gutless worms symbiont microbial communities from Max Planck institute for Marine Microbiology, Germany - Olavius sp. DAHAB.1 ...
ATATGTTCTCATGTTTTTGTTCCACTCTGCTTTCTCACTTTGTCTACTGGATAGTTTTAAGTGCTGGTTTAGCTAGCCTAACTATTCAGCAGCCACAACTGTTGAGCTGCACATAATCATTTGTACTACCGCACAAGCCGTGATTCAGTCATTTAGTACCCCGCCTACAACGAGCCAACTCGCTGAAATTACGGAAATGTACCGGTGTAACGGGCCAGACTATACTCCGACAAGACTTTACCTGCTGCGTATAAACCGGCCTGAGCCAGAATAAAGGGAGGGTTAGGGTTTGAGTTAACTCAAATCTAACCCAAGGTGTCACGTACATTAAATAGGACAGCTTATGGTTAGCGGTATAATATGTTTTCGGAGTATAAAATTGCCTATGCCACAATATACCCGTCTGGCCTAGGCATTTTATTCTCCCGATGCCGTTGCCTGTATAGTACGGGCCTATTAGTATAGGGTTGAGGTCTGGTCGGGGGTTGCTCTGGCCTGTTACACCGGGAATACAATACTGTACATTTGGCTCGAAATGCTTGCATAAGCTTGCTGCGATTAGGGACTGAAAATGGGCTTTTAAAGGTGATGGAGAACGCGTCTTTACTGAGCGATGTGCTGGAAACCGCAACAATGTCCTCCCCTCAAGAGAATCAGCATCTGGGCAACATCAGTGAGCTGACGCTTAAGGTCGTCTACTTCATCGTCGGAACTGTCGGAATCGCGGACAATTTGTTCGTCATTGTTGTGTTTGCCCTTTACATCAGAATTACAGACAAGGTGCGCATTGGAAACATTACATTAATAAAATCTACAAGTAAGCTGATGTCCACATATCAGCGTTTAACAACCTACCAGTCACATATTTACTGACAATATTCGAGTGCTTAGTTGACACTATACGTTGCAATCTAACGACAAAATTGAATTTCATCGGCAGGCTTAAACACATTGTTCAATCAGAAATCAAGACTTTTGTATCCGGATCAGTGTGTGCTGATCTTGAAATAGTTTTGTCGTTTTGACCTATTTTCAAAATAAACTTGGATGAAAAGAATACGATCGAATACGATTAATTAAATAATTAGGATCCGCAATCCACATGATATTACACTTGACGGCAGCGCTTCAGTGGCGAATCTAGGTTTATAAAGAGGGGTTACTTTGGGAACCCGACGAGAACTGATGGGGTCTGGGCTTACGGGATAATTTTATGCATATGTGAGTTAGGACGTGGGTATAATTAGTAGTGTATAAAATATTGCTTTAATGAATGAATTATTCTATGATAAATTACAATGATGGCTAGTTCCTAAGGTCAGACCGTGGTCAAACCTTCTGATTGGCTAGCAGTGTAGCCTGCGATGTGATATTCTTCATAATGTTTCTGTCTCAGGAAGGGGGTGACTAGTCACCCCTGTTACTCCCTGTATCCGCCCCTGCACTTACAGCGTTATTATTTTTTGCTACTATAGACGATGGACATCCTGGTGGTCTATCAGAGCGTCGTTGACATGATTGGATCTTTTTTCACGTTACTCACCACAGCTGTTGTCGTAGACGGGACTCACATGTCACGCGACAGCATCTACGACCAGTTTGTGTGTCACGTGTGGCTAGTCAAACACCCTTGTACTTCGTATCCAATCTACGCCATTTCTATGATGTCTCGCCTCAGCTTTCTATCCAGATGCAGGATGGCACGTTGGACATCTGACATCTGTTCTACTGCTGCTCCGAGCGACGTTGTCCACCAAAAATCACTGTTGATGTCCAGCTGTCTGCTGCGTGGTTGTCGATTTTCCAATTCGTAATATCTTTCTGAGGTCCTACTTCCTCTTGGTATGACCAAACCAGATCATAGACGCATGTATGTCGTCCCGCCACTGACACAGCCACACAGGCTAGTACGTTCGATTTCTGACAGCGTGCCTCCAGCTGTTTGTCACGACAGCTGCTGTGCGAATGTTTCTAATGTTGCTTGTAAGTCAAACAACCTTTGTGGTACTTCTTGACGCAGTCTACCTATGGAATTCTTTGTACGGCTTTCGATCGCTACATTGCCGTCTTCTACCCGGTCTGGTACAATCAGAACGTAAGAATAAACTCGTCTCGCTAATATTGTTGTAAGTTGAGTTTCACTTTCAAAGTGAACCTGTCTGAAACAAGAAAATGCACTGATGCCAAGTTTTGTAAGATTTCATTTCAACTGCTAGAACAGAAATGCTGAATAAAGTTTTAAAACATTTTTCATCATGTTATTTAAAATATAAAAATGTAGACGTTTTTTGAGACACAGTGTGTGTTGCACAATGATTTATATAATCATAATTTTGACATTATCTTCAGGATTCCAAGCCACGTCGACATCGTTGGAAATGGAAATACTAAAGTTGATCTTCTAGCAAGAACTCCTTCATTCTCTCCTATTACTAACATTTTTATCCCAGCCAATGTCAATGTCCGCACAGTCATTCGAAATAAATGGCAATCTCGTTGGAGTTTACATCCTAATAATAAACTGTACAAAATTTATCCAAACGTCTCTACACTTCCTCCGTTACCTAAAACATTTTCTAGACTTTTGCTTGGACACTCTCATATGACACATAGTTATCTTCTTAACAAAGATCCAGCCCTATACATATGAACGCTGTAAATGCGTTCTAACAATCGAGCATATTTTGTGTACTTGCACTAAATATGAACATAATCGGAAACAATATTTCCCTAACTCTCAACTTTCACACATATTATTGCATTCTCCAAAACGTAATATTTTCAACTATCTCACTGAGGTTAAACTTTTAACTAAACTCTACTAAATTTTTAAGGCACGATATAGCATTACTGTGCTGAAAGTGCAGTTAAACCCCAATCAATCAATCAATCACATGGTACGGTAAGAGCGCTGGACTCTAGATCAACAGGTCCCGGGTTCGAGTCTTACCCTCTGCTCCGTCGAGTACGTCCTTGGGCAAACGCTCACACGCATGTGCCTCTGTCACCAAGCGGTAATAATAATGATAATGATAATAATAATAATAATAATAATAATAATAATAATAATAATAATAATAATAATAATAATCTTAATATATTATCGTGCTCCAAAAAGTTGACCAGAGAGCTGAGTGGTGAGTGAGTAGTTGCTTAACGTCACATCAGCACAAAATAGGCCATTTAGTACCATTATAAGTTAGACGTTCTTAGGAAAGTGTGCTAATACTTAGTGAAAATAGATTATTAACGATTTGACAATTATTGACAATCTTAGTCTGCCGCACATGACGAATAAAAAATATAAAAAATAAACTAAAACATAAAACCGATGAGCAAGTATATCCGGTAACAGGTATAGAGCCGTGACATCAGTCCGACACACAGACACAGACTATGGTGGAACAGATGGAGGATAAGGTTTTCTGAAAAGGAAAGTGTTGAGCTCGGAGTGAAACAGTGACGGAAGGTGATAGCAGCGTGTAGCAAGTTAAACCGGCATGTTCAAATGAAGGTCTGCTGAGAGGGAGATGAGTAATTCGGATGAGGAATTCTGAGTGATGTAGGATGTTGGTTTCGAAGATGAGGTGAAGCATGTCAGAAGGAGCGATGAGTGACTTAGGATCGATGAGTGTACGAGTGTATCCTGCAACAAACTGGCCCCGTGTCCATGATTCTGCACCTTCGCCTGGTGTTTGAATGACGGCTCTGGAAGATGCAGCAGTAATTTTACGAACTTTCAGCAGTGCTGTGAACTGACTTCTGTAATTACCGGATACTTTAGTCGCTGCTGTTATAATTATTTTGCCTTGTTACCATGTCTCCAGGTTGCTCCTGCAGGCAGTTCAGTGATAAGCGCCGCCGGCCGCAACGCAATGGTTACTTCGTTGTTCGTCTGCTGCGGTTTCGTTGTCTGCTTCTCGCTGAACAGATTATGGGCATCGTTAGTTTCACCACCAACAGTTTCAACTTTGCCGTCCGGTACCATCAGGTCTCCGTCGTGCTGATGTTCGCCAACAGCTGCATCAACCCTTTCATCTACGTCGCCAAGTATTGCGAGTTCCAGCATGGCGTCAGACGTCTGATGAGAAAACTGAATCTGACTCAGCAGCAGTCGACCATTGCCACTTCACACGCCTGAAGGCAAACAGTCGTCAGCAGTGAACCACAGTGGTAGAATACACAGGCACAAAACATGACTAGTGACACACAACTGCACTTGTCGCTATTAGTTCAGAGCCATAGGCAAGTGTGCGAAGTAGTTATATAAATATGTATGTTGGCAAGTGAGCAATGTCAAAGACTTCTTACACAACGTATTCGTGTCGTTCTCTTCAGACGCACTTAGCATAGATGACAATGGACCCTGTTCTCAGCGAACAACTCCATTGTGAGTTAGCTAGTCCTTGCACCTTTATGGTCGGACGCGGACCAACTTCGGCAATACAGGATTCTGTGCAGCTGGACCTCGTGGCTGGAACTACTATCTGCCGACGGAACTAAGTCAGACTTGTCATGAGGCCAATATGTGCGCACTCAATGAAACTAACACAAAACGATGCTTATTTTTTCAAATATCTTCGCATGCGTTTAATACGTTATGGCGGAAATTGTGCACTAATAAAATGAGGTTTAAAGCAGTGGCGGATGTAGAAATTTTAGAGGGTGAGTTTGTGAACCCGAGGGAATTGCGTGAACAAAACTTGCAAACAGGCTGACTGTAGCCGTATTTAACAGTAAACGTAACATTTACCCAGTAAATCGGTGGCTCCTTTTAGACGGTTTACGGTGATGGTTAGTTGCTGAAGTCAGACCGTTGTCAAATTCTTTCATTGGCTAGCAGTGTAGCCTGCGATGTCGCGCGGGTACAGGATGCTGTCAGCATGGCTGCAGAAAGGGATGAATCACGAACGTTAATTACGTGATATTCGATAACACAAATGGCATACGTGTACCTTCCAAATATAAGCGTCATCAATTACCGGCACACTTGTTCGGGACTCGCCGTACTATACTGCTGTGTGGTAGCTGACTACGGCCTAAGTATAGTCGCGTATGGCCTTCAAAGAGTATACATATTGCCGCGTTGTGCGGCTATCTATATTCTTTGTGCCCGTCATTTTATGTGACGACTATGGGAGCCTACACTGTCCATCCACTCCAACTACATTTAGGCCTACATATACATTGCAATCATCTAAGCAAGCACTCCTGATAATAATCCAGTACGGCTATTATGGCAAGTTTTGTTACTTTTTAATACTCATGGAATGGATAAAAGTGATGTCATTGTGATTGTGACATTGTGTCGAAATTATCACTAACTGTCATACATTGTTCATTATACTTAGGGCCTATGTTTTTTCGAAAGATGTACTGTACTTCCTTGGTAGTATTTCGTACGAAGAAAAATAGGAACGTGCTACCATCTTTATATACATGTAGTGTAACCGTTTTCGATTTCTGGTTAGCAGAACCATGCAAACAAACTCATAGCACCATGCAGTATTGCAGTTTGATGATCATTGCATTTCGACTGTTTTGTAAATTCCCACAAACCGATTTGCAGGCATTCGTGAGTTACAAAATATTACAAGGCATACACTGGTTGTCGGCGTGGCCCAGTGGTTAGTACGTCGGTCTTTGGCTGAAGGACTTTCCCTGAACTGTGCCTGATCAATGTTTGAGAAATGACCATTTTGGGTAAACTGTTCGCTATCAGTTAGCATACTAGGCTCACTCAGCCTTCAATCCCTTCGGAGTCGGGCAACGAAAATACATAATCCATGTATTTACATGAATTGTGGGGTGGAAATCATTAGAAGAAAGATCAGGGCTGCGTATACCCGTATTGCTGCAGGTCAAAAACCGTGGGCGCGGGCTTGGACTGTGGCTAAGGCTGTACGTCTGCTCTAAATGTGACTCACAGCGACGCTGCAGTAGCAGTATGCAGCTTGTGATGCTATATAAATGTTTTTACCTTTGACTTTACTTTTAACTTTTACATTGCATACCTCCAACATGACTGCGTTTTCTACTCTTACACAGAATGACGTCACTGACTGTTTGATTTCTGCAAATTTGTATGTAAAAATCTTGGAATGAAGTCGACGGAGGTAATGCGATCGTATAATTTTTCAACAAAAACTTACTTACCTTGACTTCGAACGTGGTGAAAATGCAAGGAAAGAATGAATGATATCAGTATACACGCAATTCCTACTTTCAGAAAAGTTCAACACAATAATGGCCAATTTAACTGCTGTTTATGAACGTAGCCGATCAAAAAAAAAACGAAATAACATGTGCAGAGTTCCGAGGCGATGGGCTGAGAGTCATCAAAAACGGCTATTAAACATAAACTTCGTGCATCATTTCAAGCCGGATTAATCGCTGTCTCTAAGTATACTGTCTGCGGATGATTTGTTCCAGATTGTTGGGGGGAATAACTAAAGGAACGCCGGGAAAAGTCATATTTGGTTTACCAATATTGTGTTGCGTTTGCTGTAGGCCTATTTGAAAAATCCGATTTCGAGTATTAAACGAATATGCCGTGTTATGTCGTGTAAATCTCAGTGTGCAATGCAGAAAAATGATGCTCCTTGACAAGAGGAACACAACATGATTATGTCCGTTTAATATGCGATCCAATGCCCATCCCAATACACGCACCATAAAACGAATGCTGATTTTTTTAGGCTTTTGCAATCCGTAAATAAATAAACCACTTAACATTTGAAAAATAAAATCGTTTATAAACCAATCATGAAGTAGTAACAACCGGGTTCAATAATTTCGAAACCTTTAAAACAGAAAATTTGTGTGCACCTCTGAAAACAATGGATCTGCAATCTTCTTCCACGGTTTAGTTTCTGAAAGCAAGGATTTCACTGGGTGTTGACATCGAGTCACGTTCGTTTCGAAGCTGACAATGATATCAGATTGCTACAGTGACAATGTCTATTATTTTATTTCACTGTTCATTGTGAAGTTTTACCGCACTATTCTCGCACTGCAGTTTGTAGTTGATGCAAATAGGGTATGTCGACGGGCGAACAACTTCGAATTGATGTTATAGATTATTAATTAAACGTTGATATAATTATTAGTGAAAATATTCAATAATCACTACACTTCGTAGCTCGTACACGATAATTAAGAGGTACAGTCAAGTGAACTTTCGGATGCGCCATTTTTGGACAAAGATTTTTCTGACAATTTGGAATGTTTCGAATTTACGATGTTCTGTGATATTGCAAATGTATTTTTCACAACTAAGCACCACTTATATATGTAGCAGGCAGTGATCATGGTAGCAGGTCTTGTTGCACAAAACATGCTAATAGGCCTATATGTGGTTGACGACAATGCTCTCGGAACTCTCAACCTTTCAAGAATAATAGCCTCTTGCGTTCCCCCAAAGCAAAATGTTTCTAACTTTATGACTGACATAAACCATTTGACTGAATGTTACTTTTAAACACATTATAGCCTAGTTGCTATCACAGTGCTGTCAACACCCAGAAGACAGTAACGACGACTGTAGTTAAGGATTTAAAGCCACCCCACAACTTCGCATATTAATCCATGCATTCAAAGTTTGACGCAAATAGTAGCAGATACACTGATACAGCATAACACCGTAAAACACTAACAAAGAAAAACACCAAACATTCATAAAATACAAAAACATCGCATAAAACAAACACTATTAAGCTGAAACTGACAACATAAAACATCATACAAAAGTGGTAAAATCATTAATTAAAGTCAAAATTAAATTTAACATTTAAAAACTATTAAAACAGACCGAGGAAGAAAACATTTCCCTAATTGCTTTCTTAATAGACCCAGTATCTGTCACTATGCCGTATTTTGAGTATATTGGTCGAAGTGAGTTGCGTTTAAGAATTACAGTACTGGTACCTGAGAATCACACTTCTGTGATCACTTAGGAAGGATACCCCGAGAATATGAGTCTTAAAATCGTATCACAATAGAATAACAGATACTGTGTAAAATATAACGTTCACCAAACCATAGTGTTGTGAGTGTTGTGACCCATACCTAAAGCAATATAGAAGCGTGACAGAATAGGATTGTATAAAATCGGCTGAATGTATTAGCCTAAAATTCGTACAGTTGGCATTAGTGTTGCCCGTATTGGCTCGAGTGCTGTAGAATAAGTCCACCTTTTTCCTGAACGGGTGTCTTAATAGGCCACAGAATCATGGTAGCTTGTTACTTTTTGTAGCCTATAATTATTTACACTGTGTTTCGGAATACCCACCAAACGTATTGGCGTAACATCACAACACAAGCCGCCGTTATTAAAGATTACTCACTTACCAAACACATGTATTATTGTTACTCACAAGTGCATGGCTGTGAAGCTTGAAAAAACAAGCACAAGTAAGTGCAGCTGTGCATCACTACAATAGTTTGTGCATTTGTATTATACCACTAATATTCACCGCCGACGACTGCTTGCGCTCAGGTGTGTGAAGTGCCAATGGTCGACTGCTGCTGAGTCAGGTTCATTTTTCTCATCAGACGTCTGACGCCGTGCTGGAACTCGCGGTACTTGGCGGCGTAGATGAAAGGGTTGATGCAGCTGTTGGTGAACATCAGCACGACGAAGAACTGATGGTACCAGCTGGAAAAAGCGAAACTGTTGGTGGCGAAGCTCACGATAGCGTAGAGTTGGTTCGGAGAGAAGCAGACAATGAAACCGCAGCAGACCAACAATGAAGTGACCATTGCGCTGCGGCCGGCAGAGTTTATCACCGAACTGCCTGCGGGAGCAACCTGAATGCATGGCATAGAGAGCAAAGTAAGTAAGTGTAAGAGCGGCGATTAGGTAAAGTATCCGATTATTACAGAAGTTGATTCACCACATGAGAGAAAGTCGAGAAAATAACGGTTGAAATGATTATTCTTCCCGAGCCGTTGGCTCTTATGGAGTGGTGCTGATCTCCGATATTCTACAGCCCTCAGCCGGACACCAGCATAGGCTGCAGGACCATAGACACTGAGCCAGTGTGTTGCATGATGTGCCTGTTTACCGCACAACTTAGGCTATACTCGAACCATACTGCTTGGTTACAGAGAAACACGTCTGGGAGCGGCTTTCTAGGGCCGTACTCGACAGCGCATATGTTTGGAACCGAACCCAGTACATGCTGTCTTCGAATCGTGTCCTCATGACCACTGTACTGTGTGATGGTACACTACAGCGTATATTCGGAAGGCGACGCAAGGCGTAAGCATATTGCACGGGCGTCTTTCCACTGATGCCGCGATATGAATTCAGTATATATTTACACAATGTGGCTCGATAGATAGATGGATAGATGGATAGATTGATTGATTGATTGATTGGATTGGATTTAACGGCACTTTTCGGCACAAATAGCCTATATCGTGCTTTGATAAGTATGTTGCAGTTCAAAAAGTGAAATTAATAAGGAAGTTGAAAATGTTACCTGTAGTGAATACATACAATAAACCATTACAATAAATAACACTTCAAACTGGTCTTTGTAGGGGAAACCCTTCGACACGAAAGATACCACGAAAGAATTCCCAGCCAATCACTTGGCTAACTTACTAACAAACAAAGCCAAACGACACAGCAAATACACAACTCAATACAACCCAATAAACCTTAACAACTAAACACAATAAACACAAGCTAACCATGACATGGTCATGCTCATACGACCCTCGGTCAGGAAACCACGTGTCCCATTTCCGGGACCATGGCTCGATAGAACTTGCAGTCACCTATTCACCAAATAAGACGTGATATCTCGAGACAAGGTAAACAATATCTACAAGCATACGAGTTCTGTACGCAATCATTGTTAACGTAATCAGGGGCTTAAATATGACACTTATTGGTGCACGCAACACTACTGCATTTAAGAACAAGCTGGACAAGTTCTGGGAAACCCAAGAATTACTTATAAATTCAAATTTAAACTGGCAAAACCTCCAACCTTATGTGTTAGCGTGTAGATAATTCTGGAGTAGCAAAACACCATCAGCGCCGTTGGCAAAGCGTACGTGAACAGAGACATCGTCACATTAATTGCTTGCTGTTCCACTTCACTTCGAAAGGCGATCAACGGCATACACATTCCACCAATGATGTCCGTCCCTATAGATGCCGTTGCTGTTACATATGCAGGAAATACGATTGCGAAAACGACGAGTGTACCAAACACCAAACGCTTTCGCAGACCGAGCTGAAAAAACATCACAAACGTTTTGGCTTCTGCAATGCAGATAGAATGCATTTAATGAGTGTACTATTAACAAACTTCGCTCCTCGTAAAACAGTTGTTTCTTGTTTCATTGCACACAAGCTCTCATCAGAAATGAAACTCAACGTCAATAATATTAGCGACATGAGTTTATTCTTACGTTCTGATTGTACCAGACCGGGTAGATGACGGCAAGGTAGCGATCGAAAGCCGTACATAGAGTTCCATAGGTAGAAAACGTCACGAAGTACCACAAAGGTTGTTTGACTTACATTAAAAAACATTAAAAAATTGCAGACCAGCTGTCAAAAAGACGCATTGGTGCACGCTGTCAGATATCAACTGTGCCAGCCTGTATCTTTAGGGGCACTACAGACTACGCCTACTGCCTGGTATGGATAGGTCAAGAGAATATCCTCAAAAGATGCCGAAAAGAAAATAGCAACCACCATACCATACCCGCTGGGCATCAACGGCCATTTTTGATTGACAGTGTTACTTGGAGCAGTTGCGTACGCTGTCAGATGTCCGAAGTGCCAACCTGCATCTGGTTATTTCCAACGTGCCTAGCTGCATCTGTATATTAAGCTGCGGCGGGACATCATTGAAATGGCATAAACTGGGCACGAAGTACAAGGTTGTTTGACAAGCCAGATGTGGCAGACAAACTGGTCATAAATGCTGTCTCGAGACATACGCGTTCCGTCAACCACAACGGCTGTGGTCAGAATTATAAAGAAAGATGCAAACATGTCAACGACGCTTTGATAGACCACAAGGATGTTCATCGTCTGCAGCAGAAATCGTAACTATCAAAGTCATGCGGTGTATATGCAGGGTGCTCAAAAAGTAAATCCCTTCCTAGTTCTTTCACTAATGGTTTTATATCGTATTCGATCGCTAGGGTTTATTTCAGACAAAGCGACATTGTTCAGTTTAGCTTGGATAGTTTACGAATTTCTGAGGTCTAATTTTCTAAAGATTCTGTACACCGAAAACTATTAAAATCGGTTCATTTTTTACCAAATTCTTCACAATAAAAAAGGGGAGCAGCGTTTTAGAGACACAGTGTGAATCTATACCTTATAGTAAATAAATATGAGAGTTAAATTTCCGATACAACGTCGCGCAGTAGAGTGATGGGCAAAAGTTAACTAAAAAGTTGCAAACTAGTAGTTTAATTAATTTTAGTTAGATCAATAGTTTAATTAAAATAGAATAGTTTAGTTAAAATGGTAGTTTAATTTAAAAAAATTAGTTGACTAATTTATAAAAAAATAAATAGTAATGAAATTTTTGTGTGCCGTATAAAGCATTTCAATGAGGAAGGATTAATGTAGCGCACTGTAGGCTGTAGCCTTGATTCCGGACCAGATCTCATAGGTATACTACACTACTACTCTGTGACGCAACTTTTTACTTACTTACTTACTTACTTAGTACTTTTAAGTTTAGTTTCATTAAAAAAGTTTAATTAATTTTTTTAAGTTTACAGTAGTTAACTGATTTTTCAAAGTAGTTGCCAACTAACAGTTTAGTTTAAAAAATAATTTAGTTATGGTAAAATTATTATTTTTTAGTCAGTTGCCCATCACTGTGTGCGTTGTAGGTTTGTGGTGGTGTGTGGAGATGGTGAGTACATAGTGTATACGGCGATGGCGCTGCGCAACAAAAGTTTCGGGCAGGCGCAGGAGTTTGTGTGGTCGCACGACTCGTCGCAGTACGCGATCCGTGAGGGCGCCACCAACGTGCAGATCTTCAAGAACTTCAAGGAGCAGAAAGCGTTCAAACCGGATTTCGGTGCCGAAGGTCAGTCACGCAAAACTTTGTCCTGCACATGTACAGATCATATCGAGAAAAAATACACTGCAACGTCGTTATAACGCTCGCGCAGAAACAGAAAGCCATGGGTACTCAACGTGGAATGAAAGCAAGATTATGACTGAAAGGGCGTCTACTCGGAGTCACATGCGGAGGAATGTATGACCAGCTATTATGGACAGTGACATACCTACGCACACACCACCAAAACCAAAGCGTCAACAGAATAGCAAACAGTCACGATGCACCATGGTCGACTAACTCCCAGTCATAAATGTTTTCAGTTAATGCTGAAAATGCGCAAAGTTCATGTCTTGTTGTAGGTGCAGTGGCAAGCTGTTCCACACTTGTGGGCTTGTGGCAAAAGTGTGTCTTGCACGTGTACTAATCATATCGAGAGAAAAAAATTCACTGCAACGTCGTTATAACACTCGTCGTTAGAGCGTTCATTCAGTTATAACGCTCATAGGACGCTGGATCCCGTTAAAAACAATTATGGTGTTATTCTTTACTAACCGTACGAGTTTTATGCCAGCTACATTACATTTCATTAATTGATGAGTTTTCTTAATTTTTAACACCGTTGCTTGCTGTTTTCGAACTGTGCTATTTAATATAGTCCCATGTGATTTACCAGTCCATTACTATGCGTTGTATTCCATTCAGAAGGTGCATTTCATTATAATGCTAATTTCGTTATAACGCTCGTTTCGCTTGGCTCCCAAAATGAGCATTACAACAAAGTTGCAGTGTATGTCAATACGAGGTTCCTACATGCAGTGGCACCGACTCCATAGAGCATGAGGCTCACATGCCGCAAGTTTTACAAGTGGCTGGGCACGAGCAGGCGCCAGGTAGAAGCATAGCAAACAAGTACCTGACCAAACTGTACCGATCATCACAAAAATACTCACCAAATTGACGAATTGTACTTGAAGAAGATTGTTGGCACGACTAAAATATTTTCCGGTCCTTTGTGCCTGACGTGCCGCACTTTCAAATTCGCTCTGGTGCCGCTGCCCACAGGTCCCGAAAAGTCGTGAATTCTCAGTTGTCGTTATGCTGGATCTGAAATGTCCTGAAATTTCACTTGGATGCTGAAGAAGTAAAAATGCTGAATTTTGCTAGTGTCTTCCTGAAAAACAAATTGTTGAATGGATTCAGTAAGTTTTTATTTGGTGCTATATTCCTAAGGTTACTCTAAACGACTCAGTACGCCATGTTCACCATGTTTTCATATTAAAATGGCATACGAGGTCGTAGTTGACCAATAGAATAGGTCATGACTTTCTGTGATGGTGAAAAGTCCTGAATTTTGGTAATGTAATTTGAATGAGAACTCTGACGATTAGGAACGTGAGAGCCACTTAAAAGCAGTTAATGTAAAGAAGCAGTTTAAACAACGAAAGTTAATACAAAATTTGAAATTAATTAATATTAAAAACAGGATTGGTGATTGGGAAAGCTCGGTTACTCTAAGTAAGTCATAAATGTTTATTATATGCCAATACAGTAGAAATGAAGTGCAGTAGCGTATTACAAGAGTCAATAATATGGTTAGCAATTAAAAGCAAATTTAAGAAAGTGAGACTTCAGTTGTTGCTTAAAAACAGCAGTTGCAGTAAATTGTAAGTAAGTTGTCGTAAATGTAGAGCAATAGAGTACCAAGCTGTGGTTTGGGAAATAGAAAAGGCTGCTTAGTAACTGAGGTCAAACAGCGAAAGAATGTCTGCCTTAATCTGTAATTGCTATAGTGCTCCATTGTGCTGTTTAAATTATTGCACAGGTTTGTTTATATGTTTGTGATATTCGTCATATTGACTGTGTTAAGGAAAGGAAGCGGACTTGTATAGCGCCTATCGTCAGTAACTCGACCACTAAGCGCTCAGATGTGGATCACGCAGAGTTACCTACAAATACACCACATCTGCCTTTCCTTCGTATAAGCATTTATACGAATGATTATATAAGCATTTATTTATATAACACTTTCAAATGCCAACTGAAAACACTTCTCTTTGTCCAGGCTTTTTAGTTTTTCGATTTTTAGCTGTTGCGTATTGTTAGGCGCCTTTGTTGTGTTTTGCACACTTACGTCGCCATAATCTTGACTTTTGATATAGATATGATATGATTGCTGGACTGCTCAAAAGTTGTGCGCTGGTTTTTTTGTTTGTCGTGTGCAGGTATCTACGGTGGATTCCTTCTTGGCGTTCGGTCGGTGAGTGGTCTCGCGTTTTACGACTGGGAAACCAACTCGCTGGTTCGTCGCATCGAAATTACACCAAAAATGGTGAGAAACGCTGACTCGGCAGTTTCTGTTTCGTGATATCGTGAACACTTCGGTTTGGTGGTGTGCGTATGTCTGACGCTGTCCAGTCTGCCATCTGCACTCACACTTAAGTTTTGCTGTGTTTAAACAACATCTTAAATCCTACTTGTTTAATGCGATTTGAGATTGAGGTGCTTAGAGACAGCTGCTTTTATGGGCGCCGTATAATTTTTTTTATGTATGTATGCATGTATGTTGCTGAAGTGTAACGTTATAAACTGACATGTGCTTGCAATCAATCAGTCATGGAGTTTTAGGGTGGCCTAAGTATTAAGAATGCCACTTGGTCCACTGCAAATTGTTGCACTTTCGTGGAATTCTACACCGGTCAAAATATGTCGTACATTCCTCCAACCTGTGACTTCTGAGTAGACGCCCTTTCAGTCATCATCTTGCTTTCATTCCACGTTCAGTGCCCATGGCTTTGTGTTTCTGGGCTTGAAAAATTTATCACATGCGATTCACGTATTACATTATTTTTTGCCCTCGGTAGTAAAGCGCGCGAGGGCCATGAAGAATAAGCTGAAGTCAGAAGTTGCCAGCACTCACAAATTACCGTGACAAACTCGACAAGAACATAAATACCTAACAGAAAACTGCAGTAACATGAGAGGTCTATATGCATAGCTGAAAACGAGTGTGGATATCTCATACATAACAAACCATAACTACTACCTGATCAACTTATGACATTACGAACATCTTCGGTTGTATGACTTTTATTATGTATTTTATACTACATGTATCTATATGTGATATTGTCCAATCCAGCCTTATGACTGCAAGATCCTAATAAATGATGATTTATTTAAAACGCACATCTGTGTTGCATAGAACCAAACAGTGTCACATACAACTAGAGAGACTTTGCTTCAAATTGTGATTGATGTTGCCACCTTGTGTGGCTCGGTGGCACAGTGGTTAGGGCTTTGGACTTGCGACTGGAGATCGCGGGTTCAATACCAGCCGCTGCACTGTCGAGTGCCACTTTGGACAACTTGTTCACACACATTTCCAGCGCCTCTGAAGTTACAACCTTATGGCGCTATATAAATCAGTTTAAAATATAAAAAAAACAAACAATTTCCTAAG
>Ga0056115_1000652_pt1 | contig 15491 bp, 10 predicted proteins | sample WorMetOlspDAHAB1_FD_77007 | JGI IMG/M metagenome (GOLD analysis project Ga0056115, IMG submission 77007) | Marine gutless worms symbiont microbial communities from Max Planck institute for Marine Microbiology, Germany - Olavius sp. DAHAB.1 ...
GCATTTTGATATTATAGCATACCACTGTTACACATATATACCTAGCTACGTTTAGGTTAGTAGTGTCACCAAACTTTTGTTGTTTGTTGTTCGTGCACTGTTGGTAGGTGATTGTTATGTGACTGTGCAGGGCAAGTGGGTGTTACCAGCACTGAAACAGCTGTTGCAGATTGCAAAGGTCATAGCGAAAAATAGTTTCCACAAAGCAGAGAAGGTTAGGCATACATTTGTGCTGTAACAGTTTCATAGAAGCTCAGCAGCCTGCTGTCTTTGAGTCCTTAGCTAATTTTTTTTGGCATAATTATATATTGTATACTGTATGGCTGGATTGGTATATGTTGGTGATTTAGTACTGCATTATTCATTTAACAGTCTACGTGAACAACTGTATTATTGCCTGTGCTGTTATTCTCTGTAACATGCATTTTTCAGATTATGTCATGGTTATGATGAGCGTGAGAAAATTCTGGCCGTCATCAAACTTTGAGGATTTTCTGGTGAAACTTTGGTCAGATGCAAGTTCTGACGCCACCAGCAACTTGCTGATTGTATTGAGACCCAAACTGTGTTTGTTATTTGCAGAATTACAAGGTCCTTACCTGTGACCCGAGTCTGTTCCCAGATGCTTGAATGATGTTGAAAGAAATTAGCGTTGTGTTTGTTTGTCTGTCTAGAGCATTCTGCAGGAACTGAACAAAAACTATGACATTATAAAACAAGTAACAAACAGCCTGATGAAGTTTCACCAAATGACTTGCTCTTCTTCTCTGACGTCTGGCGATAGCAGCGTCATCTCAATTGATGTCCGATATTCTCATCAAGATGTATGATTTTTTCACAGCATTTGCAAAGCTTGTTCAAATGTTTTAGAGTTCATTTAGGATAAAACAGAATTAAAAGTATCTAAACTAAACAATCATAAAATAGGAGACAAAAGACAATGAGTTACACAGTTTACTAAAAATCAAGATTGTCTTTGTACAACCAGAGTGTGAACTTAAACCACTCATTATACCGATAAAATCACATAGTTGTAACACCAAAAATTTTGGCTGTGGCTGTATTGATGCAGTTATGAAGGCTGTTAACATAAAGAGAATGAGGAGCCATAACCTCTGTTTGCATCCTTTAGTTTTTATAGCATTACAAGTTCTTTCTTTGATTTAAGGTAATTTATATGAAGTAATATTTGTTGATGTTGGTCAGTGTTAACATGGTGGCTTGTTATTGTTGTGAATGGTACTCTGTTTGTTGGCAGTTTGTTGTCGCTCATTTGAGCTTCCTTCAGTTTATTCTTCAAGAAGGAGGACTGTACCTGCCATGGCACAGAGCGCGTGACATTTGGGACACTTTGGTTGCCAGTTCTCAAGCCAGTGACTGGGACCGAGATGTACGTTTCTGTGTACGGAATACTCTGTACAAATTATTCCGTATTCCGTCTTTATTTTGCCTGAATTGATATATTGATCATTATTGATAGTTATAGATATTACAATATATGTTGTTTTACTGTATTTTTATAATTTAACATGTATTTATTGAGATATGTGACCCTGCCACAATGGACAAGTGATATACATTTGCTTTGTGCATTTTGCTGGATCGAATCTAGTCCTGGACTGGGTGTCATTGATTATTTCGATTCAGACCAAGGATGAAAATGCACATTGATGCATTACATTTCCAGGCAGAAATGAGGATTTAATGATGTCCTGTAATTTCTCATTTCAGTGACACTTGACCTCTGTTGCCCTCGGCGTCAGCATCACTAATGTGTAGCTTGAGTCAGTTGTTGTAAGTTTACAGTGGCCGAACATTGGTTGTGTGAACCACTGGGTCACAATTACAGACTAGCAAGGAGATATTAGTGATGGCAATGCTGTTTAAATATACCACTAAATTACACTGACCTTTCTTCCTTCAATTCTGTATACTCTCTACACGCATGTAGACTGACAGGTCTATATGACACACAGTTCCACATTCCTATGGTGGTTGCGTTTGGTACCTAGTAACAGTTGCCAGACACAGTATAATCCTGGCATATTTGTTATACAAGCACTGGAATGGTTGCAGTGGCTGGTTTTCAGCCTTCTTATATGATTGAGGTGGGTGAGAGCTGGCTGCAGCACTATATTTGCCTGTTAAGACAATTGTGTGTTTAATTGTTATTTAGTAAATACTATTTCTCTTGGAAAAATTGTTTACAAACTGTTTAGTTGTGAATATTAGCTGGATTGAATAACTTGCAGATTTCTGGATGTCAGGGAATAATTTTTTACTGTGTCTGTACAGACCTGTTACGATTGGTTCTGCAAAGGCATTGCTGACCTCGAGCCAGAGACCCAGTCACAGCTGTTTCAGAAAGAAATTCTCAAGTTGGACTTGAACAAGCTGACGGCAACAGGTGTTTAGAGTATATTAATGATGCTCATTTTATACAGGACACAAAAGTATGCACATCACAGCTTGTATTCATGTGGGCTTGGTAGTTGCAGAGTAAGTTTCCTGGCCGAGTGCTGTAAGAAGTGACTAAACAAGGATAGCTTTTTTTGTATTGCGTTTAGTTCGTTGTTTTGGCTTATAGAGTTGTACTGAGTGAGCTGTGTATTTTTCCTGTTCTGTTTTCCTTTTATCAGTTGCATTCAAGTGATTTGCTGTCAGGACCACCTTCAAACTGAGCTAAACTGTGTTTAATAGGCGTTAAACTGTACTCTCTGCTTTTACATGTAGTTTTGTAATATGCTGTTTGAATAAACTGTGTGCAGGGTTTGCATGCTTCAAGTGCTTCTTTGAGAATGTGAACCAGAATGAGAACAAGCTGAAGAAAACCTCTAGTATAATGGTAAGTCGTATTCATTGTGACAAAAAAAATTGTTTCACTGCTTCGACACTGTTGGTTTCTCGTCGTAATGCAGTACATCTGGTCTTTAATAACTCGGTGGATGGATAAGAGGCTATTTCATTACCTGCACCAAGTTGTAGTGATCCTTTTTTGTTTGCTTTTGGTTCCATGGAAACACTGAATTTGTTTTTTATTTCCTCTCAGTCAGATTTTGTCATCATCATCATCATTTCTTTAATATACATGGTTCGCAGAATGTAACCATGACAATAAGCAATAAGCTAACAATTGTTTTTTCGATAGCTATGTGTTTATGACATTACAACGATCACAAAAAGTTACCATGAATGTGTGTGCGTTTAAATCTGTGTGTGTTACTGCTTCGTTGAGTATTTAGTGAGTTTGATAAACATTGTCTAGTATGGTTTACAGCACAAATTTGTATGATATATGTTATCTGTGGTGACATTTGGCTACATTAGTACATACCATGTGACATTAGAAGTTTATCTTTTTTATGTGCAAAAAGATTATTGTTTTAGTGATATTTTATTTTTTTGTGGTATTGTGTTTGTAATTAACAGATTGTTGAGAAGATGGATTTGATTGGCCTTGATTTTTTGTGGAAGATATGCATGAATGTGCCTGATTTCTCTATCGCAGAATCTGCAATTAATCTTCTGTTAAGTGTTTCCTATATCAGCTTGTCAGCTCGGCATAAGAGGGTTTGTTTTTTATAACTTGTTTGATTTGATAAATATATCTGTTGAATTTGACTGTTTTTGATTACTGGTTTAAGTCATGAGATATGCTAATACACACTGTGAGTCAAAAACAAGACACCCTATTCATGTTGATAGCTTCGCAAAATATTACTCAATTTTCAAAATTCTGTCACTGTTAGACTCAGCATAAAATTTCCTACAAAATGACTTGTGGTAATGTTGGTATCCACTTTTATGCTGTGGTATTATGCAACACACAACTGTTGTGCCTTTTTTTAATAGAAATTTGAGAACTTTGGTATGATAAACGTACTCCTTATGCCTGTCCTGTGTCCGTGAAATGGAGGATATACAAGTAGTATTTTATTCTTTTATACCCAGCTTTTGCTTTCAAACATGTTTCATTATTTAGTGTTTGCTGTCTAGTACTCTCTGCTTTGTACAGTATGTCTTTCTTGTGCACTATGCAAAGCTTCATTTCATCTAATGGTGTCTTGTATGGGGTAAAAGTGAAAACGTGTGTTCTGATTACAGGATCCTTTGAGCTTGCACAAGAAGTTCATCGACGAATGCTACAATTGGCTGGAAGCAGCAATGATCCCATTGGAAGGCTCGATGGTATCACACACATTGCTACAGGCAACCAAAATATTGACATCTATGTGTGTCCCACAGGGTTCTCTGCTACCGTCTCCTTCACGGTGTGTTGGAAAATTTACTGCATCACCTTTCTTGATTAGTTATCATATACTGATACACTTAGTAGATGTTATTATATTTGTATATTTATAATGGGAAAAAATAGATAATAAGTAGTATTGCTCTTACTGGACACATTGTAGTAGGGAATGGAATGATTTTGTCGAGTGTTGACAGTTTATTGATGGTAGAATAATTATAAATATCATATAGACTTTATTGTTATGAAGATTATACAGTAGTCATGACGTAAAATATTGCTTTTGTTGAGCAGGTCAGCGAATCTGTTGAACATCGAGCGAGTGCTGCTAATTGCTGAAAGATACATCATCAGCGTGGAAGAGCTGCACACTGCTGCTCGGTCCATTCTGCCGCATGGTGCCTCGTTTCAAGGCCTTCCGCTCACTTTCAACGTCGTCTGTGATGCTCACAAAAAAGAATTCTCTATACAGGTATTGCATCTGGAAGACTGAGAACTGTGCTTTTTTGTGTTATGATTAGTAGCATGGTGCAATAGTTTGTTTTCAGCCTTAACCCAACCTTATATTCCATATATTTCAAGTACCCCTGGCTTTGCAGTATTGTACCCCAGTGGGTGTGTATACCTCCAGTTGGGAACCACTGAGATATGGCCTGCACATGGCTACAGCTTGCACGTGCCTGAGTGTACAAAAGACGTGACACTCTGTTACCATGCTGTTTATTACTTATAGGCACAGTCTTAGTACTGAGTGTTTTTTATGGCTTGTGGCTGATGGTTATACAATATACATTAGATCCGTATTCACCATTTCTTTGCATGTTATTAAATTTACAGTTCACCTCAAGCCAATGTTAGCTTTTCAGAGTAAAGTTCCGCCATTTACACATGTAGTTGTTGTGAAGTTGTGGCAGGCTAAAGAATGTGTGTGTGTGACTTTTGCAGGCGCACAGTAATGAAACTGTTGGCTCGTTGAGAAATAAAATCGGCAAGGTGCTGAAAGTCCCAGCAGAACAGATTCAGTTTTTGGCAAACGAAAAAATGGTAAGTATTGCAGGTTACCTATCTCTGTTTTGGTATGTTTTCAGTGTCACTTAGCGTCAAATTGTAAAAGTTCTGCTGCATAGTGACATCTTTTGGAAAATCTGCTTGGATTGACTCAAAAATAGTGGACCCCTTGAAACAAAAGTAGAAAGAATGTCAGCAGTATCCTTTGTTTTAGTATTTTGTGATGGCTGTCATTGCAATTTCCACCACAGAGAACAGCATAAATGCATTTGTTATTTCCACTATATTTACAGTATGTACTTTGCTACATTCACTGCATACTGTCTACATTGTTGCCTGCAGTTTTCCTGCTGTGTTACAGCGTCTAGGCAGTTGTGTAGAGATGCTTAATCATTTTTTGCTAGATAAATTCTCGATGACATTAACATTGGAATGCATCTATGTTCAACATGTAGTACTCTTGCTACAAATGCTTAGTATGATGATGATGATGATTGGCATTGTGTGACTGTTTATGTTCTCAGTTACTAAAGTATATAACTTGTGCTGTTTGTTGAATTTCAGCCGAACAAAGATCACAAACTGCTCAGTCAAATGGAATTCGATGACAATCAGCAGTTAAACGTCCGCATTGTATCGACACTTTCTGTCAGTTCGTTTTCTGCTACTCAGGTTAGCGCATACATGTGTCTCATTTGCTTCATGCTTGAACCACTTCTACTGAATGATCACACTTCTTGCAACCTCATTTCTATATTACTTACCACTTACAATTTTTGCCACATTTATGACAACAGAGTCATTTTGCATTGTATTTGGATTTGATTACCTTTAGTTTTCTTTTTGAAAACTGATTTTGTTCGTTTAAGTTGTTTTCATCAGCTCCAATTTTTTACGGTTTAATTTTCTTGTGCCGGCATCTCCGTGTTAATGTAGTATTTTATGCTAAGCTCAGTTGGTTGTTTCTTAATTTGTCACCATGAGAAAGTAATGCAAAAACTAGCATATTTGCTGTATAGGAAGTGTAGAGGTAAAAAAAAGTAAAAGTAAAGTCCAACTATTTTATAGTGCGCCCAAAAGTTGACCAGTGAGCTGGTCTACTTAGTCTGCCACACTAGGAATTTTCACGCGCTAATTTTTAAAAAATTTAAACTGATTTATATAGTGTTATAAGGTTCTAACACCAGAGGCGCTGGACAGAACAACTTGTTAAAAGTTGCACTCGACAGTGCAGCGGCTGGGATTGAACCCGCGTCCTCCACTCGCAAGTGTAACGCCCTAACCACTGCATCACCGAGCATTGGCGAGCAATCACTACAAAGCCAGTATGTCATTTGTACAGTTTGTAACTAAAGCTGTCCGCATAATTGAAATAAAACAGAAATAGAACATTTTATTTCAGCCAAAAAATGCTGAAACAGTCGCGAAACGTTTCATCTGTTTAAGCCAATAGTAGTCCGTATCCGTTGTTTATGGCTTGTTTATCCGCAAGCAGCAGATGCTGACTGTGATTGGCTAAAGCAGCTAAAACGTTTTATGGCTGTTTTAGCACTTTTTTGGCTGAAATAAGACTGCTTTATTTGGTTTTATTTCAGTTGTGCCGACAGCGGTAAGCAGCTAAATTTGTATGTTGAGCTATGCAGAATGTAGATATCTGTGTTCAGTATGACATGGTTTTGTGTGTTACATGTTTGATATTTGTGTAGGAATCAGCGGGAGCATATGCGCGCATGTCATTTGATCTAGAAGAGGTAAGAACCTCGTGCTATACAATTTTTTAACTGTAAAATATTTGAAATTCATTGCAGTGTTACAGTGGCACTTATCCTTTGTAGTGTTGTTCTTTAACTTTACCCAGTGTAAATATTGTATTTTATCTTTCCTTTATCCCGTCCGCTGACATTGTAATGCATGATCATTCTGTTTATGTGTAGACTATCTGAAGACAGTATAATTTTACATAAACACGTTCAGTCATTACTTATGTGTTGTCCACAGCCTACTTATTGTTAGTGCTTTTTTCTGTGGCAAAGGCATCAGTAGCTGTTACTGTGGTCGTAAAATGGTTTTACTTTCTTTGTCATAATACTCGAGCTTTGTGTGCTGTCACTATTTTCTACACATTTTATTGCTAATGTTTGCTGTAGGAGAAGATGCTGCCCGGTGTGGTAATGTCTAATGGTGGCCAAGTGTTTGAGAAACTGTACCAGCTGGCAAGCCTCGACCAGCCAAGGTAACTATCCTACAAACCAGTGTCAGTGGAATACAACAAGTTACAGTAATAATCACTTTTACAAAAGTATGCTTTGTCTTTAATTATGCTTGCTCCCCGGTTTCAGTAGAACTCTTCAAGGTTATAATGACAACGAAGTTGAGTTGCGTTAGATCATTGTTGGTGTTGGGAACGTTGAGTCAGCTTTTGTGAGACACTCTCCCATTGATACTCGTAGTCCTCCGTTTGCTAGTCGCTGGTTGCAGCAAGTCACATATCCATTTTTATATGACTAATTATATCTGTTATTTCAAAACACTAGAATTTATCCTAAAAGCATATTAATACCACTAATATTCCTTTGATACCAGTCACCAGTCAGTTCGAGTTTTAGCGCATCCAAGCAGGAACCACTTGAGAAGAGATGCAGGTACTTGGATACGGGTTGCGTAACTTCATCAACTGTTAGTCGACTGATGAAACGTGCTGCCTTGCAGGAAATATTGTACTCAGACAAAAAGACGGTTGTTCTGCAACTTACATCTGTGTGCTGGTCGTTAGCACTGGTTGGTTAATCTCTGTGTAGATTGTTACAAAGTTGTCATCAGTAATGTTAAATGTGGAACACTGGGCTTGATGTGTTTCTGTGCAGGATAACTAATCGAGCTCGTAGCTTGTTACGATTAATTCCAACAGATCCTTCTGTTGTGGAAGCTCTGGATTCAATTGGGCAAAAGGTCACATATCATTCTATATGTACGCATATAAAAAAACAGACATGAGTTTCCTAGTAATTTTACAGTAGGGAACTTTTGCGTTGTTGTGACAAGAATCGGTTCCGACACTGTCTTGTGTTTGTTGTGTAATGTTAACTGTATTATTAACCTGCACTCGTTTTTGTAATTGTAACCATAGATATATCATTTCATTGTACAAGACATGGCAGTTATATCAGTCAATCATCAGAACTAATTTACATTGTGCCACTGTATTGCGGACACACATTGTGGCAAAGACTGTATCTGCAGAGTGCTCATGTTTACTGTATTAAGGGTCAAAAAGTTCGGTTTTGATAAATTCCTGGATGTTCTAGTAGGTGACAGTCAAAAGACAGTGTGTTCCAGACTGAAGGAGCGCTAATGTTGAAGAATTTTGCAGTTAACACCCAGACGGATGCATTGGGCCACACGAGATTTGTTGACACTGCCTCAGCTTGTTTCCAGTCGAGTCCCCATCTTCTGCAAGTCTCTGCCGATCACACTCTCTTAGTCTGCCATGTCCCTTCTTGAAATCTGGAGCCTCTCACTGCAAAGCTTCCGCGGTATTTGCTGGTAGTTCACTTTGAACATGTGACCGCATCATCAAAGCCTTCTATTCCTGATTGTGGTCTCCATTTTTTGTTTGCCTGCACGTGTCTGATCTTTACCAGTGCCTTAATATTGTGTGGGTAAAAGAACTAAGAAATGAATGTTGTTGTAGACTGCACGAGCAGTTGTTGATAAAGACCCAAGTCTGAAGCTAAGTCCCCATGCAAGTCCTCGACGCCTCTTTGGCATGACGCCACATAGTTCTCAGACCCCACCTCGCGGTACGTCGCCAACTGCCAGCACGGGTTCATCAACACTGAAGGGATCGTCATCAACGGCATCTTTGGGTTCTTTGAGTAGTATCAACCAAAGACCTCACACGGTGAAAGAGGTGCTGAAGTCGATGCTGACGGCTTCACTGCCCGGTGGAAACATGTTCCAAGTCCTGTACAATCTTGAGGTGGGTGAACTCCGGTTGTTACTGCCTTTCTGTGCCATGCAAATTATTTTGTTTATTTTTGCAATTAGTTTATACCTTTGCATCTTTTGTTTAGTGCTGTATGCTCTAAGTGCATTGGCACTTCATAGTTGACTTCGAAAATGGAAATAAAAACATATTTGATTAAGATGTGCATAATTTTTGAGACAGATTAAATATGGTTGTATGGATTCCAAATAATATGTGATTGTCCTTTACCTTGGGGATGGGTATTGTTCCTTATCACTGGGGCTATACTGTCGATTAGATTACTGCATCCTGTTTGTAAAGCTGCAAACATTATGTGCTGGTTACGTCCCATGTGTCTCCTCAAGTTGTGGAATGTATACACCAAATAGAGGTTGCATTGGCTTAACATGTTGACTGGTCATTTCCAAAAACATGCACTATCATCTCCCTCATTTTCCGTACAAACAGATGTCTGATATTTCGCCGATGGCAAGATTTGTGTTGGAAAGCTGAGTGTTTGTTAATCAGAATTTAAGGATGTAAGGGCCAGTTACATAAACGTCACTTAAATTTGACACTTAACAATTATTTTGTGTCAAACGTTACGTTATATTGAATGTCATTCTGTGTGCGTATTACGGATTGAATGATTGTAAGTTGACTCATTTCCTCATTTCAATGGTACTGTGCATAAAAAATATTGTTCAAGATGATGTAAAGCATGATGCAACATGATCTTAATTGTCACTTAAATTTAAGTACTGTTCATGCAACCAACCCTAAGTATATCAGTGTTGCTGTGTGTTTGTATTCAAAACTTTGTTGCAAATAAGGCTGGTGGATTGCTGTGGTAGGTACTGAGTAGTCGGCTGATGCCAACTGGTCTTCGAGACCTGGCAACAGTGCAGAGTGCCCGCAAGTTTTGCGAAGACTTTCTGGAAGCGAATGGCTTGAATATAACGTTGAACATTCTACAGAAAGATACGATGCAGCCTGACGTCGACTATGAAACTCGACAAGGCTGCTATGTGCTGTCTTTGCAGCTTCTCAGGTGTGTTGCTTAGTGTGACTTTTTTTGTAAGGTGTCCTTTGTTTGTTTTATGTTGGTGATATTTTACTTTTTTCACTGTTTACAACCGAACAACCCATCTTACTGCTATAGTCCAATCATGGTGTTTGGACACATTGAATGAATGCCAGATGAAGCAGATGCCAAGACGATCTTAACAGCTTCTCCCTGGACAACTGGAGGCCACCACTTCTGTGATGATGACTATTCAGCAATTCAGTAACCTTTCCTTGAATGAAGCAGTCAATATATCTTAAAACCGTCCATGCTGGAGATGCAGTTGGGGCTATGCACTCTTAGCATGCACGCCAGACAAGAAAAAGAGGAAGAAGACAGTTACCACACATTTGCAGATGATTAAGAACTTGTCATATTGATTTTGTTGAAGAGACCCTAAAACTACTAAAGTGCTAAAACTGGCCTTAGACGTACTTCATTACAAAATGTCCGCGTGTCGCAAAATTATGAAAAGCAGTCCAAAATATTGTTTCGAATTTGAGACCATTGTTGTCCACTTGGACCAGATTTCATATGTCTCGCAATAAGAAAAGGAGATCTAAGCATTAGTATTTTACCAAAAATTGAGAATACAAATGTAAAAATAGACTATTGTTAGTTTCCTATGTGAAGCAATAAACCTTCTCCCTTACTATAGAACTTGAAGTCAAAACATTTAGCAAATGTATATTTAACATGCCAGTAAATTAAATAAGTTGCGAGCAAACGTAATAAGAGTTTGAAAATCATTGCAGCAAGCTAGTTTGCCTTGCTGTGCTTGTTGTAGATATTTGTTGTGTGGTCAAGACGTGACTGGCGAGGCATACCAGATCAGCACATACAATCGCCGTAGTAGCAGTGACTCCTATTCTGGAGGTACCGTGGTGTCGTGTATGCCAGCTCAGTCTGATTTCACAAAGACTTTGGCAAGCAAGACAGTGCAGGTTTCTGCTAAATGCTTTCACATAATTTTCATTTGTATGATTGGTTGATTTTATGGGAAAGTAGAAAAAGCCAAATTAAATTCAAACAGTACCCATTTTTTGACTGTTGCAGTATGCTACTATACTGTATTTTTGCTTCAATTAGCATAAACCAAATACTTTATTTGTCATTATTGTTGTTGTTTATTATCAGTACAGCTAGCCCAGCTTACATGTATGAATTTTAGAAATGGACTCTTCTTAATGCGTTTTGTCAGTTGGCTGTGGAAGGACGTAACGTCGTAAACAATTGGTTAAATTCTTGTTTTGAGAGTGCCAGTTGGAAACTTCCAACAAGCTTGATGGTCTTCAAACATAAGACAATAATTCAGCAGTTAAGCGTGTATGTTACACTCTGTAACATGAGTTCCCCGAAAGTGGCCACGTCGTTTCCTGACCGAGGGTCATATGAGTATGACCAAATCAGGGTTAGCTTTTGTTTATTGTGTTTATTTTGTTTAGGTTTATTGAGTTGTATTAAGTTGTGTATTTTTCTGTGTTGTTTGGTTTTGTTTGTTAGTACGTTAGCCAAGTGTTTGACTGGGAAGACTGACTCTTCTGATATCTTTTGTGTCGAAGGGTTTAGCCTACAAAGACCACATAGAATTTTTATTTATTGTAATGGTTTATTGTATGTATTCCTTGCATGTAACATTGTCAACTTTCTTATTAATTTCACTTTTTTAACTGCCACATACTTTCCAAGGGCACGATATAATGAAATAGCCTATTTGTGCTGAAAGTGCCGTTAAACACCAATCAGTCAATCAGTCAGTCTGTAAAATGAGTGTTTCATTAAGAATTGTGCTACATTCATTTGTCATGATTTTGTACCAGCCAGACTTGTGTGGCATGTTTGCAGGCAATGAGCGTCAGTGAGTTTACGGACACCGTGTCATGTTTCATACGTGTGGCGTGGGCAGCTGCGGCTGGCAAACTGCAGCTTGTTGGATCATTACAACCTGTCAAAGACTCCTTCTCTGCTCAAAGTTCTGGCCAACACACATCCAGTATCAGTGGAAGGCAGCCAAGTGTTGGCAGTCTGGGTCAGCCTCTTGTGTTATGATTATTATTTTGATGTGGTTCTTAATCTGTGTTGCATTATGAGGCCGTTCGACTTTTGACAGTTGCCTTTTTTCCATTTTGTTTTTCAGTTGATGTTCCTGGGCCAAACATTCAGACTAATAGTACTGACCGAGTTTGCGGCACCCACCAAACAATCAGATATGATGACGTAAACATTGTCAATGAGCATCAATCTATTGCAGCAGCTGCGTGGAGTTGTATAGCCGTGATTATGGATACCTCTCAACAACACCGTTGCAAGTGTACATTTGTTCAGCTCAGCTGGAGGCATCTGCTCTGAAAAACGCACTCACCTTTCATTGAATCAAAGTGGCAAACTGTTGCTTTTGAGTATGATGACAATTATGGGATTTGATTTTATATTGTTATGCATACACAGTTGCCGAAGGTTGTTCCGTTTATTCGTACTTGATTCATATTCGGCTGAATAATGCTGTGAACTGTTCAGTATTTGGTTGAATATTTTTATTATGTATTCGGTACACCTCTAATTTTGTGTTAGTCTGTAATATTTTACTTTAATTAGTACATTTATCAATAGTCGTATTTCATTTCTGCAGATGTGGGTAGTGGTGCGAGCTCGAGCAGCGATAGTGAGGTTGGCACGCTGCAAAGTGGAATCTGTGCTAAACATAAACATGTCTCATCCCGAGATGCGTACATTGCCAGAGAGTCACTGGAACTGCTTGTCACGTGTTTGCAGCTGCGAAGCCCACTTCTCGGTCAGTTTTTCGCCTTTGCTGACCATCAAATTATGTGTACTGTGGTCATTAATAGGATTTATGCATGCTGAAGAACTAATAATAATAATACGAAATTCATATAGCGCCATAATGCTGTTACAGAGACGTGTATATTGTGTATACTGTGTATGAGTGTATACTACCATATTACAAGAGCAGTCTCGACGATTCACTGTAGCTAGTATGTGGCCGTCTGGCATCCATTGTGAATTGTCGTGATGTCTGCTGTCTGTCACATGCAATTGCCTAAGTCCTGAAGAATAAGCACAGGAATTGGCAGGAACACGTGAAACAGAGTACCAATTTTGACGTCTGATTAAGCTGAGATGCAAAAGGTGCTGTATCTTGTATGCAGTTAGTGGCAGCACCAGTAGGTTATGCTTATTCAGTTTAACTCGCTATCATATTATGCATGTAGTTACTATTGATCGTAACAGAAAGCCATTCTTTTACCAGATAATGTGCCCTGTCATAGTGAGTAGCAATGACCCAGATGCAGGGATGAAAGACCCATTAGTGTCTCGGCTATCAGTGACCCATCTTGTTCAAGTTGCAGTATTTTGCTTATGTCCTCTGGTTTTGAGAAGCTAATTTACTGTAGTGTGGTGGATAGTGTGGTGGACCACTGCTCATTTAGATCTAATTAGATCTGTTCGTTACTTTGTATCTGTCTTGTGTTATTCCATAATCTTTTGTACTCTGCTTTATATGACGTTACGTTTGTGTTAAAATGTTGTCATCAGCTGTCTTCTACTCACTGCCTTCGATCAGTGAGTTCATTGTCGACGTTGTTGTTGGATCGCCACAAGAAGACATTCGAGACACTGCCGTTCGTCAATTCCTTGCACTCAGTCGAATGCTCGTCTCGCCAACTGAATGCACCGGGCATCAACTCACGCCACGGCAGTTTCTGCTGCAGACGTTGCTTAAGGCTCGGTTGCCATTCTGGGTCTCGTCAGCAGTCACCCGGGGTGCCAGCTACAGGTGCGTTGGAAATAAATGACGCCTTTCTGTTCTGTGCATCGCAGTGCAAATGAGCTGCTTCAACGCATTTGAGAGTTAAATCGGTAGTTAATGCAAGTTGTATTTTGTGTGACGATGCTCTGTAGCCTGACAGAACATAACTGGAATATTCTTTTTTACCGTGCACAATTTTGCTAATATAATAATTCGACATCATTTCCATATACCCGGTACTGTTTTTTAAATGGTTGCACCGTGAATTTTTTGCGTTATAATGATGCATTTGGTAAGTCTGGAAATGAAGTTGGTGATTCTTCGACTTTTTCTGATAATGCACGTGTGCAGTAATTTTTACTGTGTTTGTTAATGTCAGGTTATTGAAGCAATGTCGGCAATTTTTTGAACTGAAATGTGAACTGATGGGCAGTTTAACAGGTTAGCGATTCTGCCATTTTGTGACAGTTTTTGATCATACAATGGTTTGATTGGCCATTAATTTTTTTAAAAGTTCAAAATCAGATGCGTTTACATACTGTTTCAATTAACTTGAAAATCCTGGTTTGTAATCAGTTTTATCATTTTTGTCATTTAAAACCCATTCTTATGTGTGACAATGTTTTGTTGTGTTGGGAAGTACTTGCATTTTCATGATTTATAAACATGTTTTTCTATTATGCTATAGCTAAAAGAGCAGCAATTGTTCATTAACAGTGTTTTGTTGTTGCCAGGGTATTTTGTGGTTAAGAAATTTACTGATTGGAACTGTGTGTCATTCATTGAACCAAGTCTTTGTGTGTTTCAGCCGGCGAGTTAGAGAACATGCAGCTGAATGTGCGGTCGATGCTTGACGACGAGATTGCGTGGCTCGGCAATTTTTTGCCGTCGGAGGCGGGTGGGCTCAGTGAAGTGGACAACTCGCTGCTTGCTGGTCATCTCCAGTTTATACGCACACTGTTCTCATGCTCGTCCATTGACAAAAGTCTCTTCGGTAGAGTTTCAGAAATGTTGTTGTGTGGAATTGTTTGAACGTGTACCAAGCACATTGTTCGCAGTTGTTAGTGACGTGTGATTTCTGAGTATTATATTGTGTTAGTGTCATGAGTATCATGGTGCCAGTTACAGTTGCCACTAACCTGCAATACAGGTTGCCATCCCACTACTTTGTGTCCTTGTTGAGTTGGCCTTTTGTGCTTATTCTGACAGTAGTATTTGCATTGGTTCTTGCTAATTATGGAAAATAAGAATCATAAGGATATAATAATAATAATAATTCTCATTTCAGCCGATCACTGTAGAGACACTGGGACCGATCAGTGAATCTGCTGTTGACTTCCTTCGAGAGCGGGGGCACAGGATCTCCTCTAAGTTCCAGGAGGAGCGACAGTCTGCATACCTGTTCCAAAGGCTGTCAGTCACTGTGCAGCGA
>Ga0056115_1000653_pt1 | contig 15480 bp, 15 predicted proteins | sample WorMetOlspDAHAB1_FD_77007 | JGI IMG/M metagenome (GOLD analysis project Ga0056115, IMG submission 77007) | Marine gutless worms symbiont microbial communities from Max Planck institute for Marine Microbiology, Germany - Olavius sp. DAHAB.1 ...
AACATCATCAGTTCCTGCTTCTTGCTGAACGGTGCCTCGCTCATCACAATCGCGCCCCTAATAATTGTGACTTCACTGCTCCTGCGCCTGAAGCGTAACAGACCTTGCCGACGCTGTCAGGCGGGCATGTGCGGTCTGGCGGATCCGGCCGTCATCGGACCTGCCGGATCGCGTCATTCGACCGTCAAAGACGCCAGAAAGCCACCTTGCTGCGAGAGATGGCGGAACCCGGAAAGGTCGCGTAACCCATGAGACGGTCGTCCTTTTGCGGAATGCCGTCCTCTCCCCAAAGCCACAGGACGATCGCTCCGCCGCGGCTGTCTTCAAGTTGCAGCAGGGCATAACGCGGGTCCGGCATATCCATACAGGCGCTGTTCTCCGCGGTGACGCTGACCCTTTCCAGTTCCTTCGGCCCCGCCGTGGCGATGTATCGCCCCGCGAGGGCAATCGCCTCGCCATTCCGGTTACCGGGGCTGAGGTGAATTGCCAGGTGGCCGGGATTGGCGCCCGGCGCCGTCGCATATCCCCTGCCAACGAAGAAATGACCTCGGTCGTTCCCGAAAAGAGCCGCGCACAGCGAGGCCGGCGCCTCTGGCTCTTCCGGACCGGACCGGGACTCGACGTCCCGTGCCGCGATCCGGGCGCCCGGTTCCAGGATTGCCTGGGCCTCGTGGTAGGCGCCGTCTTTGGTATCCACAAAACCGACGAATTTTGCTTCGTTGCCGGCTGACCAGTCGATCACGCCATGCAGGTTAGGATGGGCGTTGTCGTCCTCCCAGGTCAGCGCCAGGAACGACCATTTCCGCCCGTCGGGCGCAACGATGTCCATGCACAGATTGCCCCACCGCGATCCGGGCCGGGACCGCCAGTCGACCGCGCCGTCCTTCAGCCTTTCGGAACGCACCATTCCGGCGACGATCGGGACGCCGCCGGCCGACCGTTCCCCTGCCGTCAACTCCAGCGTGATCGCGGCGGAAAAGCGGTTCTTGGCGCCCGCAACGGTTTTGCCGGTCAAGGTTCGCGTCGTGCCCGTCTCAAAGATTCCCTCGCAGCCTTGGTCGGCCCCCGCCGTGCCTGCAAACAGGCAGGGCAGCAAAGCGACGGCCGCGGCGACGAGCCGACTGCGCCATGCTGGATTTGTCATCCTGGGTTCCCGTCGGTAACGCGTTCTCGCTATCGGCCAGTTTGGACACGCGCTGCCCAAGCAGGCAACTGCCGCAGCATGTTGCAACTGCACAAAGCTTAAGCATTTGCCGTGGGAAACCGCGTTTGCCTTACCGGTTGCCGTTGTCGCGCAAGATTTCTGGAGCGGGCGGTAAGCTGTTGAGTTTGATGAACGATGTCCGAATGCCGGACCTGATTTCCGCCGCATCGGACCGGATGGCACGGCGATTGCGGAGACGGGGCCGGAAAACGCCGTCAGGGAGATTACGCCGCCGCCGACAAGATAAGGGAAAGCGCAGACCAGCGCGGAAAGAGGAGTCCCCCGCACACCGCCCGGGTGCACGGGGGACCGGAGGTCAATGCGTGCAACAACAACCTCCTGCGGAGGAACGTGTCACTCCTCCACCGCACAGCACTAGGACGCGCAACGGGCAAGGTCAACAGCACCGACGCCAACGCACGGACAAACCGCCGCGGGCATCGGATGACCGAATTTGACTCTGCGGACCGAGGAACGGTCGCGGGGTCGTTGGCGTTTCTTATCTATGTTCTAAAATAGCCTATAACTTACTCAAAAATATTACATTAATGTGAATTTTCCGCTTGCGTATGCGGGCCGCGTTGGCCAACACTGTTGCAGTGCAACAACAACCTCTAGCGGAGAATTCAACATGACAGGATTGCGAGGCAACGCAGCGGCTGCGGTGGTGGCCGCAACGGCGCTGTTGTCGGGCGCAGCGCACGCAGCCGAAACGATCAAGGTAGGCGTACTGCATTCTCTTTCGGGAACCATGGCGATTTCCGAAACCACCCTGAAAGACACCGTCCTGATGATGGTCGACGACCTCAATGCCCAGGGCGGGCTTCTCGGCAAGCAGGTCGAAGCGGTCGTTGTGGACCCGGCGTCCGACTGGCCTTTGTTCGCGGAAAAGGCGCGCGAGCTGATCGAAAAGGAACAGGTCGACGTGGTGTTCGGCTGCTGGACCTCGGTGTCGCGGAAGTCGGTGCTGCCGGTGTTCGAGGAACTGAACGGCCTTTTGTTCTATCCGGTTCAGTACGAAGGCGAGGAGAGTTCGCGCAACGTCTTTTATACGGGCGCCGCGCCGAACCAGCAGGCGATCCCCGCCGTTGAGTACCTGATGAGCGAGGACGGCGGCGGCGCCGAGCGCTGGGTGCTGCTCGGGACCGACTACGTCTATCCCCGCACCACCAACAAGATCCTGCGGGCCTTCCTGGCCTCGAAGGGCGTGGCCGAAGAAGACATCATGGAAAACTACACGCCGTTCGGCCATTCCGACTGGCAGACCATTGTTTCCCAGGTGAAGGACTTCGCGTCGGAGGGCAAGAAGACGGCCGTGGTCTCAACCATCAACGGCGACGCCAACGTGCCGTTCTACAAGGAACTGGCCAACCAGGGCATCAGCGCCGAGGACATCCCCGTCGTCGCCTTTTCGGTCGGCGAAGAGGAGCTGGCGGGCCTGGATACCGAGCCGCTGGTCGGCCATCTCGCCGCCTGGAACTACTTCATGAGCGTTGAGTCCGAAACCAACGACGCCTTCATCGAGAAGTGGCACACCTTCATCAAGGACGAGGACCGCGTCACCAACGACCCGATGGAAGCGACCTATATCGGCTTCAAGATGTGGGTGCAGGCGGTCACACAGGCCGGCACCACCAACGTCGATGCGGTGCGCCAGGCGATGTACGGCCAGTCCGTGCCGAACCTGACCGGCGGTCGGGCGGTGATGAACACCAACCATCACCTGTCCAAGCCGGTCCTGATCGGCGAGATCCAGGATGACGGCATGATCGAGACGGTGTGGTCCACCGACGACGTCATCGTGGGCGACGCCTGGAGCGACTACATTCCCGAAAGCGCCAAGCTGAAGGCGGACTGGACCTATCCGTGGGTCTGCGGCAACTGCGAAAAGCCGATGAACTGACCGGCATTTCGGAGCGGAAACCGGGGCGTCTTGTCGCGGCGCCCCGGTTGCCTTCGGACTTGAAGCGTGATGCACGTTCTTAAACTCAAGCCCTTGATTCTCTGGGTCGGACTGTGTCTGGCCCTTTGTGCCATGCCGGCACGCGCCGACATCGGCGCGGACGTCGACGCGCTGGCGGAGAAGGGGTTCAAGGCCAAGGGCGCCGCGGTCGAACGGCTGGCGGCGTCCGGCGATGCCCGGGCGGTGCCCGTGCTGCGCGCCTACCTGGAACAGCGGCTGTTCCGGGTGAAGGCCGACGACCGGCTGGTCATTGCCGAAAAGACCGGCAAGGTCTACGCCCTGCAGGACCCCCTGACGCTGGCCGCGCTGGGCCAGGCGGGAAAGAAGGAACTCAAGAAGGTCCGGATCAACAACAAGCTGCGCGGGCTTGTGCGCGGCGCCCTGGGGCGGCTGTCCTTGTTGAACCCCGACCCGGCCAAGCGGCTGGAGGCGGCGGGCGCGGTCTTTAAGACCCGGACCGGGGACATGGTTCCCATCCTGGAAGCCGCCTTGGCGGCGGAAACCGAAAGCGCGGTCGCCGACCGGATGGAGCGCGCGCTCGCCGCGACCCGGCTGACGGCGGAAAAGGACACCGGAATCCGCGTGGCTGCGTTGGGCGTCCTGGCGCGCTTCCCGGACCCGGACGTGCGCGCGCTGATCAACGGGCTGCTCAGAAACAACGACAAGGGCCATCCCTTGGAGGCGGACGATGCGGTACGCGGGGCCGCAGTGGAGACGCTGGCCGACATCGAACGCAGCTTCGCCTTCTGGTCGGGCCTGGGCAACGTGTTCCAGGGGATCAGCCTGGGCTCGGTTCTGCTGCTGGCGGCGATCGGTCTTGCCATCACCTTCGGCGTGATGGGCGTGATCAACATGGCGCATGGCGAAATGGTGATGCTGGGCGCGTACACCACCTTCGTGGTGCAGGAACTGTTTCGCACCTATATGCCCGGCGCCTTCGATTACTCCCTGGCGGTCGCCGTTCCGCTGGCCTTTCTGGTGGCGGGCGCGGTGGGGGTCGCCATCGAACGGGGCATTATCCGGTTTCTCTACGGCCGGCCCCTGGAAACCTTGCTGGCGACCTGGGGCCTCAGCCTGATCCTGCAGCAGCTGGTGCGTACCGTCTTCGGTCCCACCAACCAGGAGGTCGGCAACCCGTCCTGGATGAGCGGTGCGATCGAGGTCGCCGGCGGTCTGACCCTGACCTACAACCGGATCTGGATCATCGTCTTCAGCCTTTGCGTGCTGGCCGGGCTGATGCTGCTGATGCGCAAGACCGGCTTCGGCCTGCAGATGCGCGCGGTCACCCAAAACCGCCGCATGGCGGCCTCCATGGGCATCCGCACCGGATTGGTCGACGCGCTCACCTTCGGTTTGGGCTCGGGCATCGCCGGGATGGCGGGCGTCGCGCTCAGCCAGATCGACAATGTCAGCCCCAATCTGGGCCAGTCCTACATCATCGACAGTTTCATGGTGGTGGTGTTCGGCGGAGTCGGGAATCTCTGGGGCACCCTGGTCGGCGCCTTCAGCCTGGGCCTCTTGAACAAGTTTCTCGAGCCCTATGCCGGTGCGGTCCTGGGCAAGATCCTGGTTCTGGTGCTGATCATCCTGTTCATTCAGAAACGCCCGCGCGGCCTGTTCGCGCTGAAGGGCCGTGCGGTGGAGAACTGATCGATGGTCCTTCTCCGCAGCCCGGGCGCCGTCGCCACCGTTGGGCTTTTGGCCGTCGCGGCGGTCGCCGTGCCGGTCCTAAATCTGGCGGTCCCCGCCGACAGCCCGTTCCACGTGCCCAGCTACATGGTTGCCTTGTTGGGCAAGTATCTGTGTTTCGCCATGCTTGCGCTCAGCGTCGACCTGATCTGGGGGTTCTGCGGCATCCTCAGCCTGGGCCACGGCGCCTTTTTCGCGCTTGGCGGCTACGCCATGGGCATGCACCTGATGCGCCAGATCGGCGACCGAGGCGTCTACGGCCATCCAGAACTGCCGGACTTCATGGTCTTTCTCAACTGGAAGGAGCTGCCCTGGTACTGGTACGGCTTCGACAATTTCGTCTTCGCCGCCTTCATGGTGGCGCTGGTGCCGGCGGCGCTGGCCTTCGTATTTGGATGGTTCGCTTTCCGCTCCCGCGTGACCGGCGTCTATCTCTCGATCATCAGTCAGGCGATGACCTTTGCGCTGCTGCTGGCCTTCTTCCGCAACGACATGGGCTTCGGCGGCAATAACGGCCTGACCGACTTCAAGGACCTGTTGGGATTCGATCTGCAATCGGACGGCACCAGAGCGGGACTGTTTGCCGCCTCCGCACTCGCTCTCTTGGGCGCCTATCTTTTGTGCAGGTTCATCGTCGCCTCCAAGTTCGGCCGGGTCCTGATCGCGGTCCGCGACGCTGAAAGCCGGGCGCGGTTCCTGGGTTACCGGGTCGAGCATTACAAGCTGGCGGTGTTCGTGGTCTCCGCCTCGATCGCCGGCATTGCCGGTGCGCTTTACGTGCCCCAGGTCGGCATCATCAACCCCGGCGAGTTCTCGCCCGCCAATTCCATCGAGATCGTGGTCTGGGTCGCCGTCGGCGGGCGCGGCTATCTGCACGGCGCGATTTTGGGCGGCATCCTGGTGAACTACGGCAAGAGTTATTTCACCGCCGCCTTCCCGGAGATCTGGCTGTTCGTGCTGGGCGCGCTGTTCATTGCGGTCACCCTGTTCCTGCCCAAGGGCATCGTCGGCACGCTGCCCAAGCTGATGAAGGGGCTGCGCCCGCGCGGCCGTCTCGTCCGCGCCCAGGCAACGGCGCCGGGAGAGGTGGGGCCATGAACGCGACAACCAAAACCCGCCCGCCGGAAACTCTGCTTTACCTTGACGGGGTGGGCGTCAGCTTCGACGGCTTCAAGGCGTTGAACGGTCTCAGCTTCTACGTGCTGGAAGGCGAGCTGCGCGCGATCATCGGGCCCAACGGCGCCGGCAAGACCACCATGATGGATGTGGTCACCGGCAAGACACGGCCCGACCTGGGCACAATCATCTACAAGGACTCGACCGACCTCACCCGGCTGGACGAGGTCGCGATCGCCGAGCTGGGAATCGGCCGCAAGTTCCAGAAGCCGACGGTGTTCGAGAATCACACGGTCTGGGAGAATCTGGAACTGGCCTTGAAGGCCAAACGCACGCCCTGGGCCACGCTGTTTCATCGCACTGACCGGCAGGAGACCGAACGGATCGAAAGCGTGCTGGAGACCATCGCGCTTTCGGGTTCGCGCGACGACGTGGCCGGCTCTTTGTCGCACGGCCAGAAACAGTGGCTGGAGATCGGCATGCTGCTGGCCCAGGACCCGCAACTCCTACTAGTAGATGAGCCGGCGGCGGGCATGACCGATGCGGAAACCGAACAGACCGCAACTCTGTTGCGGGAAATAGCAGCCACACGTTCGGTGATCGTCGTGGAACACGACATGGAATTCGTGCGCGCGTTGGACTGCCACGTCACCGTGCTGCACGAAGGCAGCGTGCTGGCCGACGGCACCCTGGCTGCGGTTCAGGAAAACGACAAGGTGATCGAGGTTTATCTGGGACGCTAAGGCGGAAAAGCATGCTGAAGGTCGACCATATCGACGTCCATTACGGCGCCAGCCGGGCGCTGAAATCCGTATCGCTGGAGGCGGAGCCGGGCGGCGTCACCTGCGTGCTGGGCCGCAACGGCGTCGGCAAGACCACGCTGATGCGCGCCATCGTCGGCCAGCATCCGGTCTCGTCGGGAAAGATTGCCTGGGATGATGCGGACATCACCGACGCCCAGCCCCACCGGCGCGCGGCCAAGGGGATCGCCTACGTGCCCCAGGGCCGGGAGATTTTCCCTCTGCTGACGGTGGAGGAGAACCTGCGCACCGGCTTTGCGCCGCTTGCCCGCGCCCTGAAAACCCTGCCGGAGGAGATCTTCACGCTGTTCCCCGTGCTGCGCGACATGCTGGGCCGGCGCGGCGGCGACCTGTCCGGCGGACAGCAGCAGCAGCTTGCCATCGCGCGCGCCCTGGTGATGCGCCCGCGCCTGTTGGTCCTGGACGAACCCACCGAAGGCATCCAACCCTCCATCATCAAGGATATCGAACGCGTCATTCGGACACTGGCGGCGCGCGGCGATATGGCGATACTGCTGGTCGAGCAGTATTTTGAGTTCGCCCGCGACCTGGCGGACTCGTTCGCGGTCATGGACCGCGGCGAGGTCGTGCTGGCTGGCCGGGCGGACCAGATGGTGGAGGCGGATGTCAGGCGTTATCTTACGGTCTGAAGCGGCGGCGGCCCCGGTGGCCGCAGCCTCCGCGACGACCCACCGTTGCCAAATTTTCGGCCAGGCACGGATCGCCTATCGGGGCGACGGCGCGGCAAGCCGGCTGGCTGGGCTTTACCAGACCGATCCCTTGCGGGTTCTGTTTCCCGGCGTCGCCGCCGGCGACATTCCCTGCGCCGCCCTGGTCACCACCGCGGGCGGGCTGGTCGGCGGGGACCGGCTGGGCATCGCGGCCTCGGTCGGTCCTGGCGCCGCGGCGCAGGTTGCGGGGCAGGCGGCGGAAAAGGTCTACCGGTCAACTGGCGCCGATGTGTCAATCGACGTGGAACTCGACGCCGCCGCGGGCGGCTGGCTGGAATGGCTGCCGCAGGAGACGATCCTGTTCGACGGTGCGCGTCTGCGGCGGATGACCACCGTCGCCGTGGAAGGAGACGCGCGCGTGCTGGCCGGCGAGATCGTCGTCTTCGGCCGCACCGCCATGGGCGAAACCGTGCGCAGTGGCCTTTTGAACGACCGCTGGCGCATCCGACGCGACGGCCGCGCGGTCTGGGCCGACGCGCTGCATATCGACGGCGCCTTCGAGGTTATCTTGGCCGCGCCCGCCGGGTTCGACGGTGCGCGGGCCGCGGCGACCGCGGTCTATGCCGGGCCTGACCCAAAAGAGCGCCTGGACGCGGTGCGCGAATGGGTTGCAGCCATCGACGCGCCGGTCCGCGCGGGTGTCACGGTCGTGAACGGAATTCTGGTGGTGAGGTTTCTGGCCGCCGATGCGCTGGCGCTGCGCACCGCCTTCGGCGGCTTCTGGGCCTGGTTCCGGAACCGGGCCGGCGGCTGGCCTGCGGTGCTGCCGCGGCTGTGGTCGGTTTGAACGTTTAACTTAAGGGGAAGACAAACGATGAACCTGACGCCCCGGGAAAAAGACAAGCTGCTGGTCGCCATGGCGGCCATTGTGGCGCGCAACCGGCTGGCGCGCGGCGTGAAGCTGAACTATCCGGAGGCCGCCGCGCTGATCTCCGACTTCGTGGTCGAAGGCGCCCGCGACGGGCGGACCGTGGCCGACCTGATGGAGGCGGGGGCGACCGTGCTGACCCGCGACCAGGTGATGGACGGCGTCGCGGAGATGCTTCACGAGATCCAGGTGGAGGCGACGTTCCCCGACGGCACCAAGCTGGTCACCGTGCACGAACCGATCCGGGGCGAGGGCGCGGCCGGCACGGTGGCGGGCGAAACCCTGGTCGCGGCCGGAGAGATCGTCCTGAACGAAGGCCGCGAGACAGTCACCGTCAGCGTGTCGAACACCGGCGACCGGCCAGTGCAGGTGGGCAGCCATTACCATTTCTTCGAAACCAACACCGCGCTCGATTTCGACCGCGCAAGTGCCAGGGGTTTTCGATTGGACATCCCGGCCGGCACCGCCGTGCGGTTTGAGCCGGGCCAGACCCGCGAGGTGCGGCTTGTGAAATACACCGGCAACGGCCGCATCTTCGGCTTCAACGGCCTGGTCAACGGACCGGTGGGAGGCTGAGCCATGGCATATTCGATCGACCGCAAAAGTTACGCCGCCATGTTCGGCCCCACCGTGGGCGACAGAGTGCGGCTGGCCGACACCGACCTTGTGATCGAGGTCGAAGAAGACCGCACAACCTACGGCGAAGAAGTGAAATTCGGCGGTGGCAAGGTGATCCGCGACGGCATGGGCCAGTCCCAGGCCGCGCGTGCGATCAGCGCCGTCGACACCGTGATCACCAACGCGCTGATCTTGGACCATTGGGGCGTCGTCAAGGCCGACGTAGGGCTGAAGGACGGCCGCATCGCCGGCATCGGCAAGGCCGGCAACCCCGACATCCAGTCGGGCGTCGACATCGTCATCGGCCCCGGAACCGAGGCGATCGCGGGCGAGGGGCGCATCCTCACCGCCGGCGGGATCGACGCCCACATCCACTGGATCAGCCCGCAACAGGTGGACGACGCGCTTTATTCCGGCGTCACCACCATGCTGGGCGGCGGCACCGGGCCGGCGGAAGGCACCAACGCCACCACCTGCACGCCCGGGCCCTGGCACATGGCCCGCATGCTGCAGGCGGCCGAAGGCATTCCCATGAACTTAGGATTCTTCGGCAAGGGCAACGCGACGTTGCCGGAGGCGCTGCACGAACAGGTCAATTCAGGCGCCTGCGGACTGAAGCTGCACGAGGACTGGGGCACGACGCCGGCCGCCATCGACAACTGCCTGGCGGTCGCCGACGAGACCGACGTGCAGGTGGCGATCCACACCGACACGCTGAACGAGTCCGGCTTCGTGGAAAACACCGTCGCCGCTTTTAAGGGCCGCACGATCCACGCCTTCCATACCGAGGGCGCGGGCGGCGGACACGCGCCCGACATCATCAAGCTTTGCGGCGAGGCGAACGTGCTGCCGTCTTCGACCAATCCCACGCGGCCCTACACCGTCAACACGCTGGACGAGCATCTGGACATGCTGATGGTGTGCCATCATCTGGACCCGCGCATCCCCGAAGACGTGGCCTTTGCCGAAAGCCGGATCCGGCGCGAGACCATCGCGGCAGAGGATATCCTGCACGATCTGGGCGCGTTCTCGATGATCGCATCGGACAGCCAGGCCATGGGCCGGGTGGGCGAGGTGGTGCTGCGCACCTGGCAGACCGCCGACAAGATGAAGAAACAGAGGGGCCGCTTGGCCGAGGAGACCGGCGAGAACGACAATTTCCGCGCCCGGCGCTACATCGCCAAATACACCATCAACCCCGCGCTGACCCACGGGATCGCGAAGCACGTGGGCTCGGTGGAGGTCGGCAAGCTCGCCGACCTGGTCTTGTGGAAGCCCATGTTCTTCGGGGCCAAGCCCGACCTGGTGCTGAAATGCGGCACCATCGCCGCGGCCGCCATGGGCGACCCCAACGCCTCGATCCCCACGCCCCAGCCGGTGCATTACCGCCCGATGTTCGGGGCCTTCGGCAAGTCCCTGACGGCGAGCGCCGTGACCTTCGTTTCCCGCTTCGCATTAGAACACGGGGTCAACGAAACGCTGGAACTGGAAAAAGAGGTCGTCCCCATCAAGGGAACCCGGACCATTTCCAAGAAGGACATGGTGTTGAACAGCGCCTGCCCAAAGATGGAGGTCGACCCCGAAACCTACGAGGTGCGCGCCGACGGAGAACTGCTGACCTGCGAACCCGCCGCGGAACTGCCCATGGCGCAGCGCTATTTTCTCTACTAGTGGATAGACCGAAGATGACGGCAGCCAGATGCTTCGAGACGCGTCGCTGCGCGCCGCTCCTCAGCATGAGGGGAAGGAAGGCCTCCGCCCCACACAAACCCCTCACCCTGAGGAGCGCCCGAAGGGCGCGTCTCGAAGGGCATGGCTGCAGCCGCACCGGCATTTGAACCCCATGCGCCGCGCCGTCACAGCCCTGCCCAAAGACTCCTGGCCCCCCGACCGCCAGATCGCAACCGTCACGCTCGCCTTCGACGACCGGCACCGCCGCCGCGTCCGCATGACCGACGATTCAGGCGAACCCTTCCTGCTGGACCTCGCCCAGGCAACGCTGCTGAACGACGGCGACGGCCTCGGCCTGGAAGGCGACGGCGTCATCGCCGTGCGCGCCGCGCGCGAACCGGTGCTCGATATCGCCGGCCAGGACCCCGCCCACACCGCGCGCCTCGCCTGGCACGTGGGCAACCGGCACGTCCCTTTGCAGGTCCTGGACGACGGCCGCCTGCGCATCCGCGCCGACCACGTGCTGGAAGCGATGCTGATCGGCCTCGGCGCGGAAGTCACAACACTCACCGCGCCCTTCGCTCCGGAACCTGGCGCCTATGCCGGCCACGGCCATGACCACTGACGCCGGCCTCTACCGCCTGATGACCTGGCTGTCGCCCGCCTTTCCCGTGGGCGCCTACAGCTATTCCCACGGGATCGAAACGGCGGTGGAGGCGGGGCTGGTCCGCGATGCCGACACGCTCGCCCGCTGGGTCGAAACCGTTGTGACCTTTGGGTCGGGCCGCATGGACGCCACGGTCTTTCGCCTGACTTATGCCGCTGTCGCCGCCGGCGACACGGCGGCCTTCGAAGACGCCGCCGAACGCGGCGCGCTCTACCGCGGCACCGCCGAACTGGCCCTGGAATCGAACGCCCAGGGCGAGGCCTTCTTAGGGACCGTCGCCGCCGCCTGGCCGCTGTCGGGCCTGGCGGTTTGGCAAGGCCGGCTGGACACCGCCAGCTATCCCGTCGCCGTCGCGATGGTCGCGGCGCTCGCGGAAATCGACGAAGCCGCCGCGCTGGGCGCCTATCTCACCGCCTTTGCCGGCAACCTGGTCAATGCCGGCGTGCGCCTGATCCCGCTCGGCCAGACCGACGGCCAGAAGGCGCTGGCCAAACTGGAAGCGCCTGTCACCGCGCAGGTTGAAACGACGTGCGCCACCGACACCGAAACGCTGACCGCGGATTTCGGCGCCGCGATCCCCATGGTCGACTGGACGTCGGCCGCCCACGAAACCCAATACACGAGGTTGTTCCGCTCATGAGAAACGTGCTCCGCGTCGGCATCGGCGGCCCGGTCGGCTCGGGCAAGACCGCCCTGGTCGACGCCCTCTGCAAGAAGATGCGCGACACCTACGAGGTCGCCGCCATCACCAACGACATCTACACCCGCGAGGATGCGGAGTTCCTGACCCGGTCCGGCGCGCTGCCGCCCGAACGCATCGCCGGCGTGGAAACCGGTGGCTGCCCCCACACCGCGATCCGCGAGGACGCCTCGATCAACCTTGCGGCAGTGCGCGACATGGGCGAGAAGTTCCCGGACCTGGACCTGGTATTCGTGGAATCCGGCGGCGACAACCTCTCGGCCACCTTCTCGCCGGAACTGGCGGACATCACAATCTACGTGATCGACGTGAGTGCGGGCGACAAGATCCCCCGCAAGGGCGGGCCGGGGATCACGCGCTCGGATCTCCTGGTGATCAACAAGATCGACCTCGCGCCCTTTGTCGGCGCGGACCTGGGCGTGATGGAGCGCGATGCGAAGATGATGCGCGGGGAGAGGCCGTTTGTGTTCTCCAACCTGAAATCGGGGGAGGGGTTGGAGGAGATTACCGGGTTTATCGTCAAAGCCGGAGGGTTGGACGGGCGGTATTCAGGCGCCGCCTAGGTTTCGGTGGCGCTGCTGGCGGTCTCGGCCACGATTGTGAGGCGTCTCATAGAGCCGTTCCCAATTCCGATTAGTGTGACAAGGATCCATAGATCCAGAATCGGGGGGATGTTCAAATGTACGGACGCGGCAGTCATCGCTCGTTTCTTCGCATCGGGGCCTTGTCGCTGGCATTCGCACTGCAGATCGCCGACGCCTCAGCGCTTCCGACGGAATTCACCGTCGATACTCTGGTCGACACCAATGAAAAGAACCCAGGCGACGGCGTCTGCGAGCATACGGGCACCTTGCCGCGCTGTTCCCTGCGTGCGGCGGTGGAGGAAGCGAACGCGAACACCGGTCACGACAGGATCAAGTTGCCGCCAGGACGAGTGCGCCTCACCATCGCGGGCCTGGACACCACCGCCGAATTGGCCGAACGCGGCGATCTCGACATCACCGAGGATCTAACGATCGTTTGCCCGGATCCGTATCCGGCGCGCGCCTGCATCGTCGACGGCAATGCCATCGATCGAATCTTCGATATTCAGCCGGGCGTGACCGTGACAATGCGACGGTTCATCGTCACCAACGGAGCCTTGCCAAGCGGCGGGGGGCCGAACGACTGGGGCGGTGCCGTCCGAAATGCGGGAACCCTGACGCTCGACAGGATGGAAATCAGCGACAGCCGTGCCGACGCTTTGTCGTACCCGTCGCACGATCGCGGCGGCGGCATCTCGAACGAAAACGGAGCAACCCTTCGGCTGGTGGAATCATTGGTCGCGCGAAATCTTGTCACCAACGGCTTCGGAGGCGGCATCAGTAATCTTGGCGGTACCGTCCTGATCGAACGGAGCGTGATCCGGGGCAACGACGCTGACTGGGGAACAAGCTGTTTCTTCTATTTCGATTCGGAAGGCGGCGGGATCTGGATCGCGGGAGGTTCTTTATCCGTCAGCGAGAGCAGGATCGTCGACAATACCGCGGCTGATGGGGGCGGCATCGGTATTTCCACATACAGTTCCGGGCGCAGTACCGTCGTCATCGATCGCAGTCGGATCGACGGAAACACAGTGATTTCAAAAGGGGGCGGCATCTTCGCCATGGTGCCCGAACTGACGATCCAGCGAACCGTCATCGCCCGGAACACCGCTGAATGGGCGGGCGGCGGCATTTACATCCGGCACGAACCGATTGCCGGTGCGGGCACAAGCCGGATCACCAGAAGCCGCATTTTGTCGAACGTTGTCACCGGCACCGGCTGCAATCGTTCCAGCGGTGCAACCCTGGCCCAGGGCGATGCCGGCGGGATCTTCACGGCCGTTCCGCTCGAGCTTTCACGAGTGACTATTGCCAACAACGAAGCGACGGCAAACGGCGGCGGCCTGCGAATCGCCGAACCGGGCGATGGCGTTGTCATCGACCGGACCACCATCTCCGGCAACACGTCAAGCAACGGTGGCGGGATCGCGTGCGCCGGGCCGGATCTGGAAATCACCAACAGCACGCTGTCCACAAACACGGCCGGCAACAAGGGCGGTGGTCTGTGGCTGCCCAGCAACGGGCGCCTGTGTCCGGAATCCATGGTTGCGACGCTGTTCCATGCGACCGTTCATCTGAATGAGGCGGCCGACGGCGATGGCATTTTTCTCGCCGGCAGTGGAAACGCGGCGATCCTCAAAAACTCCATCGTCGCGGAGAACGACAATGAAGACTGTCAGGGGCCTGTGACGTCGCAGAATTACAACCTGGACAGCGACGATACCTGCAATCTCGTCCAACCGAACGATCTTCCAGCAAAACCTCCGCAAATCGGCCCGCTCCAGGACAATGGAGGGCCCACCTGGACCCATCTTCCCATCGGGTGCGGCGCCAACCCGGTCGACCGAATCCCGGCGGGGCTGGGAGCCGCCCGGGACCAGCGAAACCAAATGCGACCGCATCGGTGCACGCAGGAAGGCGAAACGGATATCGGCGCGGTCGAGCGGCAGAAGCTCGAGCCTGTGCCGTGATGGCGCCGGGCAAGGTAACGAGGCGCGCAGCATCCCCGGCTTAGGCGCCGCGCGCGGTAGGATGCAGACCTTGCGTCTGGTATCGCCTCATAGTCGGGTGGTGGCAATACGCGGAATCCAAGCATTGATCCCGCGCAAGGGCGGGCCCGGGATCACATGGTCGGGCTTGCTCGTTATCAACAAGATCGACCTGGCGCCCTTCGTGGGCGCGGACCTGGGTGTGATGGAGCGGGACGCGAAGAAGATGCGCGGGGACCGGCCGTTCGTGTTATCGAATTTGAAGACGGGGAGGGGATGGAGGTGATTGCGGGTCTTATTTTCGAGGCTGGTGGTGTTGAAGAACGAAAGGCGGGTGTCACCTCACTGATCGATTAGGCGGCTTGTCGCACGTTGCGAGCGATTGAATCCTCAGAAACGCAGGTCAGGTCGCCACGTTATTGGCAACGTGTCGCTTCATCAGCCTGTGCGGGTGGGGTAGACAGAAGAAGGGTGCCTACCGAAGCGAAGAATTTCCGCATTGTTGTCAAGACGCTGGTGTCTCCGGTCGCAGCGGCTTCCCAGGCTACAAACGTAAACTGCCTGTCGATCTTCGCCATGGCCTCTTCGATCGCGGCCGGTTTCTTGCCACTTAGATCCAAGTGAAGCATACCTTGCGGGCGACCCGCGGCATCAATACTGAGCGGTGTTGGATAGCCAATAAGATAAACCCCGGACACATCGAGTCCGAATTCCTTGGCTAGGATCTCAGCCCTGAAATAGTCATAGACCATAAGAAATGGAGTTGGAGTTCCCCCGGTTTGATGGACAGTTATGAGCTTACAGACTCCAGTCGCTCACGGGCGTTCTTTTCGTAGTTGATGGGGGACTGGTAGCCGAGCGCCGAATGACGCCGGCCGGGG
>Ga0056115_1000654_pt1 | contig 15469 bp, 16 predicted proteins | sample WorMetOlspDAHAB1_FD_77007 | JGI IMG/M metagenome (GOLD analysis project Ga0056115, IMG submission 77007) | Marine gutless worms symbiont microbial communities from Max Planck institute for Marine Microbiology, Germany - Olavius sp. DAHAB.1 ...
ACAAGGACTATTTCCCATTTTTTGCGTTCAAAATTACGCACAGAGTGATACTTTTAACTCGGTTCTGTAAACTATTAACCAGAGTCGCCACACCGTCTGGGGGGCACGTGCCTCAAGTGCCTCCTCTGCATGCCATGCACTCTCTCTCTCTCTCTCTCTCTGACAAGTTACTCAAATTGTACAGCTATCGTCTGTTCCCTCGTAGCTTGTCGACTGCTTGCTTCGATCATTGTTGCTTTCGAGTGCCTTGCATGTTGCAACCTGCTATTCACTCTGGATTGCACTAAAGTATAGCTGTGCAACGAAATTGTATTATTGTATTATTTGTAGTCATATTAGCATTAGGCCTAGTATTAGATTCACCTTAATTCACCACAGCGATAGCAACAGTAACAAGCACCATTCAAACAATGACAGGAAAATTGTCATAATACACAAATAAGCAATAGCAATTAGAAAACGAAAAATAGTTTTCAGCAGTATACGCATAACATATTGTTTACTGTATGCTATCAGTCAGACAAGCAGGTGGTCATCCCATCGATTCAAGAACATTTTTGAAAATTTTCGCGACCTTTTTCGTCACAGCATGTTTGATTGTTTGGTTAGCCTATTTGTTCTTTCCCTGACATTTTGTGGTGCGTTGATGTTGTGTAGACCGCAGCCGTAGCTGGTTAGTTGGAAAACAGCACAACGACGAGACGATGTCAACGGCGTCTCCGTCACGACCTGCGCGTCCGCCGCCGCCGAGCGCAGCCGCAAGACGACGCAGTTCGACCGGCGTCGACGTGGGTGACAGCGGCGTGGTCCCGTCGTACGGACGCAACCCCATATTAGACGGCCTCACTAACAGTACGTCTTAAACTGTCCGCACGTTGAAATGAAACTGAGCCAAACAGTTTAGTTCCAAAACAGTTTCAAAACTGTTTTGAAACTGTTTTGTTTCAGTTTCATTTCAATGAGCGGACAGTTTTAATAGTAATAATTGTAGTAACAATAACAATATACGTAGAGCACAGCAGTCACAGAGTCGCTATCGGGTTCAGCGTCGAAAGAATTAATAACGAGCGTCAAACTTCATCTAAGACACGAACGGACTGACGGACAGAGACACGTCTCTTTGTTCGTCCGTCCGTCCGTCTCTTAGATGGAGTTTGACACTTTTTTTAGATAATGCTCATTTGAGGTTTCTGCCTCTTATGGCTAAAGCTCTAGGCACGAAGGTGAAGCCTAATGTATTACTTATAATTATTTTGAAGAGACTAAAAGCCTAGAAACACCAAACAAAATTTCATGCTTTATTACAGGTACAAAAAGCAGATATACAACGTAAGTGTACAATACGGCGCACATTACACTATTTCGACAAATTTCGCTGGATACACAGCTTGCTCCAGTTTCACAAACAAACGTGTATGAACTACCTAATACAATGTGAAATGTCTTTTCTCGATACAGTTTATAAGTCATACGTGGGCATCGATATCAAACTAATTAAAATACACAAATAGTTCGCCAATTTTACAAACAATAAAAACTCACAATGATATCCAACACGAAACACGAGGGTACTCACAAAATTCCAGAAAAATGTAGACCCAAGGCTACACTCTTCGCTCGATCGACGAAAACTCAATCAAAAAACGCTCGTCTAACAAAAACGCCTTCTTTCCAATCACACACTCAAAATATCAGCCAAGCCGTGCCACATACACATCTATACCTTTTTTTCAGACACACACATTTCTCTCTATCTCAATCTCTTCTATACCCCCGTTCAAGAAAAACACTGAAGAAAATGCCACGCCGATTTTCTTTTTTCTCTTTCTCTGGCCAGCTAGCCCAACTATCTTCGGGTGCCGCTCGCTGAGTCACAGCCCGCACCACATGCATACAGTGACCCATATATGCTGGCCCAAAAACAACCTCACAGCTCAATAACAGGTAAACAGTTTGTGACGAGATATTCCAGAAGACTATTCCAAACAGCTGGACCGGGAGAGCTAAAAGCAAAACCTCCATAGGTGGACAGTTTGACTGACGAGTTAATTGACTGCAAGATCGGAGAGGATATCTTGATGGTCTACTTATCTGTAGAATAAATAGTTCTGAGAGGTATTCTTTGGAATGTGGGACACCTTGCACACCGCCTTTGATCGCAGTAGTGGGACATTAGGCACAGTTGGCGGAGGTGGGTGAGGCAGGCGCATAGCTTAACAGCGAACTGTAGGCGATACTACTGTGGCGATGTTTGTTCCACGTACAAAAATTAAAAAAGGACTTCCAGTTGATTAGTAGTCTGTTAAACGTCGAAAATCGAATTTAAGACGTTCCCGCGGCTTGACGTTAGTCGCCACAAATTGTCACCTGACGACATAACTGGACGAGCCCGAAGATACTGCATGATGCCGCGCTGCTTTTGGTTTTGCTGTATGAAGCAAAATTGAAAATAGAGGAACAAAACGTAAAGTTTAGGAGGACAATTTCCAAAATGTGGATACTTGATGCCGTCACAGTTTACGAACTAGCCCCTCCCCCACACTTTCAATTTCATGAAAATCAGCTCTATGATTTTTGTGTAATCACAGTCATGCTGCGTGACGTGCATGCTAAAGAATAAACGAACGAATTACGAAGCTAACGTTTTTGTGTTAGTGTTTTCACACGGGATACACATACGTTGAGTGTAATTTCGCCTTTAAAAGCGAAGTCGTGGTAGAGTTGGCTTTCCTCACTCGGCACTTGGACAAGAGATTCAGATGGAAACGATACATGCGGCAAAGTCCCAGCTGAGGTGTCGGCAAATGGTTGACTTCGCGTAACTAAGTTATTATGGCCAAGTGATCCACACTTATTGGTTTCAAGAGAACACCCATTCAAATGTATCGATAATTTTTGCATTTAACAACCGATTCGCAAAATTTATTCACCGAAAAAAAATTACCGGTACTGTAAAAATAATGCATTGCTTTCCATTAGAGGCACTATGCGATAATGCAAAGTGCCTCTAATGACATATTGACATCTCCCCTTAAGTGTAGGTAAGGTAAGGTAAAGTTAGCACTTACCACAAGTCAACGAACTCGACTGTAGCGGCGCTGTGCGTCACAGACAGGAGCCATCGTTCAGCCTAGGGCGCAGCCTATGTCCGCACGCATGAACTTTGGAGACACTGCGCCGTGCAGCCATACGCAGCCACAGCCTGCGGAATAATGGTCTTCATTGTCATTTTGCGCACTATTTGCTTTGAAAGAACGAAACATTCACAACATTGTAAAAATTGTCACTTGATGTATAACGGTTCGTAAAATTTGTTAGTAAGTCTTTCTTATCTTGACCAGTTTCCACAATTCTTTCACCGTTAAGCCTATAAAAGAATCAGTTCTTAGTACATATGCACCGTAATTTTCCCTACGCCTTGGGTTTTCGTCCATCGTTAATTTGGTTTAAGCATTTTGTTCAAATGTTGAGAAGCATCGTGGTTTATCGTTGCATCCTTCACACGGTTCCTTCTGCCCCCGTGCCCAGTCTTTTTCTTAAAGTTGTTCCGTTGTTCCAGTGCCACTGACAGCTGTTAATTTGTTTTTCTATGTCTCTCTTAAGTCACTTTCTTATTTTTTTTCGATTGGCGATTAGCCGTCAGTTGTCAGTAGCGAATAATTATTACCACAGTTGTTTAACGTACACTATTGCGATAATGTTCCTGTTGTTTTAAGTTTCTACGACAAAAACTGGTCTCATGGTGAAATTTTAAACCACCTGATCATACCGTAGGCATTTAATAAACTTTACTTAATTAACTTTCGGCTCACCGAACTGAAACGTCGTCGGTTGCGGCTGCTGTGTGGTATGTGGCTGTTAGCTAACAGCATCACGCGATAATTCGTCCGGCCGTGAAAAATGCACTCTCATTCGCACTGTCTAAGCTGCAGTTCGACTGCATCACTCAGTCTGGGCGGACACAGCAGTAATGCATTGGGTCGGAAGGCCGTCGACTGATTGATTGGCACCCGCCAACCAACCAACCAACCAAGCGCACAAGCAAAAACGACAACGAACTGCAGGTTTCATGAATTTTTATGTGCGACACGACCAGCTAAGTGCGTGGCATCCCAACGGAAACGCAGGGCCTTATGAATGGCCGCCAGTAACGTTTAGCCATGTCAGTCAATTATCCGCCGTTTTAAGGGCAAGTGCACACTGGCATACATTTCGTGATTTCATTTCATTTCATGCAGGCAACACGCACAGTGAAATGGCACGGTATATCAGCAATCAGCAATGTAGATGAACGGATGCAGGCACATCGTGCGTCAATATCCGTATCTATAAACTATAGACTATAATACTAATCTAATTAATTTCAACTATATGCTCTGATCTGTTTCCGGTTCCGGTTAAGTCTGCAGTCCAGTCAAACATAATATCTTGTAGAGCCCAAAACTTGTCCAATCGTAACTTAAATAAATCAACAGACAGCACATCGACAACATATATACAAACACGAAGAGAAATAAAAAATAAAACATCTACAGACTGCGACATACAATGAATTCAAACAATTTGGAACATATAGGCTACTTCAAATACGGTCAAACGAAATCCGGGTACATACGATACTACATTATTTGCACATCTACTTTCTATAATTTCATACCCTGAGTCTTGGAGTTATAAAGAACATAGGCCTATACAGTTATTGCGCTCTATATTCGATCCGTGACATCAAATTGTAGCTTGACACAGCGGACAGAACAGCGGACTGTGTCAAATGCCATCTAACGGATAAACTGACGAACGAACGCGCACAACAGACATGTCTTAGACAAATCCGATCATTCCACCAGACTGAACAGTTCCTCAAACGTAGACAGATCCATCCGTATGTAGTGTTTCAGTTTATCTTCTGCGTGAACTTCTAAATCTTGCATAGGCAGCTGTAGGCGCCATAATTTTTGTACCCGACTGCAAGTAACCTTGAACCCACACAGAATGACGCCTTTTCTCTGAAGACGTCCGTTGTTACACAAAAGCGCACAAATGCTGAAAATTATCGTCGAAATGGCCATGAATTACAGTTTCGTCATCATCGATTCGTCGTCTGACATTAATTCCGATATCTTGATATATCAAAATAAGGTCAAGAAGCGTTTCGTGACACTAGCACCACCACCTACCAACAAACGCAACGAACACAACACTGTGACAACAGACAGACGTACACAACGGATATGTCCGCTGTGTCCGTTTGTTCGTTAGTTGGAGTTGACACTATGCCTTTACATGTAGGCCGATCATGTAGACATGTAGACGCACTACTGAGAAAGAGTGACGATATTCATGTTTATCAAAAGGCGCGGCGTTCTCTCAGCGGATCTCTGCTGCACTACCACTTCCAACAACGACGTGACAATGAAACTGTTAAAATGCCTCAGGTGTCACAAACTGTTTACCGCCCCCTCCAAAAAAGTAATCTAGGCCTACCTCCGGATTATCTATAAGCCTATAACTCGTATTAAAACGTGGACAATGGAATTACAAGCCCTGCCAATGGAATTTCACTTTTTATCGTCATTCGTCAAACTGCAGCGAAAATCAATCAAGCACTATATAATATTCTAACGATGTTAATTATTAAATATTCTATGCGTGACCTATTGACTCTAAGGCCTATATTGTGTCGGGTGGGGCGTTAAACTCTACTCACGCACTCCTATTGTGCCTCTGTAGCCGCTTAACAGCGCTTTATAAATTTTGTATTATTATTATTAGTAGTAGTAGTATTATTTATGACCTCAAATACTCCGCAGTCCGCATGACTGAGCCGCAAAGCTGCGATATGCGTCAAATAAGGTAAGTGACCCGAATGCAGCTTTTTGAATCAGTTCGCCTTCGCAAATTATGGCTTTTACTCCTAAATCATTTTTTAGATTGAAATTCATGTAACTAAGTCTCCTTTATTCGCTTTTAAAATCTTTTTCTCGTGTTATCAATTTCGATTTGTTCCCACACATTATTTATTATATGGATACCAGCTTCGGGCACAATTGATGACGTCACAAATTAGGTCGCGCATATAATATTTAATGCCAACTTAGAGTTGTACGCTGGCGTTGTGTACAAGGTGAGAGTGGCGACGTGTCGAACGACGCTGTCATTGGACTGAAGTCGACATGGGATGAACTATTCGGCGGCGGATCGACTTCCGCCGATTTGTCCGTCCTCCAGCGTGCACCTGCTGACGACCGCGCCGCTGGCTGGCTCGACTCGGCGCCCGCCGTGACGAGAAACCATCACGCCGTCGTTGACCCCTTTGATTCGACGACCATGTTTGACGACGCATTTCTGGACGGCATCGTCGGCATCAGCCGCGGTGATGGAGCGGCGCAACAGGCAGATGATGTCTGGAACACGTCGGCGACGACCGGCCAGCTCGATCCGTGGCCAACCAACGCTACGGATACATCGCGATCTCCGTTCGGTGACTTTGCCGACCGGAGCGCGCTGCCGAGAACGGTGACGGGCGCCGATGAGTACGCGAGGCCAAGACCTCGGCCGCAGGCGCAAACAGCGGCTGGATTCAGCGGCGTCAACGCTGACAACCCCTTTACTGCGACTCTTCAAGCTGCTACGGCGGCCGCGCGGTCCGCCGTCGAAATGTTAGTGACACTGCTGTTATGTTACAGAGTGGCCCAAAACAGTACGCCACTACCGAGTCATCAATAAATCGTATTATAGCCTGCCAATGAGATTAGATTTATTCCTCAAATTACAGTATCAATCAAACATTATAGTATTGTCCAGTAGTATTGAATATTCTGTGCGTGACCTGTTTTGTGACGTCAATATCTATGCCTAATATGCGTCACATACAGCAAATGATGTCAGCGCTCGCCTTAGCAAGCTGCGAATTCCATTCCCAAACCATCTTTTAGATGGAGATTTATGTAAAAAAAACTTATTTTATTTCCGTATTTTATGTTTTTTTTTCTTGTTTTCAATCACAATTTTATCATCATTGATTTTACCCGTATCGCAGCTTCAAAACAGCAACTGATGACGGCATAGAATATTTAATACAAACTTTTAATACTATTGTGTTCACTTTATACTCAAATCAAAATGATGAAAAATCTAGCCTAACTGACGGTTTTTAATACGATTCAATGAATAATGATAATTCTTCATAGTGACTTACTTTTGGGGGCCATTTTGTATATGCCGTATATTTATTGGACTGAAAACTCAAAAAACGTTTGGCACGTCCTTTCGATTCATAACTACTCATATTTTCATTGGCACATTGCGGGTAAAATTTTGTCACATTAAACTGAATGTGTTTAAGTACATTGAACATTCATATTTTGAGGGAGTGAAAGGGACGATGAGCAAAAGAGGATAGAGAGGGAAGTAAAACAAAGGAAATGGATTATATGACTTAATCAGCCTTGCATACTAATTTGTATTTGTAATTTACTAATTTGTGCGTGGTGAGAACAAGTGGTGTTGCAACAGGAGTGGTTACGACGATGACGACGTCGAAGCTGAAAACGCTGCCGCTGAGACGTTTTTCAGCACGGCCGGCACGTCCAACAATCCTTTTGCGGCGACGGCTGACGTCGACGCGCAGGACCTCACGCCGGCCGTCGAGTTCAACCCGTTCGCGACCATCACCGACGACGATCAGGAAGTGTTCGATCCGTTCCAGACAATTCACGATGACGACGCGCTCAACGTGCCGTTCTCGAGCGAGGACCGCGACACTGAAGACGACGTCACGTCGCCCTCCAGGTGGAGATGGCCACTGAAAATTTCAGTTGCGAATGTTAAGCGTATTTCGTGAAATTTTTTGGACACTTTTCAAGGCCCAAAAGTTTCACTGAAATATTGTGAAACGTAGAGTTTATTTTTTTTTGTTTTACACACAAACTGCGGCAGTGCGGCGCCCAGCATAAGTGACAAAAGTTGCCATTTTTTACTCTTACGTGACATCATTTTACCAATTCAGCATGCTAGTTACTTACGAATTACGTCCAAACATCTCGGAAAACTGTCAAGCTAATGTGAAATTTTCACGTGAACTTTCATTGAAACTCTTAGTGAATTCTCTTTGTAACCAAGTTTTGTGATATTCTGAGATATGTCCCTCCAGGTTAACTATGTGCACAAGTTACGTTGAATCTGCGTCGACACTGTTAAGTACGCGCCACCTCTATCAGACATCGAATTTTAAAGCTTAGAAAAAAATAAGTAAGTAAGTAAGTCAGTTTTGTTTTGCGCTGAGGGCATAATGCAGTAACGGAATAAAAACTAAAAATGCTTTTAAAAACAATACTGAGATGATGCCAATGTGAGTTGAAGAACGACGGCGGGCATTGAGTTGCATATGGTGGAGAAGTTTGGCTGCAGATGTTAGACAATCTCGGGTGGTTGATGTCAACGTAAAAGTCGATCAGATATGAGCGACACGAATAAATGGCTCGACGGTGCATGACGACTGCTGTTTAAGAGTATAGAGACTAAAGAACTGATGAATGTCGACTATTGCGTGCCACTTTCCTCCAAAAGGCATCTGCATTATGCCATTCTAACATTCTGCTGTTACATGTTCCAACTTGCTCGTCACGATACTGTGACGGCACCGACTTAGCACGTTCAGCCGCATGGAACAGTCTATTTGACCCTGTCAGTATAGTCTGAAGTCTGGACGTCACCGAAGCTGTTTTCAGTCGCTTTAAAACATTTCTGTTCGCACGGTACTAGCGCAGTTAGCGCGTTAGGGGGTTCCACCATGGTGCCCCCTATACAAATATGCATACTGATATGAACATCGATATCATAGCTGCAGTGGCAGTTTAGGCTGGGGTTGGGGGCACAGGCCTCTAGATTTCAGCCACCCAAACCCTCGCTTTCGTGGCGGAATATGAATTGCTCCGTCCTGAAAGTTAAAACTAAGCCATAAATGAGTCAGACATGCCACCATTAACGTTAAAATTTGTTCAGTAATTTAACATTTATGCTTCAGCTTCTGAGGGGTTAAGTCCGCCATAATCCCTACCGCGGCTTTGCCGCTGGACGCTACTGGGGGACTTCCGTCCCCAGATCCCCTTATTTGACCCCCTTTGAAAAATTCCTGGATCCGGCCCGCATAAACTCCACTGGAGTCACAGCCACAGGCCCTTGCACGGGCCGTGCTGCCCCCTAGAGTTTTGGGCTAGAACCGCCACTGCATAGCTTATACTACAGCCCGCGTATATACGCTGTACAGTGTAATTTCCATTGTGCTGATTTGTGCAGATTTAACCCGTTCAACAGAGAGTTGCAAGTGTCAGACAAGTTGTCCGAGGTGCATCCACAGGCCACGTCACAGGAGATCAGGTCTCCCAAGTCCAAGTCGGAGCTGAGCAGTTTCGACGAGCCGGAACCGGACACCTCTGAGCCGCTGGAACCGTTCCTGCCGCACTGGGAACAGTCGGGCGGCTGGAACATGCTGCTTCGACAGCCGTTCCACAAACAGTTGACGCAGAATCGATTCTGGAAGCCGGCGTTCGTGAGAGTGGCAGCCAAAGCCGGCAGCAACGCGCCGCTTGTTCGCGTGTTTGCCGACGACGCGTCGACCGAATGTCTGCACGAGGTGGAACTGCTGCCGTCCTACAACCTCTGCGAAATGGGACTTCAACAGATGGACCAGTACGGAAAGTGCCATACCGTTAAGATTCAGCAGGTACCTCCGACCGTCTCTTTATAAACTTTGTGTCCGAGAGAGGGGCATCGTTAAGTCAAGTGCATCGCAGTGGTTTAGTGGCAGCACGCTTGCCCGCTGCGCGAGAGGGCCCAGGTTCGAATCGCGCTACAGACAAAAAGTTTCTGTGCTTTTCACGAAAATCACTGCGATACGCAGCTTTATTGGGCACGGTGCTCACTGACTGCAGTGCCTAGTCGACTCAACCTTATGCTTGAGTAATAATACATGGCGATGGGCGAATGTTCGGCCTATAGCAGCCTACAGGCGGACTCAAAGGTCAAGTTTGCAGCTTGGCCTACGAGTTGGCGGCCATGCACCTGGCGCTGACCGACTTTGGCCCAGAGGAACCACAATGAACTCTCGCATATGGCTGGCGCCGTAGATGACAGCACTATAAACATCGTCGTGGTTATTATTATTATTATTATTAAGTAATATGAGGCTGAACACACATGGCGAGCGCGGAGCACGTCCATGCATAACAGGGATCTGGGTGCTGAGCCTCCGTCGTGCATGTCCAGGGCAGAGTCCCTGGTCAAGCCTCTCCCCGAATCTGAAAACCTTTCAGTTATTGGATGCCCCCAAAACGGATGCAGAAAATTTGCCATATTCTCCATATTTTGCAAACTGTTGAGTCAATCGTGACATGATTGATTGATTGATTGATTGGGGTCTAACGGCACTTTCAGCACAGTAAGGCTACATCGTGCCTTGTCAATCGTGACAGACCGCTGTACTCCCCCACGTAAAAACTCACTGGATTTGCATCAGTCTCGGGAACAACTTCTGGTAAAAGTTATGTCGACATCATGTCCACCCCAGGCCACCTGGTGGCGACGCCCCTGGTCCGAGAACGCAGTGGGAAACATTAAAACAGTGCTCTTGTAACACGCATGCGGACGTATAAGATATACAGGGTGGCCCAATAAAAAGTAAGCCACTACCAAATGATCAAAGAATCGCGTTAAGTCGTATTAAAGCCTGTCAATGAGATTAGATTTATTCTTCATATTAAAGTGTGAATCAAGCACTATAATATTATTCGTTGATATTAGATGATCTATGTGTGACCTACTTTCTGACCTCAATACTATGCCTGACCCGCAAACTAGCGATATGCGTCAGATACGGTAAATGATGTCAGCGCCTCCTCTGGCATCAGCTCGACTTAGCCATGACTATACTATAAAGAACAGAAAGAATAGCGATATATAACGTGGCAATTTTGATACATAAATATATCGTGATAATTCAAATGATTAGGCCTATAAAAGAATAGCTTTTTAAATCTGCAACGAATGACTGTTATTTCTAGAGTACGAGCGGCGAACATTGTACGGTAAATGTACATAACTGTCGTGACTCTAAGCGTGTTACTGCGCCCTGAAAATTGTCGTTTTATTATTATTTATTATTATTATCATTATTCGGTAGAAACTGAAATGTCTCTTTTCTCTCCTGTTTTTGGCTTACTAAATTACGAGTAGTCACAAACAACTTGATTTAAATTATTATTTATTTGTGTTTTTACACGCAGGTGTCTTACAAAGAGTCGATTGGAGTTCGAGGCGACAGGATCGCACCGACAATCGGCGACTTGGCTCGAGTGCGCGACTTCAAAGGTCTCAAGGACCTGATCCACAAGCCGAAAACGACGATGATCCTCGACCACGCTCCACACGCCGTCGAGATCCTCAAGTTCGGCGGACTTAATTACGCTGAGTTCAAAAACTTCGTCTACACGGTGGAAGATCTGCTCTTCGAACTGACGGCGACGCGCACCAACAAGTACGCGTCGTACACGAAGGACGAGCTCAACATTGACGTGCAAGACGAGTACTGTGCAGATATTGATCGAGGTCAGCAAGTCAACATGTATTTCTTATGTACAGTTTAATATGATCAAAATTTTGCTAGCAGTATGACCTGCTTCTTATAATAGAAATAACAACAATAATAATAGTAATACCATATACGATATTTATGGTGCTCTATGGCGCAAAGTCATTCATATGCGAGAGTTCACTCCGGTCCTCTAAGTGAAAGTCGGTCAGCGCTATGTGGCCGCCACCTCGTAGGTTTATTTAGCTGCTATAGGCTGAACATTCGCCCATCGCCATTTGTATTAGTAGTCATCTATAAGACTGAGTACTCATTTTACTGTCCTACAGAGGGTGAAAGGCTGAGTGGACCTAGTCACTGCAGTAAGTGTGCGTTCCGTGCCCCTAGCTGCGTATCCCTTTGTTTTTCGTTAAAAAACACCGAAACTGTCTGCAGCATGGTTCAAACCTGGGACCACTCGCGCCAGTCAGGCGTGCTAACCACTAGATCAGTGCTCGGTTTGTTGGTCGGCCTACTTCGCAAATCTTGCCATGGGTGCTTTGCCGGATTGCCTATACGCACGTGTGTTTGTCACCAGAAAAGACAGAAAAAGCAAAGCAAAGATCAGTGGCGCAGACACTGATGGAGACAGACCACGGCGATGAAGCTGCTTAACTGCAGTGTACATAGTACTGCTAAACAACCAGTCGTAATATACTTGTGTTAAGAAAGCTATCACAAACGTGAGCAAATTTACAATACTCAGCATAACTGAAACTGCATGTCAAAATTAAATATTAAAAATGGTTGCGCAACCATTTTTAATATTTAATTTTGGCATGCAGCAGGTGAGTGAGTGAGTAAAGTTTAACGCCCCACCCGACACGATATAGATAATTTCGCAGGCGGGTCGCAAACGTAAATAGGCATTAATAAAATATCGAATTCGTGAACCACATACATGTGTTTTATGCAAAAAACGTAAACTTTGAAAGTCACACATATAGCACAAATTTCTCTGGATTCTCCGCTGATAATGCGCGTGGTGTGTGTTGAGCAGACGGTCACATAACGCGGCACAAAGCGCGCGTGCGACTGTTCTGCCTGGCGTTCCTGTGCGGGTCGCCGTCTCTCGACGTCGGAGTGAACGACCGTCGGCGTCGAGGGCGCGAGGTGGTCGGACGACGCGACATCATCCCCATCAAAACCGAAGAATGGATCTACATCGAAGACTGGCGACTGCACGGCTCGGTCGACGTCGACGAGTTCGAGCGGTCGAGGGTTCTGCGCTTCGTGCCGCTCGACGCCGTTCGCTTCGAGCTGATGAGGTTTCGTGTGCGTCCGCGGCCCAATGTAGAACTTCCGCTGCAGGTGCGAGTTCAGATGTCGGTCGTCGACCGCCACGTTGAGATCAGAGCCGAGGTAATAATTCTATCCTCGTCGTCATCGTCAACATTTTTCGTCAAGAATTATCAGTCGTTAATGAAAAAATTGCAAAACGCATATTACTGAAGGAACGTAAGTTCAACACAAGCGCTGCATAAAACACTGTAAACCTTAGAAATCGTCCGGATTCGAAGCCCGACTCCCCATTTGTCGCAGGAGTGCTCGGGATTGAAATACTCTGTAGAGTGTTGCACAAGGCAACTGTCATCGTAGTTTTTGTTTTTATGGGTTTGTTATGTTGTGTTTAGTTGCGTGTTTTTCAGCGTTTTTGTTTTTGTTTTCTCTGTCTCTCAAGCGTCAACTAATTTCAATTATGCATTTCCAACAAGTAATATACTTTCATCTTACTCGTTAATACCGACTTTTTAACTACAACTAAACTGCGCCGTCACTCGCGATTTTCAGACAACGGCTCAAGACCTTTCTGTTTTCCCGTTCCTGCCAAAACTGTGACACTATCGCATGACTCGTGTGTTACTATCACATTCATCACTAAATACTGTCTGGATACCTGTGGTCCTTGCAATAATTAACATTATTTAGGCCACGTTAAAAATGTTTATGATGGTGATGATGATAACATCTTTAAAGGCACAATATCGCCAATTTTGCTGAAAGTGCCATATGCATTCCACCTAACTGGTTAGCTGACTAACGATCGTGGTGGTGTTTGGAGGTGCTGGTGACCGGTTACTACAGCAGCAGTCGACGAGCGGCTCAGACTCCGTGCGAGGACATTCAGATCCGCTTTCCTCTTCCCGAGCCGTGGATTTATCTTTTCCGCGTCGAACGTCGCTTCAAGTACGGTTCGGTTCACTCGGCTACGCGCAAGCCGGGCCGAATCAAGGGTTTGGAACGACTGACGCAGCTGGCACAGGGAATCCTGCCACCGAGTTTGATTGAAGTTTCAGCCGGGCTCGCCAAGTATGAGCATGTTTTCAAAGCAATTGTTTGGAGGATCGATCAGCTGCCCGAGCGCAACGAGGGTACGTACCGATTGTACGCTTCGGCCGAAGATAGGTTCCTTGTTTTTTCTGAATATCGTTCATAATTGTACATCATCATTATCAAGAACTGTGGACTCAGCGCCAGTTGATACTTCCTTCACTATTTTACCCGACTGACTCTGTCGTATGTAACCTCACCAGTTCTACGATGTCATCAGCCCACTCTCTGTATAAACGTCCTCTTTTTGTTGTCTCTAATTCACCCGTCACTCCGAAAAAAATGAGTTTTTCTTTCCATTCTTTTGATCACTATCATTGTATGTTCAAACAACTGTATTTTTTTTCTTAACTTCGGGCTGGCCGTGTTGTCCTCTGGATTGCTAGTTAGGCCCACCTTGTTTTCTGAGGAGTATTATAATAGGCGACTGCATCAGGGTATAGTTTTTGTTGTTCGTAATTGTTGTGTTATATTTTATTTTTTTTTCTTTTCCGGTGACCTTTTTTGTTTTATTTTCTGTCACTCAACTTTCTTTTGTGCATTTCCTTACAAGTCATGTTTTCGACGTCCTCATTTACATCAACTTTTTCACTTCAACTTTTTTCAAAGGCACGATCTGTGCTGAAAGTGCTGTTAAATGCCAGCTTACAATTAATAACATTTCGCTTTCTGTCGCAAATTGTCCTCTGCCTTTATCTTTGTATTTTCACATACTTATTCACATCGTTAACTACTTACGTTTGTCGAATTCTTACGCAAACATATAAATTATATGCATTGGGCGTAAACATTAGCCTAGGTTTTATTTACACCATTCTAACTGTTCCAGTTTGGTTTGCCAGAGGTTTTCCTCTTCCGTATATTGCTAATTATAATACTGACTAACTCTAAGGATAGACTAGTATGCAAATGATGGGGTATAAGTGAATAGGTTTAACGTCCCAGTCGACAAATTAGCCGCCTATACGTCATTTCTGGGACGATATTGCAGACTGCATAGCCCAACTAGCAGTGTCAAAGCGCTGAAGGGCAATGATGATGGTGTTCAACGGTTGTCATTCTATAGGCGCCTACAAGACTCATCTGTTGTCACTGAACGTCGACCTCGGTCCTCAGGACGCAATTCCAGACACGCTCGAAAAGTTTGTCAACGTCGAATTCACGATGACCAATTCGACCGTGTCTCGCGCGCAGGTCCGGTCCGTCTCCGTGTCTGGATCGACCGCCGACGACCCGCCCGACCGCTGGGTGCGCCACTCGGCCCGCTACGAGTATGCCGTCGAGATCGAGTTCACCGACCGCGTGCGCTGCAAGCCCGACGCCGCGGTGGCCGCGTACGACGCCGACGCCGGTCTTGGCGGCGGTAGCGGCGGCGCGCACGTGCCGAGGCGGTCATCGCGGGCGGCGTCGACCGAGCGATCGGCGATGGGAGGCGCTGGACGACCGGGCGACCGCTCAGCGTCAGCGCCACCCATCACGGCTGACGACAGCAGCGACGAGTCACCGCCAACC
>Ga0056115_1000655_pt1 | contig 15458 bp, 13 predicted proteins | sample WorMetOlspDAHAB1_FD_77007 | JGI IMG/M metagenome (GOLD analysis project Ga0056115, IMG submission 77007) | Marine gutless worms symbiont microbial communities from Max Planck institute for Marine Microbiology, Germany - Olavius sp. DAHAB.1 ...
CCAAGACCAAGACCAAGACCAAGACTCTGGGTCTCAAGACCAAGACCAAGACCAAGACTTTATTTTTTGTCCTCGAGGCGCCTCGAGACCAAGACTTTGGTCTCGAGGACTACATCACTGGCCAAAGGTTGGGGGGTCAAAAAAATTTTTCGCTCGCTCCGCTCGCGAAACTGTACCCCCCACCTTCACAACCGTTGCGCCGCCCCTGTTGATTGGAGTGTCAGAATTAGGCTAATAACTTAAAAATTAATTTCATTTCGTAAAGAGCCCCGCAGGCCTATAGTACGTCTCCTGTTTATTGGCGGATCAGACTCACGCGTTACAGCATAATGCTTTATTGGCGATCATCACGATGGTGTAGGCCTACATCAGGGTGGTCCAAATTAGTAAACCTAACTAAGCCATTGTCAAGTCATATTGCTAGACATTTTTTTCGTCAAAGTTGAGTGTAAAAGATCGGAGGATTGGAATATTACAAGTTGGTATTACATATACTATACGTGACGTAGGCTATACGCTATACCTAATTTGTGGCGCCATTGCGTGCCTCAAGCTGTGATATGGGTAAAATCTGTCTGTATGTAGGCTATATTATGATAAAAGCATGATTGAAAATAAGAAAAATATGGAATTCAAAGAAATTTCACATAAATCTCCATCTAAAAGATCGTTTACAAATGGAATTCACAGCTTGCTAAGGCGAGCTGATGCCAGATCATTATACCTTATATGTGACACATATGGCCTATCGCTATAGTTTGCAGGTCCAGCATTGACGTAAAAGCGTGGCCTAGATCACGCACAGAATATTTAATACCAACAGATAATAGTTTAATGTTTGATTGGTACTTTAATTTGACGAATAGGTCGAATTTCATTGCTAGGCATTAATACGATTTAATACGATATTTTGATAATTTGCTTGTCACTTGTCACTATACATGATTATAATTAATGTAGGCAGGAGCCACGATAAGCATTACGTCAGCTTGTCTGATGTCCACTACTGTACAACTGTCTATCGAGCTGGCAGTAGCTATTTTATTAGCCTACGTTTTGGACCACCCTGTAATTGCAGAACGGCAAGGACCGATCCAGCAGATGTTGATAACACACATGCAGACTCTAGCTACTTTTGTCTGGTGGGCCAGTCACACTAACCACGACTATGGTAATGAATCAGTAGTATGTGCTTGTCGATTGTGTTTTGTGATTACTGTGTACATTAAACTGTGGCGTAGAACTTCTAATTCTATTAATTAATTTGCTATACGACCGTTACGACGTGAACTTTGTCTGTCGTCCTGTTGCTTTCGCGCATGTTTTGTTGTTTTGCGTTGGCATTAAGAGCGAGTTGTAGAAACATTCGTTAGGCATATTATTAGCAGTAGCTAACGTCGACTGTGCACTATATACTAGCCTACGGTGAGTTAATTGGGATTTAACGACACTTTAAACACAAGACGTGGCGATGCAGTGTGACAATAATTACAGCCTAAACTATTACAGACAACAACATGTCTCGTACGTATGAATGTTCACTATTGTGTGCATGCTGTTATGCACACGTATTTGTGCTATACTTTATACAGTATCGTTGTCACATATATCAGGAGTACCGTGAGTGACGGCGTCAGTCCGTGGCTCGAGGCCGGTGCATGGGGCCAGTTCGGCGCCCGCTACATCCGCCATTGCTGTTGTGTGCGTTAATTTAGTTACGACAGACGAGTGAAGATGATATCGGTGCACTCTTGGCTTGCGTTGGTTGCCGCGTCAGTCTGTGTCTTCGCGCTGCTGGCGGTGTTGACTGAGCGTCTTCGTTGTCGGCGACCTCGTCGACGTGGCGCCGCCGACGACAATCCAGACATGAATGCGGCGTGCCTCGTCTGCTGTAGACCGACCGCCAAGTCAAGACCACACTCCGTTCAGCCAGTGCCACCGCCAGTTCGGAGCAGTCACGTGGTACATCAACAACATCAACATCAGACAGGTTCGCGTATACGTTTCTCGGGAGAGGGCTATACAAAAACGAGATAACTTATCTCTCAGTGGCGGATTCTGGAAAAATGGTTTGGAAAGTGCGGTGGGGTAAAATACACGTGTACGAATCTGGAATAAATATTTAATGCAAATGTCGCGACCGCGCCTAACTGTTGATATATGCGGAGAGATCCTGCTACAGTTCAGAAATTTTAGAGAGAAAAGTAATAATTTATTTAATAACTTATTTAATAACTTATTTAATAACTTATTTAACTGCCCTACCCTCTTGACAGGTGCATTTTTGAAAGTATCGAAAATATCATGATATTTTCGATATTTTGATATTTTCGAAAATATCATGATATTTACGAACCCTGGATATTTCTCGACCACCGTGTGAGATTTGTTACACCTAAATTTGTTGATATGTGCGGAGAGATCCTGCTACAGTTCAGAAATTTTAGAGAGAAAAAAGTATGATAATTTTCTCCAAAGTTATGACTATATAGGCCTTTGCGTATACTGTACTGTAGCGATGGGCTGTTTTCGGTGTGCTAGTAAACTTGAGAGAAAGCACACCACTGCCCACCGTATCTGCGTCCGTCGACGCGGCTGATGACGTCACCGATCTGGAAGTAAGGCATCGTGGTCACCAAAGGCTGCCGATGGTGGTGGTTCTGGAAGACTGGAAACGGCGTGAGTCGATGTACGTGGGGCGGCAGCTGACGGCGATGGGGCGCCAGGGTGGGGATGACAATGACCGAGCGACGGCGCAGAACACGGTGGTGTCGACGCGTCAGATCGACGACGGAGAAATCCACGACACAGATGTGGAACGGTCTGCGGCTGTGCGGGTGCGAGACACGCTCAGAAATCAACTGCAACTCACAGGTGACTGCAGCATAGTAGCAGCAGCAGTTGCTGAAGTTTTTGTTGTTTTCGAAAATGGCTCCAGGTCCGTGGTACATTTCATAGGGTGGGAGGGGGCGTCACGTCAAAATTTTTGGGTGGGCCAAATCTGCAACCCACGGTCTATTTTCGACACAAGACACAAGTCAGTATAAGGAATCTGAAACAGTCGGCAGTGACTATTATGTGCATTTAATGTTTATGACTTACAAATGCTGACAAAAATTGATTGGATGGTAACTTATCTCAAAATCCACAAAAGACCGTTATTGCTATACGTATATTTGCTTTTTTTAAACTAATTTTACAAAGCTACCACTAACAAACATACAGGCCAAATGTTGGCTGGGCCAAATGCGCACTGTGGCCCACACGACCAAAATTTTGTGTGGGTCATGACTCACCTGGCCCGGATTGCAGTATATTTACTGTAAAATGCAGTGTGTGTGTGTGTGTGATAATCACAATGTTTGTTTACAGACATATATACATGTCCCCCACCACTACTCTTAAACCATCTTTTGATGAAAATTCGTGAGAAAAAATTTCCGTGATTTCCACATTTTCTCCGAACCAGTTTTTCCATAACGATGTGCACGTTTACGTAATTATTTTACCCGTCACACACTCAGCTTCATTTTAAAGCACAGTTATTGATACGGTCACAATACACGCATAGAATATTTAACACCATCTTATAATTTACTTTCATTTACTATTGTAAAGTGTGTGTGGGAGAGAAGTATCATCGTGTAGTCCTCGGGGGTGTCCGAAGGCACCCTCAGCGATCACAGAAATCATCGTGGAGGGACAAAAATAGCAAAGTTAGGTGGGGACAAAATTTACCTTTTTGTTTCATAAATAAAATAAGCGAATTAATCCGACTAACAGTCAAATAAATGTGTTGATGTTTACGTATAAAATGCTCTAAAACTCACCTACAAGCATTTTTAAATCCAAAAATTTTCTGGGGTGATACCCGCGGACCCCAGTTACAAAGGCGGGAAGGGGCAATGCAGAAGGGGGAGGCGTTGCGTCATGGCTGTCAGGGAAGACGGTTGCCCCTGGTAGTCCTACACAGTCAGTTGCTTTCTGTCGGCTGTAACGATAAAGATGTCGAGAATAATGATGATGATGATGATGATGATGATTATGATGAATTGATGAACTGACGATGCGTGCATATACATGAATTTAGGAGCCAGCGATAAGCATTACGTCAGCTTGTCGACGGCTGCCCATCGACCTCGCGATGACGCCAACGACAACGTTGGCGGACGCTATTCTGCGGCGGCGGCGGCGGGCGGCGACCGGCGTCGTGGTCGCAACGAGGCCGTCATTTCGACGGCGCATCGGCGCACCACTGGTGGCTTCCTGCGCGGCGACAACAGCGACGTGCAGTACCGCGGCTCGGTGAACACGTCGCTGTACCCGATGATCGGCAGTTGTAACACCACCTCGTGCTACGTGCACGACTGGGCGTCCGCGCCGCGATCACCTTGCTCGACGTGCGTCTACGAGTACGAGTTGGACACCGAACTCGACTGTTCCGGTGGGTCACTTCACTTTCACTTCACTTTTAATCTTTAAGAACCACAGCTGACAAAACGCAACTGACAAAGTTAGTAGCTATGTACTGTAGTTGAAAATTAATACGTGTCTTTAAGCAAATGTCTATCAAAAAAGTTTCTGTTGTCACGCCTAATGGGGAGCACACCATCATGACGTCTAGGTCTAAGGCTGCACGAGCAGTCGTCACTGTCAGGCAACAAGTTATGAAGCACGTAACTATCGTTCGCTAAGACGCTCGCGAACAAAGTGTCGTCAAGATTAGCCACCAGATCAGTCACAGCCGGGCCACCACCAGCATAGAAGCCAAGTCGAATAGCACGTCTTATGAACGATTCAAGTCGCTGTTTGTCTGATATTGTCGCGAAGCCCCACCACGCAGGCGAGGCATACAGTATCTTTGCGACTATCGGTATCACAGACTTGAATATGAAGACGGCTGATTATTAACGGCTTTGGTAGAGTGACGGCGACAACGACAAATAGTATAAATACGTGCGAACAGCCATTATCCAACCAGAAACTAAATCTAATTCAAACCGTAACTGTAAGTACTGTAACCATGCAGTAGTGACCATTCGTCTAAATAGAGTCCCGTTTCTTACGTATCAGTGCAGAGAAATTCATACGAGACAACGTTGTTTCGCCGTTTTTTGCTACTTTCTGTTATCGTTGTCACTCTACCAACGGCACGGACTTAATCGTCACGTTAACTGGAAGATTTCTAGCTGAATCTAACTGTAACAGAAAAATGTATTTAGCAACTGTATTAGCAGAGGCGGATCCAGCGAGGGGGTGGACCGGCAGCAGTGTCCAGCTCTGCCCTGCAAGATATACGGCCCGGCCTCTATGTCAGTCCTGCTTCCAGCTCCTCAGTAAATCCTAAAAAGTTTGTATTTCAGCAAGAACGTTAAAATAACATTTTGTTTAAGCTTCTGGAGGACTAAACAACTCCCTCTCCAATTTCGCTAACTATGCCCCCTTATAAATGGTCCAATTAATGTCAGCTCTACCCACGTGGCGTACCCAGAAAGAAGTTAGGAGGTTAGGAGGTTCAAATCTCCCCCGGAATTAAAAAAAAATAATATGTTGAACAAAAATACTGTCCAAGCTCCGCTTCTCCTGTACTCGTTAAATCCTAAATTTTGTACAGGAATACGTCAAAATTGTAGCCTACACCAATTTCGCGTTTTGCTTCAGCTTCTAGGGACCGGGAGTCTGGGGACGAAGCTTTGTCCCTGGAGCCCACTGAGGGACTCCCCTCCTCTAGAGCGTCTGGCACGGTCCCGTTTTAGAAAATTGTCGATCTACCCCCTGTGAATTCCTTCCATTATAAAATCCGTGGGTACGCCTATGCGCGGTGAATGTTCAACAGCAAAGTGCAGAAAACAAACGATACAACATGTTGCTTCTGTTTCCGGGATTTCGTCCCCAGACTCACTTCCGGGTACTACCTGTACTCCAAACACCTGGCTCGCCACTGTCCTTTTCAAAAATTGCTGGATTCGCCCAGGGGCGGACTGGATATTCAAACTGGCTCTGGCTAATTAGGCAGACCGGCTCCATGAGCAGTGGCGTAACTAGGAAATCGGGGACCCCTGCAAATAATTCATCCAAGTAGAGCCCTTTCTCCCTAGCTAAGGGATCTGGGCCCCCTCCTCCGTTGCACTTCATCTTTCAGCATTTGACGTGGCGGTCCACCTGGCCGGCGGACCAACAGGCGGAGTGCCAGGCGGCCCAATCCGCCCCTGTATCCGCCACCGGACAGTATTGTAACTGGAAAACAATCCGGAAACTAAATGTGTCAAACTTCATCTAAGACACAAACGGACGGACGAACGAACGGGCAGACACCGGGAATCGAATTTGGTGCATTTTAGTCTTAAAATGTGATGTCTGGTGGTAATAATTTTAATGATTTTCCTGATAATCACCTGACCAAATTTCGTATATATTGGTTGATCGCGGACTTTTACCCCCCCCCCTTAAATTTCTATGAAGCATCGCAGTTAGTTCCCTGCCCCCCTAGGGTGGACGCCTCTGCCACACACAACGGACAAAAAGACGTCTCTTGTCTGTCCGTCCAGGGTCGGACTGGCTCTTCACACCCGCCCTGGCTAAGTAGTCAAACTGGCCCCATCAGCAATGGCGTGACTAGAAACTCGGGGATTGGGGGTACCGCACAAATATCCAAGTACAGCCCTCCCTCCCTAGCTAAGGACTTCCTACCCAATTCAACTCCCTCCTTCCCTCTTCTCCTCTTTGTGACTGTTGACTGTCCCTCACTCCCTTCTCTCTCCCTCTCTTCCTACCTTCCCCCTGTTAACGGGGTAAGTTGTTTGACCTACTTCAAAATTTGACGTGGCGGCCCACCTGGACGGCGGACCAACCGGCCCACCTGGCAAGTGCCAAGCTGCCAAGCGGCCCAGTCCGTCGATGCGTCTGTCCGCCCGTCCGTTCGTTCGTTCGTTCGTCACTTAGATGGCGTTGGACACAATCGGGATGGTGTGGGGCGCGCAGGCATGGTTGACTCGTGCGAGATGACGATCGACTGTTCGGCGGTGAAGCACACGTCTCTGTCGTGGTCGACGGTGCATTCGGCGCCGGCCGTGCTCGGCAGGTTCGCCCGACACAAGCAGCAGGTGCGTTGGCCTGACGCGGTTCGCGCCGACCGCCGACGTGACGAGATCTACTTCCGCCACTCGCCGTGCTGTCACTATGCGTACCCGGCGGCCACGGCTGCAGCCGTCGCCGACGATGACGGCGATGGACAACTGTACGGCAGGAGAGTATCACCGTCACTCCACGTGGCCAGACCAGTCCTCGCTGAAACCCAGTACTGGGTCTGAGCAGGCTACGCACGACACGTCAGGGCGTCGTGCGGCCCGCAGCCAGCTGTCATCATTATATGAGGCAGTGTGACAATTACAACCCAGAGTTGTACTGACGGTGCAACAATGAATTTATCAGGATACGTACTACGTAAAACGTGCGACTATATTTAGTTGAATTTAACCATTGCGTGCTGTTTAGTAGTATCGTCAGGGTCAGGGTTAGGGTTAGGGTTGGGATTAGATTTAGTGTGTGGTCGGTAAGTTGTTACGCTTGCGTTTTTGTTCTACTTTAGGTTGTCATCGTCACGGACTGCCACACGTGAGGCACACCCACGAAATGTCTATACCCCGTGAAACGGCGGCCCCATGCCCCTGGAAACTAATTGCTTTGTTCCGTCCCGCCCATGCACCCCACCCCCACTTGAAGTCTGTGCCCCAGTCACAGTGCTCTGGCTACGGGTGCTTCGTCTTGTATGAAGGGTCATGTACTTTGTATCAGATCCGACCTGTATTAGCGCCGAATCAGGATCAGTAGAACGAGAAGATAGTATAGACAAATCCCTCATTGCCTCTTTTCGTTCTCTGTTCCCCTCCCGTCCCTTTCTCCTCTCCCTTCCAACCCACCCATCTTTATTTCCCGTCCTCCCACGCCGTTCCATTTCGTTTCCCCATCCCTCCCAAAATCCAGCTACGGGTCTGGACATATTTTGACGAGTAAATTTGTCAAATGGCAACTTGTCTAACGAAACTCCCACGAAGTCCAAACACAGAATGTACATTGGACGTAACGTAACTGCGGTCAATTCCGGGTCATGCACGGCGATCCCGATTTACAGAAGAATTGTCGAATTTGTTTTAACTTTTCCTATTAAGTTTTCTCCGCAGCTTGTCGTATATACAGGGTGGACCAAAAAGTAAGCCACTGCCATATGATCAAAAAATCGTATTAAATCGTATTAAAGCCTGCAATGAGATTAGATTTATTATCAAATTAAGTATGAATCAAGCACTATAATGTTATTCGTTGGTATTTAGATATTCTATGCGTGACCTACTTTTTGACCTCATTAATCATGCCTAACCCGCAAACTAGTGATATGCGTCAGATAAGGCAAATGATGTCAGCGCTTCCTCTGTCATCAGATCGCCTAATTAGCAAGCTGTGAATTCTATGTCTAAACAATCTTTTAGATGGAGACTTATGTAAAAATATCTTTTGTTTGCATATTTTTCTGGTTTTTAAACATGATTTTATTGGATTCCTTGATTTTACCCGTATCCCATCTTCAAACACAGCAAGTGATGACGTCACTGATTAGGTCACACATAGAATATTTAATACAGACTTGACATATTCTTGTTCTCATTTTGTAGTCTAAATCGATGAAAAATGTAGCCTCAATGGCGGGTTTTAATACTATTTAATGATGATTCGTTAAATTGGCTTACTTTTGGGGCCACCCATGCACGTGCTTATCCAGTTAGTCCTATAGTTTTTCCGTTGTAAATCGGGCCCCAGACTCGTTGGGCGACTCGACGACTCTAGATCCTTCGGTCTGTCCTAGAAGATGACACCGTAATGGGAAAAACGGTATTACCGCAGTAACTACGGTAATTACTGCAGGGACCGGAAAATTTCACGGTAATGCCGTGGGGACGGCAAATACGACGCAGTAATACAGTGCTAACGTAATAACGTTTTTTTACGGTAACGACATTCAACTGGAAAAAAATTACGTAATGTATGGACTGCAACATGTAGCTGAAGAACTATGGTCACTCTGTTGAACAGATGTTTTTATTACAGTACCTGGTCTCTGTACGAAAAACGGCATACAAAATATTAAATGCAGAAAAATAATATGTATAGCTAAAAGAAGTGAATAGGGATGTGGCGGAGGTGAGGATGGGGAAAGAATGTAAATAAAACGGTTGGGTGTGGGGTGGAGATGGGTAGCAAATATTTTACCGTGTCATCCTGTAGTCTGTCCTTCCTCGGCGCATCTGGCAGGTACAGCTGAGGACGAGGAAGGCACGCGACGACGGGCAACGCTTCGTAGTCTCATACGTTCCCCCCCTTCTCGTCACCTGTCCCGAGAAAGACTGTCTATGGACCGCGGAGCTTCGTGTTTTTACTAGTAAATTATATATTTTTCTGTTTAATATTTTGTACAGCTTCGCAAACACGTCAGATCCTTCACCGTATCTTCGTGTACATCGCTGTTTCCGGTATAGCTTACGTAACGCGGCTTCGCGAGTCGGCAAAGTGAGCACGGACTATACGCGATAAGTCGAAACTATAGACACTTGCAGCGTACAAAGTGTGGAGGGGTATTGACGAATAACAACCCGTTTTTGCACGTTATGTAAATCAACGTATTATAGTTGTCGTTTTGCAACTGTTAAATACACTTAGCAATAAATATTACAGAGAGACTATTTATAGGCTATACATGATACATCAGCCTGGCACTGCGTGTGTTTAATATCTGCAATGGGTTATTTCTGATTTTTGATGTGTCATCGACGTTGAAATCGAGTGCAATGTTGATGCGGCTTTGCTTTCTGTCGATCAGCTTTCGCTGTGATTCGGATCCAGTGCATGGTGGTTGTGAATGACCTGATACATAATTCCCATTCTTACTGATTTTAAAATTTCGGACTAATTCAAAATTGTTTTCTTCCAACTTAAGCGCTTATTAGTTTAACAGCAGCAGTACATGCTAGCCTATATTTTTTCTTTCACTATTCAGGTACATTATTCGATACTTATTACTCACATACAGCATATATGTAACGACTTTTAAAAATCATAAAACGAAGTTTTTACTAAGAAAAAAACGCAAAAATACATATTCTCGACACTGCTACTGGAGCGCGGCAAGCAGTGACGTCATGTCTACGTGATCAGTTGACATTTCGCCGGGCGCTGATTGGTCGGCGGCGACAACAGGTGCCCGATGTCGACCAATCAGTGACGAGTTGAGCAGCACGTGACTGAGCGACCTGCGAACGCTGCAGATGAACGCGACGAGTGATCGTGTTGATAACGTTGAGACAGAATTAACTGTTGTTGGAACGACGATGCTACAGTTAGGCGACGATAACGCGTTCATCTCACTATTTTCGTCGTGGTTTGTCTCGACACCGTTACGAACCTGCACCGAAGTGTCCACACTTTCCTCAACGTCGAAGTTCAACTCTCCCTCCTCGTGCGCGTCTGCGTCGTACGGCGCGTGCGCAGACTCGGCCGGAAACGGAGTCTCGGCGACGTCCGGCAACCGGAAGTAGTTTTCGCCGGGGTCGGCCGACCTCGCAGCGACGAAGTTGGGGACGCCGCGGCGATCGGCGGCGACTTGCAGCGGTCCAGCCGACTCGATCGAGTTCTCTGCGAGGTCGCGCTCCTCCGCCTCGCGCAGCTGTTGCTGCCCGTGGCTGAAATTCTTCGACGCCGACTCTGCGCTTTCGTCATCCACATCCGGGTCCTCTTCGGCGTCGCTGCCCGTATCCAGAGGAAACACCGTGTTACGCTTACGACGGTAGGACGGGTAGGGGAGCGAACGGGCAAGTGAGTAGAGTTTAACTGTGCCCCACCCGACACAGTTTATATTACTTCTTAGGCGATCTTTATTGCCAATCGCTTGATGACTGGCGAAAATAAGAGTACGCGAAAACTGCACAATTAAGTACACCTAAGTAAACCTAATCAACTAGAAATATACTTAAGAAAAACATGCTATTCTGATTTAGACGCCTCTTACGACACTCGGCCAGGAGACGAGGCGGATGCACTGTACCGATCTGGAGCAGCACATAGGATAGTTTTCAGCGAGTAAGAGTAACTGTGCTCCACCAGACAGAGTGTCGGTCAGTCCCGGGGCCGAGTTACGCTTACGACAAAACACGCCCAGCGCCACTGTGACGGCGATCGTGCAGAAGAAGAACAGAATCGCTATGCCGGCCACCGTCACCGGTGACCTTACGTCTGCGTCCTTGACCCGCTCACCCTGACCTTGACCGGCGTTGCGCCACGCGAGCAGATCGGCGGGGAATCTGGCGCGCGTTGAGGTGAGGTTGGCCGGGCGCGGGCGATAGCTGACGGCTGCCGCTGCCGCTGTCGGTGTGCTGACGTTGCGTCTGCGCTTGTACAGTCGCAGACGGTGTGGTTCATTCGTCGATTTATTCAGTTTTCGTGCAGCGGTGGGCCCATACTGCCGCGCTACTGTGGACTCAACCCTCGCGGTTGACGTCGTGCACAGCGAAGAAAAGGTGAACTGATCGAATGAGGTTCTAGCGTTCAACCCGACACATGCCAGGGGTCATTTCGGAGACGACTTTTACGGGCTGCAGGGCCCAACCAACAGCGTCAAAGCCAGCAGCGTAGCAAAGTTGGAGCGTGTGTAAGGTTTCCAGACGGGCCTCCACCTCTTCCCCGCACAGGGTTCGTCTGCCCCCCGCCCTACCTCACTCCACAGCAATCAGACCGCCTGGCATTGCTACGCCACTGGCCAAAGCAATGAAGGACGACGAGAAGAAAAGGTGAAGGTACATGGCCGCATGTACAGTCGCAGGGTACCCGCCCAGTGCCTCATATCAGCTAGCCCGTCACGTGCGCCTCCGACGCCTCCGCCGCCGCCGTCGCTTGACTTATCAGCTGCTGAATCAGCGGCGCCGATCGACGCGTCACATCACTGGTCGCCATCCGATGCAGTCTCCACATCTCTGTAGCAACAACAGCAACGGCGGCGGCTGACGACTGCACAGTGTTATTTTTGTTCACACATGCATTGGCGACTTAATTATTGCAAAGGCAGTGTGACAATTACAACCTAAAGTAGTACAGAGACGGTGCAACAACATGTCTCGTACGAATTTATCTGGATACGTAGGACATGTGACTGTGTTTAGTTGAATGTTCACTATTGCGTGCTGTTTCGTAGTAAGGTTAGGGTTACGATTAGGGTTAGGATTAAATTTGGTGTCTTGGTTGGTAAGTTGTTACGCACACGTATTTGTGCTACTTTAGGTTGTAATTGTCACACTGCCATTCTTAAAGCCAAAAGGCAAAGGCATATAACACTTATAACGCCACAAGCCATATACCGCAGCTGCAGCGGCGCTTTTGTGTCACAGACAGCTCGTGTACAGCCCACGGACTGTGGCTCGGTGGCGCAGTGGTTATAGGGCTTTCGACTTACGAGATCAGTGGCATGGCAGTCGATCGTGCAGTTGTGCAATGCATAAGGCCCCACCGGCACTTATGGGCCCTGCCGTCTTTTCAAAAGAGAGTTAGCACATTTATCGATTCAGAAACGTGTATCCACCCCAGAACAGACGACAAAATAAGTGTATGCGTAGCGATGCAGATAATTTAAAATCCCCGTTTTTTTTGTGAAGAGGCTAGTGACTGTCACTTGTCAGTGCGGTTTGCGTGTAAGATAGGCCTAATTCGTGTCTTGGTGAGAATGAGGCCTGATTTGGCTGATGGCAGAAAAAATGTGGTTAATTTAGTCAGGGGTTCACTTCACCATGAAAGGTATGCGTAAGGGTATCCGAAATTATCTAGCTAAGCCACTGCTGCGAGTGCAGATCACGGGTTCAATCTCAGCCGCTGCACCGTCGAGTGCGATCCTGGGAAATATTCCGCCGGAAATTACGTCAGCGTCGTCATCGTTACTTGAGGTGAGTGAGTGAGTAGAGTTTAACACCCCACTCGACACAATATAGGTCATTTCGGAGGCGAAAATCAATATTGATACGGCCACCTGGAATGTTTAGGGACTGGACATCAGCTTAATTCAATGACTACATCCTAAAAATTGCGCCAATTTTCAGTAGGTTTATCCTTTACTTATACGTCAACAGACTATTCTGTCTTTCAGTGCTTTAACACTTTTGGTTGGGCTGTGTAGCCTGTAGAAATCGCCCCCGAAATGACATCTATGTGTCGGGGGGGATGTTAAACCTTACTATAACTCGCCCACTCACTGTAAAATGCGCACATCGTCTCAAAAACACGGAAACTTGAATGCCAGTATATACAGGCAGTGGCGCCGACTCCATAGCGTATGGGGGCACATGCCCCCGCTTTTACAAATACCTGGGCACGGGGGCAGTGGCGCAGCCAGGATTTTACTTCCGGGGGCACACAGTGACGAAACATTTAACATGATTCTGTAGCTAATCGCTAGGGAGGGCCTATGTGAGCTAGCTAAGCTGTTTTGGTCAGGCGTCACAGACGAACAATGCTCGAATTCTCCTGCTATGACGCTGCTTTGGTGGACGTACTCAATACTGTATAAACTGCACATAGACCATGCATGCAGTTGCCGTAGCCGCTGTGTAATTGGGACTCCTGGTGAGTAGCCTATCAACAAAAACCGTCTTTCTGGACAGCGCCTATACTTGACACTCGAAATTCCAGGTTAAGGTTTCGGAGGGGGCTTGGGCCCCCTGTGCGCCCCCACCCCCCGTTGGCTGCGCGCCACTGCATGGGGGCACCTTGAGTAGAAGAACAGCAAACAAGAAACTGACCGAACTGTACTTCCCATCACGAAAGCACTCACCAAAACGACTGATTGTACTCGTATGAGAGCCAAAAAAAGCGGAGGGGCAAAATATTGTCCGGCACTTCGCACCGGACATATCATATGTCCTCCAAATTTCGAATTCGTTCCGGCGCCTTTGAGTGCAGACCGGGTAGATTTCAGTTCGTTATGTATTTTTTGGCAATGCAGTGTTCGTATACAACGGAGGCAAATCACACATGTCGCCTTATCGGAAGCAGCCGTGGACTGAGCAGCAGTGACGGTCGATGCGGCAATTCCTCGAGGACGTGTGAATAATAGTCGTGATTGGCGCCAAACTCGCTGCCGTTCTCAAATGTACATCGCTGCTGGTGAAGAGACTAATATCGATCCCACGAAAAAAACCTCGGTCATGCATGCGGTTATAAGCTAAATACGGTCAGGCATGTATAGTCTGGCTTTTAAGGCCGTGTTTATCAATCTTCCGAAGTTCAAATTTTCGCAAAATTATCGTTTTTTTATAGGCCTAATTTTAACCGTTTTGGGATGAATGTTTTAACTGATATTCGATCAGTTTAATTAGTCTCTGACGAGGTCATGTTCTTCATGAAACTAAGAAAAATTTGACCTGAAAAGTCCACTTTAAATCGCGAAATTTGAAACAAATAGGCTATAACGACTAAGTGGACGCGGCGGATCACACTGATTAGCAATGCAGTATGACCTTAGTTTGTCAGAAAAGCTGTCGTGGTTACGAAATGAATGTCGGAAAGCAACTCCTCGGAAACCGTCACTCTGAGCAGGACTGCTCGATATGAAACTTCACGAGATCCACCCCCCTCCCTCCCCGACAGCTATTAGGCCTACGCAACCTCGCCCCTCTCCTTTCAGTGAAACTTCACCGATCCATTTTGAATTTTGAACGATTTTCTGGCAAATGTTTTTGCTTCAAGTTTTTGATTATGCCAAAATCGCTAGGTGGCGTCACTCCTGTGGTCATGACTTTAAAAGACTGTCAGCTAATTATCTACTGATAAATTATTATTTCTATATAGGATGACTACGTGCATTTGTAAAATTTCGCTTAAAAATTCCAAACGATGGCTGAGAAAACTGAAAAAAAATCTTAGGGGTTACTTTTTTGCCGCACCCTGTACAGGCCCAATAGATCTTATATTTCAGGACATTCGTCCAATAGGCCAATAACACACACCGATCCAAGATATCTAGCAGACGGAATTCAGATACCAGAAAGTGAGGAATTAATAGGCCTACTTGATATGAGTATACTTATGGCAGTATGAGTACAATGTTGTACTTATATTGGCGCATGGACATGATAACAAGAAAGAAGAAGAAAAAAGAAAACATTTATTTGTCACGAACAATAACGCCATCAAACAAGAAAAACAGAGAAACAATACTGAAGTTAGCTCATAGCAGGCTGCCAGAAAAGCAAAAAAGCCATCTATGCTGGCCGCCAACATTGTTAATACTATTACATTAATATAGTAAAATCAATAGAAACAAAACATGAAAATGGTGAAATACCACCCATCCCACCACCCACCCATCCAAACACAAGAATAAAGTAATGAACATTTTGCATGTACCCATAAAAACATCAACACAATAA
>Ga0056115_1000656_pt1 | contig 15421 bp, 11 predicted proteins | sample WorMetOlspDAHAB1_FD_77007 | JGI IMG/M metagenome (GOLD analysis project Ga0056115, IMG submission 77007) | Marine gutless worms symbiont microbial communities from Max Planck institute for Marine Microbiology, Germany - Olavius sp. DAHAB.1 ...
ACTTCATCACTGGTTGGAAACCGGTATTCATCACAGGCGGCGCAGAGGAACAGGTCCCCCTGCGTTGACCGCACGGAACTATCATTCTTACGGTCCGGGCAGTTAACAAGTGTTTGATAGTGAGGATCTTAAGAGTAACGAGTGATGGGGCCACCCATATAGCTGATGGCTGCTGTTGCTGATGCAGGTTCGTGAGTGATAAGATGGGAGGAGCAGTGACTTCGAATCAGCTGGACAGCACAGACTGGGGCGCTCATATCAACCAACTGAAACAGTCCGTCAACTGTAACGTGCTACCACTCGGTCTTATCAGGACTGGATTCTTCTGTCACCGAGCACTTCTGCTTAAGGTCTGCATCTGTATGCGCTGCCTATGGCCCAAATTCCACTTGGCTCGTCTCGTCTCGACTCGACTCGACACGTTCGACTTTTGTCGAGCGAGTCGAGCCAGTCGAGACGAGCGAGTCGAGCCGTGCTGTTCCAACATGGCGGAGAATCATTGTATATGCAGTGATACTTTCAACTTTTAACCCTTTGCTTCGATTTGATTGTTACGCTTGACAAATGACAATTTGCTTGTCTTGTTTGAAGTTCCACTTTCGTTTCTTCTGCTTCAGACGTTGGCTGCTAAAAGTTCAAGTTGGTGTGTGGCACATGTTCGTCGGATTTTGACGTGTCGACAGGTTCTTGCAGACAGGATTGGACTTCAGACGAGTCTTGCATCGGGCGAATACGGTCGCGCATGGAATGAAATTATCGTGACGCCTGATGACGTTAACGAGGCAAGTCACTGATATGACTGGTTACATTATGACAAGACGTGACAGTTTGCCAAAACAGACGACTCAAGACTGATTTACAAACGTTGTGTGTGATGTCACAAAGTAACTAAAGTGTTATGAATGCTCAATAAAATCGTTTCACTCAATATAGTTCATGTGTATACTGCCATCGTAATCTAATTATTTTATATTGTTTTGCATATGTTATGCAGTATGGCTTTGTGATATGAATATGAAAGTATAAAATGTGTGCATTAATAATAGGAATAACTATAAAAAATTGGCACTTTCAAGGTGTTTCAATCACAAATTTTATGACATAAATGACATAAATTTTCATTCGTTCTGGATATATTGGTTGTAAACCTTAATGGATCAGATTTTGTGGAGACACCCTGTAGAATTTTGAATTATTTCTTACATTTTTTTCTGTGATATAAACCCATGTTTCACCAATAGTAGAGTGCTGATGACACTGTGCAATGTGATGAATCTGATGTGTTGCAGCAGAAGCAGCAGCAGCAGCATGGAGACGGGCCGTTGTCAACAGCAGGCGACGTGACAGTTACACCAAAGATGGCATTTGTGATTGATGTCATGTTTGAGCCGGGTCGACTGATTGATGCATGTTCGTGTGAAGCCATTGCATACAAGACGGCACACAGCTGGCCAAGCCACACTGACACAACCACCGTTCCCACCCAGTAGACAGTACTTGCATTTGTCGTGTGTCAATATATTTTGCACCATGACTTTCTTATTGCACTGTGTGAATGAATAACATGATGTGTTGCTCTCAGCGATAATGAGACCGTTAATTCATATGAACCAGAATATACAACCGTGTGGCATTTACATTCAAAGCTACTTGACTATTTAAACATAAAAAGTGTTTCTGCTATTTGTGTCATTGGTTGTGAAATTTTTCATGAGTAAACTGGATTTGCTTGCAAGTGTCATAATGCACAAGTTAAAAACAAAAAGGTGGTTATTAAATTTCTTATACACCACAGTTCTTTACTATGACGGGTTAACACAGAATATGGAAAAAAATATGAAAAAGTGCACATGCATACCACAGACAAAAAGACCCAGATGAAAAAAATGAAATGATGCCTAAACGTGAGAACCACATGCAAACAACTGAACATGTCTACATGTACTAGACATCAACTGAAAAGATTATGAGCAGGTCACCAAATATTAAGACAATGCACTCGACATGTGTTCTCATCAAAGTAAAATTCGCTCATGAAAATGCCACGAGAATACTGTTCATTCAGATATTAGTTTGTGCATCTGAGCTGAAAACTATTTTTGTGCCAGAAATCTACGGTGTCAGGAAAATCTGTGCAATGTACAACAATATTAATTACAGTAGTAAAAGTGAACAGAATGATTTTTCGCCAGGAGCAAAACTAGCACAGCAAATTGTCAGCATTCATTACAGAATACACTACAGTATGGTACACAGTGTTCACAGTGTGAACAGTTACAGATCAGACATGAATAATGCTTGCATATACTAGTACTCCTACTGGCTACATTCAAACTGATGACAAGACAAAATAATAATAACAAGAGGTAATATAAGCCGAGTCCATTGACTGACAAAATCAACTCGTAAATGAACAAGAATAGCACCAAAAAGAAACGGAGACTTGTCACATGCACACACACACTACACTGCAGCGTTCACTCATCAGAAGCATTGCTACCATGCACGCCATTCAGCATCAGTCAGGTACGATCCACTTCCACAATATGTAACACCCGTATCCCTTTACCATCCTTAACCCCTCTTTCTCCTTTCCATTTCTCATCCTTCCCCTATCCTCCCCTTCCCAGCGGTCCAGACAGAGCGCAGCCGCCATATACAACTTGGTTATTTCCAGGCCAAGAAGTGAACAATTTTTTAACATTTCATAGTTATATCACTTTTCAAATCGCATATTTAACTGTATGATTGGCATGTTATTTAACCACCAGACTTCGCCACAATTTGGGACATTTGGAGTCACAGGAACGTATAAACTGGGATGCAGGAGACAAACATCAGATTCATATATGGAAGTGTTCTGGGAAATACAGTCACTCAGGACAGACAAAATCTGCTGTCCTTAAGTTGGCACAGGAGAGTAATATCAATGAACGGGAATAACAGAACTACTGAACTAAACACATGTGTAAATCAAACTACAATCACATCCAAATCAAATTGCCGTTTAAATTAATGAAAACATTCATCAAGTCGTAAGTAAAGGCCAATGTCCAGATTACAAACACATACACATTCATCCATACACAAAAATACTACTTCAAAGCTAACGCCAGTGCACACATACGTACATTACAAAATATAATTAAATAGCATTTTATTGCTGAAATTCTAGTGGCTAATATTTACACAATAAATCTATTTCATTACAACTAATCAGTAACAATGCAGAGACATAGCAAGACACTTTTACTACATAAAGCTAAAAACAGTTGCATGACCTCAGTACACAGAAGAGAAATTGGAACAAAAGTCTGTGGCCAGCTGCCCTTGCTGTTGCTTACCAGTGCCATCAAAATATCATTGACAACAAGTGTACCTACTTCCTCCTACTAAAAACTTTCTCCGATGTAAAGTATACGAGTGACTTGCAAACATAACAATCTGCAAACATTTGTCTGACCATCGTCAGTTTACTCTAGCTTACTCGTACTCAGTGGATTGGCGCATCATTTGGCGCAGATTCGTTTAGAAAGTACTTTGCTTACCATATGGAAATTCTGAAACTTTTAACGCCTGCCCTTCAGATTACTGATGATGAAACACCAAAAGTTGGTAAGTTCTAAGACACAATGTACAAGGTGGACCAAAAAACTGGCACACTTTGATTTCTATGCCTTAACTTATACTGACCAATTTTCAAACTTCTGTCACTGTCAGAATCAGGAGAACATTCGTAATAATACTGTCAAGATCCCACCACACCTCACTACCTTGTGAAATGGCATTGTCTTAAAAGCAATTGAAAACAAGACGACTTCTGTAACAACACATTTTAAGAGTGCATCATCAAGGCTGACAAATTGAACATATGACGTAAAAACTGCAGGATGTGACAGTTACTTTAGATAATAACTGAGACAATAAACATGTTGTTTCCTGTTGTTAATTTCTTAAAATGTGTTGTTACAAAAGTCGTCTTTGTTTTCAATCATTGCTTTTAAGACACTGACATTTCACAAGGTAGTGTAGCGACACCTTAAGGTGAGGTGGGATCTTTAGTGACAGTATTATTACAAATATTCTCCTGATTCGGCCAGTGAAAGAAGTTTGAAAATCTGTCAATATTTCATAACGTTAAGGCAGACGAAGTTAAGGCATACAAAAGTGTGCCAATTTTGGGGTCACCCTGTAGTCAGAAATAACACAGTGAAACATGTGATCAGTATGTTAAGACAATCATGTCACTCTCACTTTTTGGCACAGTATTCAGTAGTCCATCAACAATCATATTTCGTCATGCTTAACACGAAAAACATCAAAAATTTTGCAAGTGGTGAAGATGATGTATCAAGCAAGTGAACTGCGTAAGTGACAGATTCATTTGGACTCAACTGACTTCAGCACAGCATACACCTCAACCATGTAACTCGTGGTGTCCTGATGGACCGAGTGCTGGCCGGATGGCTGTGCAAGGCCAATTCTATGAATAAAAAGAGAAACTTGTTTCAAAACGTTTTAAATTATTCAGTTTTGGTGACTGCATTTGTTGTGGGAACTCTGTGAATAAGACATGTTTATACAGTGATACGCTGTCGAAGTCCAGTTAAGAGCAAATGTAACATTTAAAGATTTGATTTATACGCCACTAAACATGGCTTATATTCCGAACAGAACCTTTCACATATTTTTTGTACTTGCAACAATGCGAATCCAAGGCGGAGGCCTCGTCTGCCTCCTGCAAAGGTCAGCACTGATTGGACCACCACAAACGTACAGCGTGGAATCCCTTTACAAAATTCTCAATAAATTCTACTAAAACGTGCCAATGAGTGTCAAGGAACCACAAAAATGCATTACGTAATATGCAATGTCATCAATACTTTGCTTATACAGCTAAATAAGCGCACATGACAAAATATTAATTGAAAACCTGCAAAAAAATGGGATTGAAGAAATTTTTACATGAATTTCAATCTAAAGAAAATATGGTCTAGGCGTGGACTGCAGAGTGCAGACATCATTTGCACTTATTTTGCCCACATCATAGCTTCGCGGCTGAAACTCAGTATTCAAGGTCACATATTACGCCACCAAATGCGGCGGCATAACGAAAGTGGATTTTTCTAGATATGGCTACACAGTGACTGTGTATGTAATAATATGACGGCTGCCATAACCAAAGCTGCCAACAAATGACTATAATACTGCAACATGTCCTGAAAGTAAACAACAACAGCATTGCAACATAATATTAAAATTATTCAAAAATGTATCAGTCTCTCGCACAAAACACCAATGTTGAACTGATCCGATCAGTAGAAAATGCATTGTTGGTGACCAGTGAAATGTGAGCTGCTGGGGGACTATGCCAACAGGCCAAGGCGTGACACTTTGGCTGCAAGAAAACTGTGAAGTATGAAGACAAGAGGTTTCGGGTTACTGTCCAAGTCCAATTCCTGACAAACACACACCAATGTTCACATGACAATATGCAATGCGACTAATAGCAACAATACTGCAACTGCGAGCTTGAGCTAACTGCGAATATACAACAACAGACTGCTTTCAAAACTTCTTCATACATGAAAATCACGTATCATTATCATAACATAGATGTTAAATATAACCTTCTATTTATTGTGTACAAAAAATTCTATGTTGTTGATACCTGATGCCATTGTTATTGTTGTTCATTTATTATTTCTATTTAATACTAAAACTTAAACATGAGGCACTTATGACAAACAGCTTTTAATATATCATTAAAAACCGGACTTCACCGTCTTTTACTAAACCAACTAAACATAGAATATTTTACATGCAACAAATTGAAGGAAATATTTAACATCTATATCTACGGTTTTGAATATATGAGAAAATAAAGAAATCAGTCTATTATTTTCTTTACATATACTTCAACTGCAACGCCTTATCACAGTCAAGTAATGCACTCAATCAGGCTGATCAGTCACTGACTTTGTCTGCTAAAGTTGTGTGCAACACTTGTCAGATTTGTGAATGGTATAGACTGACAGAGGCGTTGGAGCTACCACTTCCAGACTGGAGATGCAGGCGTGGTCGACCAGCAAACACTTAGCTTGGATAATTGAGGCAGACCACCAACCACTCGACTACAGGTTGCACACGGCCTTCTGGTTTTAGACGTGCAGAAATGGCTTGAAACTGTCAGCAGGACTATGCAAATGAATAATACGAATAGTGATGTCGTGATGATAGCAGCAGTGATTGACTAGCAGCCCAAGACAGTCAGTAAAAGCCATTTAGCACAAAGTCCTCATACATCACATCAACAAAGTGAACAACAGCTTCTTGACAACGATGAAGCCATAAGCACACTCGTCAATCAGTATGTATCAGAGGATATAGGCCTAACATTGCAACAGAAGTCCATGGTACCACTCAAACTCAAGTTATATGACAAACTCACTGCACTATATAAACAGGCTCACTATGCAAAAATTGACCTGGACCAAAATAATTAACTGAGGTACTGTTACCTAATGCTGTCTAGAGACTATAACAAAAATGATAAGTTAACAAGTGAACGAGTGAACTTGTATCCTGCAATGAGGTTGCGACAGATAGAAGCAACGAGTGTTACCAGCAAATCCAACAGTGTAGACGACTAACAATAACAATAGGTTTTCACGATGTGACACTTTAAAATTTATCTCTAAAACAGACAGCAACACAACAAACCTGTTCCCCATCTTCACCAAAGTCAAGCCAGACAAGACGACTGCCGTCGTCTGCCGACATGCGCAGTTTCTCAAATGGATGATTCCAGTGAATGTTGGGTTTTGATGGGTCACTGTTGTCAGAGGCATCCACCAGCGTGAAGCCATTCTCATAGTGTATAACCAGACTGCACTTTTGACCTTGCCAATGTACCACTGCAACATACAAAAAGTACACCGTTGACAACTACAGCGATTAATCTACACTCGTATGCAATCTACACTATCACACAGTGGATATGGTTGCACTGCATCAACTATATTGGAGCACTATAGATATGTGTCGGTTAGCAGGAAAACCCAGCCATCAGGTTAGCTCAGCCTGGCTATCCTTTTGTGAGTAGATTTAATGAGATTACATACATAACAACAGGCAGTTACCAGGACCAGTGACACTTGCTAGCTGAGTCAGTTCGAATATGCTTTGGTCATATGCTACATGTTTAACACTTCGTAAGTGCTGCATTGAGCAGGAGTGCAAGTCTATGTGTACACTGATCCTACGCAGATGATTTTCACCACATTTATCCACTATCCAGTTGCATAGATCCATCTGCATAGGATCTGCATCTGCATATCCATCTGCATAGGATCAGTGTTCACATAGACTTGCACTCCTGCTCAATGCAGCACTTACGAAGTGTTAAACATGTAGCATATGACCAAAGTCATCACTGGATAGTGGATAAACTTTGCACAAGTACGTTAAGAAAATGCGTAACAACATTTTTTAAATGTAAAACAATTTTAGCCAGTGCAAAAAGACTTTGTTCTCTCTCTCTCTCTCTCTCTCTCTCTCTCTCTCTACTATCCAGTTTATTCGCACATTATCACCATAGTATCTACAGCCTCGACAGAAGTGTAAATACACAAAAAGTATTTCAAATCTCTGACACACTAGGCAATCTGTTACTAACAAATGCGATGATATTTACCAGTATTAACTTCACGAATAAAAAGAACAGCGCCATTGACACCCTGCACTAAAGCATGCGTCCAAGCAGACAGATCGCGAGATGTCTGCACACGAAACACGTGCACCTCGACTCCGTGACGAGTTCCCGACCTCGTTCCAAATGTCAGAATATCGCCAGATCCAGTGATTGATGGCTGCTTCCCAGAGTGAACCAGTCTACAACACCATAAATACAAATGATGTGCAACTGAAGTCATCAGCTCCCAAGCCACACCTCAACATCTTGACCGAAGTCCACAGTCAACCGTGTGAAAGGCTCCACTCGGAACTACTGTCAACTCGAGATTACAACTACATATGAAACGAACTCGTATACAGTGCACGATGAATGAACTAATGGCATTCTTTCTTGAAAAAATCGACAGCTAGTCACTCGTCTCTGACTGACTCCAAACAATAGTTTCTTTGTGTACGGTACTCAGACACCATTTGGTATCTCAAAAAATTAAACATTATGCTCATCTAAATTGCATTTGAAACAGTGTCACTGTAAAATGCCAGATATATTTGTGCCAAACTGAAGCCAATTTAAATTTAAAGTTCTACTGCCACATTATAGAAGATGAGAGTTCCAAGATACTGCATATATGAGAGTTGCAGATAACCTAAACATGTAGTAACGTAACCTCGTGAATGCCAGCATTAATCATAAACTGAAAAAATCATAAAAACTGTGTCATATTCTAAGTTTAAAAGCCTTAAACGTTGTAGTGTTTGCCTCTGTACCTAGTCGCAATAATGGCATGTCGGTGAATAGCTGATGACGTCCATTCTTCTTGGCTTGATGGCACAGAATCGTACAACAATAAGTCCGTCATCGTAATTGCTGCAAAAACTGGCTTCCATGATCGATTCTCAGTATCATAGTAAATCTGAAACCCACACGTCATGCATTAGCAACTGCAATAACATACAGGTCAATGCTGTAGTCTCGACTTTATAAAAGCTGGCCATCAGCAATGTTTTAGCACAACAAATGTGTACACTTTTCAGCTGATACATGCAGCTGTAACTTGAAAACATATGCAAAACGAAAATGGTGCGAAAGCAGATAAAAATGCAAACTGGGATACGTTTGTGAAGGGACACTGTCACAGCTTGTTAGATTTAACTTCAAAGTAGCCTATGTATACACTGCTGCTGATGGCACTAGATGGTGGAGGCATTATATGCACCCCGCAAAAAGCTAGAAGCAAGTCCTCAACTTCTCGACACTAACTTATGCCCAGAATTTCAACATAAATGACACTGACTACATCAGACTGCATTACATACGTGAATGTCCATTGCAATTTTTAACGTTTATCTGAATTTCCGGCTCTGATCCAATGGCTTGGAATTAGAAGGGATAGCAACATAGCATCACTATGAACTTATGGCGACCATGTAGATCAAGACCACCCCCTCGCTCAAAACTGAGACCTGCGATTTTCGTAATTTTTTGCACGTTCATCCCATATTGAAACTGCTAAAAACCCTGAAAATTTCAAGAAATTCTATTCGACTACGCTTCAAGATATTTAGTGTTTTCAATGCTGAGTGCTGACTTCACCTGTTCCGAAAGCCACCCGAGATGTTTGACGTCACCACCAAGTAACAACGAAGTACTGTTGTTATTCGGCGAACTAGTTCCGTTGCTGGTCGCCGACAATTTGGCATTCACGTCGGTAACGGCACGGATGTTCAGTGATGACACCACATTACATATGGCCATCAGCCACTGCGAGGCGCTGTCCTCATCAGCACAACGCAGCAGGCACGAACTTCGACGGTCTGGGGAGTGCAGCTCCAGCGTGGTCGACTGGTGGCTGGAACTCCTCGCTCCATCGCTGACCGTAGTGCATACGTAGCACAGTCGAAGTGGGATTGCTCTGTCCGAGGCGGACGTCACAGACGACGGCCTGGCATCATCCGTCCAACCAACGTCACTTAATGCCGACGAAGAAGTCTTGCGGAAATACGGCGTCACTTCACGAAGAAACTTCACTGCCAACACCACACAACAACACTTTCAATAATAACAATAATAATACTGGTTAATGCTACGACGACGTGTGTAAGGGTGTAATCACATCCATGGGTACAGTTAAGTTAACCCGACAAAGACACACCCAGCACATTGTGTAGCCACTCTGTTCAACCTGGTCTGTAACACTGTCAGGGGTTTCAGCTGTCTAGACCTACCACTTATTATTATTAGGACAGCAGAAATAAATGACTAATTAACCGATTAATCGTTAAAAGTTGTTCATTTTTTTGCCATAATATAGGCCTATTATTGTTAATTTGTTATTACTGACAGGAAGCTTATTTTATTTATTTATTTATTATGACATCGTACTCGAAGTACAAAAAAATAAAACATAAGAAATCAGGAAAGTAAAAAAAATACACTAACACATACATGAGACAGAGGCCAAATCTAACACCAGCCATTACACAAGTAAAAATCGCCGTTTTACAATCTCTGGCAGAAATGTCACATCCAGGCACACGCAATACGCCACGCCCAAGCACTAGTAATTCAAAAAGGCATAATGCACGACTATACGACTCAGTATCCCTCTTACCTAAACTCGTATAAACAATATATTCACCTACTGAATCATAGTGAATAAAATTATCCAATGACATCTTAAAATACAACCAAACAACAATACGTTGCTACCCATCACTGAAAAATTACGGCCATGATAGACGGCATATTCAGACAATCTCAGAGGAGCTATTAAGTATTAAGGCACTTTTTTTGCAAACAACAAGGCCCACTTACACATAGTGTCAAACAATGGCATAGTTCGACTAATAATTTCTAATAAAACAGATTGGCAATTAAAAGGCAGGTCCCAGACACGTTTCAAACCAGAACGCCATGATTTACAGATATTCTCAACCGCATTACACTGAAGACGTCATAATTCGCAACCATATAAGCTTAAGCAGTAATTTTTTAACAGATCAATATTGAGCATTGAGTCCACATGACGCAAAGTACACAACACATCATTATCCTGACCGATCAATTTATGCTGACACCTACTGACATCGCAAACATCGTCCATATTACTTGTGATGATATGCCCAAAGTGAGGCCAGCTTTTAACAGTATCAATTACTTTACCTGTGAGAGTAAACTTAATATTAAGAAGATAATCACACATTGATTTCTGACGTGACACACATATTACGCATTTAGATTTGGAGGCATTAAACAGTACACAATATTTGCTAGCATATTCTTCACAAATCAATAGCATCTTACGCATGGCCAAAAGTAGTAGGTGCAAGTAAAGCAATGTCATCAGCATAGGCTAAAATGCCAGTAAACATACATAACCTAGCCGTACAGACAGCCAAAAGCAAACCCATCAATGTAAATACAAAATAAAACAAGACTAAGGACTCCTCCTTGCTTGACTCCATTGACAACATTGAACCACCTGGACTGCATTCCATTCCATATGACACGTGTAATATGACTCGTATACAACTTACACAAAAATCGAACAATAACATCAGGTAATTTCCTGTCCAAAAGACAATTAAACAATTTACAGTATTTCACTCGGTCAAAGACCTTAATAGCATCAAGAAAAGTGCAAAATACATGACCTTTATTAGCAGTGTAATAATTTACATCTCCTTTAAAACCATTGTGCACATGGTAGTCGAATGATCTTTTTTGAAACCAAACTGATGCTGAGAAGTGACTAGCTTATCTGCATATTTATTCAAAATAATCTTGTCAAAAATTTTGCCAAATATGAAACTGAGTGCTATTCCACGATAGTTTGTAGAGTCAGTACAATTAACATTTCTACCCTTAGGGATTGGTATAATAGAGCTGACTAGCAAATCATCGAAAATCACATTGTGAACAATCAAGGCAGAGAACAGTAATGCTATGTTGGTACAGAACTCGTTACTATCATTATTGAAATGATCAGTGGAGAGACCAGCTAACCCATCACATTTGGCAGGCTTTAAGCCAGAGATAGCTTCTGAAACGTCATTAAACTGAATGACAATCATTACTAAAACTGTCTAGACGAGACACAATCAGCTCAACTACAGAATCCATCTCAGATCTGTCATATGGCACACAAGTGTACAAATCATCATATTTGTCAGCAAACAAATTGGCAATGTCACTACTTTCAGCTAACCCATCAGCAACACTGCTGACATTCTTAGAGGAGCCTTTAATTTTCCTGATTTCATGCCAAAAGTCACGATTACGATTCTCAGTTATGCACTTAGCCATATTTTCTAAAACAATAGCCTTTTGATTTTTACAAATCGAACGGATTGCGTGGTGATAAGCAGCCCGACTGCGACGCATACAGTCAGCAACAACTCCTGTGTGGCCGCTCACATTCCACCCAGAGATTATGCCAGAACATGGACTCTCCTCTAACTGGGGCAACATGTTCTTGCCAGCCAGTAATACGATGTGCACTAGCATCTGTGTTGCCACCACTATTAGTGTGTGGTATTGAGTGCTTTGCAGCATACAGACGTGACTCCATAATATCCCTAGAATATTTTTGCAACTGGAGAGCATGCAAAACATTATTGCACTTAAGATCATGACAAGCCAGGGCATTTCTAGGGATAATAATGTTTTGTACGTGTGATGTCAAACATTCTCTATAGCACATTATATCATTAGTATTAGCCTTATGCCATGCTGGCTAAGATTCAGTACTCCTAGATACATATGCAGTGTGAGCAGCATAGCACACATTAAGCTGTAAAAACAATGGATCATGATCAGACGTGTTGTCTACATCATGACTCACTTTGACTGCCTCAACACTAGAATCAAAAACATACTTAGGCAACAAAAAATGATCAATAGTACTAAATCGACTCACAGAAAAATTGTAAGTATGGTCAACATCCAAAGCTGGGTGATTAATTACAGATAACATATTAAAATCAGAACAAAACCTGACAAGTGAGTCTGCACGAGATGAAAAACGCGAAAAATCAACATTAAAATCGCCACCTAAGATTAGTAAGGCATCAGGGAACAACTCATTGACATTAGTGATCACAGATATAACAGAACAAAATTTCTCACAAGCATTTTCATCTGAAACACATTGCTTACACACATTGACCAGAAACAACTGTGTGTCACAGTTACTTAGTCTCACTGCACATACACGATTATGACCAGTATCGACAATACTAACTGAGAACTCATTATTATTTTACATTTTACTCGTTTACTCTATTGCAGAAGCTAATACCTCTACTCTCTGTCACAGGAATGTTACAATTTTACAACAAAAGCAAATTACACAACTGACATTTAACATGTATTAGCTGGTACAACACGAACTTGTGTGCAGTATTGAAATCTGTTGATTAGAATGAAAAGCTATAAAATATCAACGTGACATTCCGCAAATGTGTCAGGTAGACAAGTTCTGCAGCTGTGTCCCTTCCTACCCGTCCCGGCAGTACTCCAGAAGAGAGTTAAACAAGATGGGGAGGGAGAGCGGTACTTTCCAGTGGCTATAGTAGTGACAGCCACATGGCTAGAGTCACCACAGGCAGCCGCACCAGCGCCCAGCGGGCCATGAAAAAACCCAATATACCAGCGGCAGTCACACAATTAGCCAGTGGTGCCAATGGCCTCAAACCAGGGACTGGCTGATATCCCGCAGCCCACAGCACATGGCAACTTATCAAGTGACTGCCAGACTGCCAGTCCACTGAATGAACCCACCTGCCGCAATGAATCTGTCTTCAGTTTACTTAAACTCAGAAACGCCAGCCAGGCCACACGTGTACTGCTAAACTGCAGCCAAGGCAAGCGCTCACTGATAAGCATAGCCAGTAGCCACCAACCACCTTTGATAACTCAAACTCAACGTCCATCATCAATTAAGATGAAGAAAGTTGTCAATTAACAACTGCCAGCAATATTTCTCAATCAAACACATTGCACACATCGCACAGCGACTACTAACTACACTGTACCACACAATCTCAAATACAGTATCAGTGTGAAATATGAGGGCTACTGGAGAATGCACTGCAGTCTACTGTAGATATTTTAAAACAACAGTCGGACAGCAAAGTGTCTATAAAGTCTTATTAAGATTGAAAAAGTGCGTGTAGAAAAGAGAGTGTCACGTTATTGGAACGGCGTTCATGAGGGTAGGTCCGGCAAAGAAAAGCGCTATTTCGCCAACTTTACCCCTGTCAACTCAAACGAGAGTAACATCATTAGTCTGTAGCCTACAACTATGTGACGAGCCACAGTGCATGTTGACGTAATGGCTTCGTATACTGAGTATCAAATCAAACCAAACTAAAAATGTGTAACATACGCCAAAATTTTACAAAAGAGCTGGCCAACTTATTCTGGCACATGTAACCATTAACCAATAACTAATCGCAGAAAAAAACATCCGGTATCAGATCTGAAGACGTGAGATCAGTGCAGCTTTCAGAAACAGATTATGGTGCAACAGGTGGAAGAAAAGATTCTTTGAAATGATAAGTTGTAAGCTCACAGTGAAAGAGTGATTAAGTGACAGATGATGATAGTAGTGTGTAGCGTGTTAAATTGGTGTGTTCAAGTAAATTTTGATGAGGAGAGGATGACTCAGTGATTGTTGGAAGTTGATTTCCTTCATGTGGAGAAGCTTGTCGGAAGTAGTGATGAGTGACATTAAGTGATGAAGATGGTTAGAGCGAAATAACGTCAGCAAAGAAACCTTAAACTGGAAGCAGTGTGGAAAAGGAAGCCAGTCCACGTAGTCACAAATAAACCAATGCTCTGAAATACAGCACACGTCACTAACTATGGACTGCTTAACGTACAGGTAAAGTACCCAGAACAGCATTTACACTGTGGTTAGTGGCTTATGCATTACGATACCACTTCTCACCCACAAAAACGTATATGAATGGAAAATGAAAAACACTGACCACAATGCATGAACTGCTCGAAAATCAGGAAATTAAGTACACACAAAAATTAACTGCATTCCAGGAAGTTTATGGGAGTAGTGGGGGATACCCTTTTTAAGCACCCAGCTCCATTTTTATATCATTGTGTCAGGGACACAAGACCTATGGAAAGGTGCCGTATGAAAAATAGCTTGAACTCCACCATTTAAGCACGATTCAGCCAAGAACTCAGAAAAAGTTGAAACTTAAAGCTCCCTAGCTTTCAAGGTTTTCAATTACCATAATAATAAACACGTCGTAGGCAACACTCAACAAGGCCTCAAAACGACACCAATAACAGTATCACTTCTCTGATTTTGGTTTTCCAACTACGCGCTGTTTTTTCTGGCATTTTTCTTCAAGAAAAACCCACGGTAATTTTGTACCATACATAAGACAGAATAAGAGGGACAAGGGTGCAAGTGGTAAGCCATGAAATCCCATCTTGCAGAGGCATCGTTCCATTGAGGCACTTGAGGCACGTGCACCCCAGACAGTATTATGACTGTGGTTAATAGTTTACAGAACCCAGTTAACAGAATCGCTCTGTGCATAACTTTGAATGCAAAAACTTGGAAAATAGTCCTTGTGACACTGTACATTCAGATTGAATGGCTGTTCTGAATGTTATAATAATAATAATAATAATATGAAATTTATATAGCGCCATAATGCCGTTAGGCGGCTACAGAGGCGCTGGCGGAACAGGTAG
>Ga0056115_1000657_pt1 | contig 15395 bp, 5 predicted proteins | sample WorMetOlspDAHAB1_FD_77007 | JGI IMG/M metagenome (GOLD analysis project Ga0056115, IMG submission 77007) | Marine gutless worms symbiont microbial communities from Max Planck institute for Marine Microbiology, Germany - Olavius sp. DAHAB.1 ...
CTTATATGTTCATCAGAGGGACCTAATAAACAAGTTAAAGCCAAAAAACCTTCTATTGCAATTTGTTCTAGGTCCAGTTAAATGATTGCTAGATTTACTGGACTATATAAAGTGACTTGATGTCAGCTGTCCCGTCTGCATGCCTCAGCAATCTATCAAATCCAGTCATATACACCCTGTCGATAAAAAGTTCATGTGCTAATTTCTTTGATCCTCACATTAACTCCTTTTTCAGATTTTCAATTTAGATTTTGTCATTTACACATGTTACAGCTTCAAGCACAGTAACTGATGACGTGAAAATTGGGTCACGCATAGAATATTTAGTACCAACTTTTTATATTCTAATATTTCTTTCACACTCAAATTTAACTATAAAATCTGGATATTTTTTAGTTATTTTAATACGTTTTATTGATTGTACGGCGAGGGCTTACTTTTTGGGCCACCCGGTGTTTACGTAGAAACGATAAGACAGCAATAAACTGACTGCAAAATGATTCCAACCATCCAGTTTTTTTTGTTAAAACGGGCATACCATGGTAACACACAAACAGACTTAAAAATTCGCCATGTAAAAAAATCTGTAAAACAATATCAGTTCAGCAGCGACAGGTCAACCAGGATTATAATTCTTTCGATGAAAATACTGACAGTAGATATTATTTCACCATTAAAGACAGAGTTTTTAACAACCTCAGCAGCATCAGAAAGCAGTGACGGCTGGTGGCTATAACGCACCTCACTCGAAACATCCCGATATTTTACAGACCACACAGTACACACACGCACGCACGCATTCTGACACACAACACTGCATACACTTGCTATGTCTATGTGAGTCATTTCAAGCAACTGCCTACCTGCCACTATACGTGAACAATCAATATATACATACATTTATGTAAAAAATATATAAACTCATGCAGCAGTGACATTGTTATTGGTCACACATCGCGAACACAGTGATGACAATTGACAACGACAGCTTGACAACACATACATTTCACAAACAGACCTGGACACATAAGCTCCTGCGGGATCATGCGTGGCTTATTCAATTTATACCTATGTTAAACCTGACGTGCTATACTATTTTAAGGAAAAAGCACACAATTGTATAGGTCCTACATAAATCATATTTTATACAGGTAAGTCTTTGTGTAACGTATAATGTTAATAGCAAACAAATGAATCATGAATCTCTGAAAGCGCTAATTAACTTTCACGAAACTTTACAACCTTAATCTGTTCAGTATAAACAATACGAAATATTATTGTAACAAGTTAACAACACGTATGTGGTATATTCTGACTGAAATAAAACACGCAGCAGTAGGTAATAATACCATTAATTCATAGCGTCATTAACAGACAACAGCATTATGCCTAAATGTGCAACGCTCTTAGAACGATCAGTCCAAATCATGTGCGAACAAAAATTGCGACTAATTCCAAACTTTCTGAAAACATTAAGTCTAATCTCGATAATTCAAGAAAGCACCATATATACACTGGAACGATAAAGAAAACAAAACACACAGCAACTGCACAATGCTTTGCAGTGTAAACCGATCAGCGAAATTAAGTGTAATCGTACCAGTGGTATTCAGCAAGTTCCGCAAGCCAATAAAATGTACACATTCTATCGCACATAATATTCTCTGGACTAGACACCATTTGCAGAGCTGGCTGCTGTGGACAGAACACATTTCTGTTACAGTCTACACAGCTAATAACCACAGTTGTGATCGGAGAAATTCTTCGCTTTCTTCAAAACTGCCAGGCTTTCCAATATAAAACGGAGTAATCAGAATGGCACACGACATGTTATACAATGATATGAATTAAAATGCATCTCACATGCGAATGCTCATCGACGGGTCCTTCTGATTCCACAGCAGCTGCTTTTAACCGCTGAATACCAAATTAATAAAAATAACGAAACGGCTCAGCAGACTTGGAGCAGTCACCAGACATAAATGCATTCTTGTATAAATATTCTTACATAATTCCACATAGCAAGAAACAGGCCTAGATATCAAAACACTCACTTAACTTTCCACAAGGAAATCGCAATTATCCTATTCCGCACATAACACTCGTCATTTCTGCTGCAACGTTAAACGAACGTGATATAAATTTCCAGTTAAATATTAGTTTTTCATATAACTTAGTTATTAGCAATGCAAACAGCTAAGAAAAACTGTGACTGTTAACAACAGCCTTGTAAAAACTCTGAATGCACAAGGAAAGCGAGGTACTTCCAAAGACATAAAACAAACTTATTACTAACAATGGAAGCTCATAAAATCACAAACAGTGTGACGATAACGCAGTGAAAAAAAATTCGCGTTTGTCTACACAGCACACGTCCTACTCAATGCTGGCAATGACACCGCAAATAGGTATACAGACTGTACCAAAAAACCGGTGTGGAAACTGCAAACTGGCCGACACGTTATGGGGCCTCCTGGCATTAACACGGCCACTGGATGCATGTTTGCTCTTCTATCAAGTCATAATTCGACGAGTTTTAAGCGGCGGCGCCACATGCCACTACCAACCACGGGGGAGGGAGACAGCTAGTCGCTCAATTCTGAAGTTAACGTGGCTTTTCATTTTAAAGCAATGTCACAATTTGGCACACATGGCCTGATAGCCAGTAACTTTAGATGTAGACCACATAATAGACAACCCATCAGCAAAACCAGTCGTCCGGCCAATGCCAGTTTTATTGTTCGTATGCTGTATAAAGACATACATTACTAGGCATCCCGTTTCCATTTCTTTGTTAAAATGCTCATGATGCGTTCTGTCGTCATGCTACTAAACGGATATGTTATGTTATGATAACCTACACGTTTTATCTTCGTGCCTTGAATTGGTTTGCGCATAATTGTTTTCTCCAGAATTTGAACTGTTCAATTTTCCAGTTTTCAACAACACAGGTCGTCAATGACGTAGGCATGCCAGTTTTGTAATCTCGATCTCCTATACCTTCTGACTTCAGAACTGATCTGGTGGTTAGAAAAACGTGGATGCAGGTGTCACCTGGAAGTTGAACCGTTCTGTAAATTCTAGGTTTTCCGAGACTTTTCATTTCTGATTCATGTGTACAATTGGCACAGACGTGAAACGACAGACGGACTGACCGCGAGACCGTACGTCGGGCAGGAGGCCCCATTACCAGCAAATCAGTAACTAACGATCACATATTATACTACACTGTTACATTTTCCCTGCGAAAATGGCACGCAGTTACAAATTGCAGCAGACACAACAGCGGCAGAGGCAATGCTTTGTGAAAGTGGGGCTTCAGAGTCAGTCACGCTACTACACCAAACATCAACACACGCAACATCAAGCGTCAATCCTCGCTGAATGACATGCAGCAAACGTTCACATTTCTAACAATCTCCGACGAAATGTAACAACACTGCAGTGAAGTTACCGGGAAAATAAGTTCGCTCTTAAATTTTAATGCAGGCAGAAATAAACGGCAAAGGTGCTAACAAAACAATGACTTGTTTTAACGATTAATGTGACTAACAATACCAGAATCCAATGCTTGCCGAGAAATCCTTATGACATGATACCATGCACTGCTGTGGCAACAGAACAAAGCCAAAAATACACATTAACGTTTCAGGTGACGAAAATTTATTAATTATAAGAAATGTGGATAATAAGCATACTTCATAATATTGCGATGTTCTTCAGCATGCAAGCTAAACAGTCAGACAAATGATTAATGTCATAAATATCAGTGTTAGTGCATTTCTAGATGCAAGACCAACACATTAGCGCAAAAGTTGTAAAACAAAACAGTAAGTCTTAGTAGTATTAGTAGGTTGAACATTTCGAAAGACAGTGGAGGAAATGAAAGTCTATAGCAAGAACAAATCAAGCAGTTCCATAAAGGTGGTCCTGAGATAGGGAACAGACTGTCACTGAATATGGATGTGCAGCAGTCACATTGCAGTATGTTGAGCATCGAACTCTATCAAGACGTTATTCAGGGCGACAGCTGTCCGTCTGTTCAAAATCAAATAGAACAGATTACACATGAAGGATACATTGATATGAAGTATTTAAACATATACGAAAGCGACGACTTTCAGTCAAAATGGCTCAACGCAAAACGTCAACATTATACAACAACGAACAACACGCTCAACGAGGTAGAAATGCACTGAACACAGTAAGTAACAGCAGTGGCAGCTCAGCTGTACGCAGCAGATTAACTCGTAACAACCTGGTTCACGTCAACGACTAACCTGTGCCAAAGAAAGACAGCCGCACAAATAACAATCTGCAGAATCACAAATATATTATGACAACATATACAGCTCAACAGCAAACAGACGAATGCCACTGAAAATCTAAGGTCACACTCGCAAAAAAACAATATCAGAATGCACTACAACCACAGAAAAATCAAACAGTCTACCTGCTAATGATAACAAATCGTCAATAACTCCGTATATATTTACATAAAATACATATATATATATATATATATATATATAACAAGTACAGTAGTCAAATTATTGCAACATATGTAGTAGTAGTAAACAACAAAAACGAAAACGTATTATGTTTAAAAACTTCAATGAATATGACATATGCACACATACAAAGACCGCGTCATGTCATATTTTTAAGAAAGGACAAACAAAATAATAAGTTCATTCTTGACACAATTCGTCAATTATATTGTATTTTGTGGCTTCATTTTTAGTTACAAAAAACGTTAAACACTGCCACAAAGTTTTGCCATACAGAAGCCGCGGAGTTCACTGTAAACAACAGAGGCAAAGAACAAAATGAAATTCAGTTCTGAATGAATAACACTGACGTTATGGCAAGTACATTGACTGTGACGAAGACGTTTTTGCCACATTAACAAACAAAAGTGTAAATGAAAATCAGTGACATTTGCAGCACAGCACAGCGGAGCAATCACACTGAACGGTAGTTCAAGCCCTGTGTTAATGGCGATGTCTCACTTGTATAGTAATGATCTAATCTAAGTTCCTTGCCTTCTCCATCCTTCCATTTTTCTTTAATAAAACAGAAGATGTCAGACTTCTGAATGCATTTGTTCTGTTCAGACACCCCTACAGGGCACTGTTTTCATCCGTTTGCACGAAACACAGACAACGTTCTGGTTTGGAACTAAAAATTCCTTTTGAAAACTGGTCAGATCAATAAATTTGGAATAAACAGTACTCTTAGTCGACCGACTGCTGTAACCTCTCCGCGGCTTACGCGCTTAACTTGGGCGAAGGCAGCCAGCAGACATCGTAGCTGCACATAGGCAGCATTTCCTGGGAAACACACGTCGGACACCAATCTACACAACACGCAAGTTTCATAGTTTAACAGCAGAGTGTGCACGTGACACATGCTATGCAATGCGTCCAGTGAATCAACTTAATCAACGTCGAAAATGCCCTATCTGTGTTTTATTGACAACACAGTTAACATGACGTCAGCGTTGACCCAGTGACGAGCAGCATCAACAGTGGCGGACCCAGAAAAAAAATTTGGGTTCACGTGTTGGGTAAAAAGTAAAGGTAGCTCCATACTCAAGAATGAGCGTCAGAACTGGAAATGATGCTGGTCTCGAGGCAGCCAGCCCGCAGGTTTGTCATATAGGCAAACCCGATGGTAGGCTGCCGTTACTTTCCGCCACGCCCAAGTTTGCCGTAGTCTCAGACCATCACCAGATCCGGTTAAAATGCTAACTTAACAAAATGTAACCGAAACATATACAGATTAGGATATTTTTAATTTAACACTAAATAGTATAACTAAAACCGAGTGTCCTATAATTGAAAGTTCACGTGAGTTTCTTTTAAAATGTGTCGTTAAATAACCGAAATTTACCCCACGAGGGGGTTTGCAGGCACCCAATGAACTCCCCCTTGGATCCGCCACTGATCGGTAGTTTGCAGCGTCAGAAGACCTCGGCGTTGGTCGTGACAACGGGCACATGAAGAGCAGACGAGTTGGACGTCGGATGCTTGTCTTGTCGATGTTGTTCCAGATTCATCGGCGACACGAAGCCTTCAGAGCACTGGACGCACTCGTTGCGAGCTTTCATCAGGTGGATCTGCGACTTGGTGTGTCGGTTCAGGTCCGACTGAGTCACGCCCTTGTAGTTGCACAGACGACACATGTACTCGCGGATCCCTGCAACGGAAACTGTTTCTGTACACTTACTTCTGTCGTAGTTTGCAGGTATGTGTTCGAGTACATGTACAGAATGTTCAAGACCAAGGCCAAGGCCAAGACCACGACTTTTTGTCTTAGAGCTGTCCTCGAGATCGAGGACAGTGTCCTAGAGGACCCCATTGCCGGTAGTTCGTCGTACTAGTTTTATTTTATTTCATTTTTATTTTTAGCGTACTATTACCTCCATCGATTTCTCAGACTAACCTTTGGTTTTTCTAGCTCCAATCTCTATTATTCTATAGAAACAACTATTTTTCATTTTTCGCATTTTTCATTTTTATCGTGTTTACGTGAACCTTGGTATATTGATGTACTTGATTTATATTTTGCGTTAGGGAAGCTGTAAGAGCTCTGCAGCCTTGTCTGTCCTGCTCATGTATTGTCATATGAAAATCTAACTTTGTATCTTATAAGCAAATAAAATGATGATGATGATGAACTCGCTTTTTCTGTCTGTCTCAACTGTAATGGAAGAAGAACAATAATATCTCGCTCAGACAGTGACAGTCCTTTGCATGGGAGTTCATCTCCTTTGTGGTGCTTTGAGCTATAGAGGGTTAATACACATGCTAATTCGTCATCATCACAACCACATAATATAAAGAAACAGAGAAGACAGGGACAGACCCAAATGATCTAGCATACAGCTGTATGTCGGCCAGACCGTGACGGCCAGCAAAATTAATAGCCAGCCAGCGCCTTTAACAAACGCAAGCATGTTAGCAATCCTAGAAATGGGCTAGCAGAACTCGCCGTTTCTTCCCCGGTAGTTGCCGACACCATCGCCAGTACTTATTGCGCCTACCCACATAAGGATGGCCATGGTAAGTGGGCCTGAGTGGCATGAGTGAATACCAGGAACTTAAGTGCCATCCTTTGTAACACCCCGATGTGTACCAAATTGTCTGTGTTCTGTCTACTGAATCTGCAAAAACTAATCTGCTTTGTCGTGTGCCACATTTAAGACGACGGTATATTGGTTTTCCAGACGGAAAGCCAGACCACCAACAGTTACACGAAAATACGTTAAAACAAAAACCGGACAGAAGGATGGAAACCATGCTGTATAGCGTTCCATAGATATGACATAGTCAAACACTGCTCCACAGCAGGTGATGACGAAGGCACGACAGCGACATGACACAGAAGAGATACGAAATGGGGTCTTGTTATAACAATCCAGTTACCCTGATGTCGCATCATGTGAACTTTGAGCTGACTGTTCGTGCGTGCATAGTAGTTACAGAACCGACATTTGTACGGACGAATGTCTACAGAAACACAGAACAACGTCGGCCACACACACCTACATATGACTAGAATCGAGCATGGACTGCCACTCGAAGCATATTCCAACAGTACAGCCCAAGCAATGTTGTGCAGTACAGGAGGCAGAATGTGCAGTCCAAAATGATAATGTTTGATTGATTCTCAGGAAAATCATTAAATTGTTGCCATCAGGTGTCAAATTTTCCGGCTAAAATGCACCGAATTCGATTCGGTTTGGGCTCGGAGAGTGTTCCCAGACCCTCTAGCTGGATTTAAGGGGCCTACTTCTAAGGGGAAGGAGGGAATGGTAAGGAAAGGAGGAGAGGAGTGAGGAAGAAGAGGGTAAATAAGAGATATTGTGCAATTATAAAAATTCCTTAGAATAAGCCCTACTGCCACTAAGACTCACATGCAAATGCATGTCTCATCGGTTGCACATATAAAGTAAGCGCATACTCTTATACATCAAACAAATTTAGCAACCATGTCAACCAACTTACAAGTTTGTTAACAGTGTAATATATAACCTACTGCGCGGTAACTGGAATGGCGTGTACATAACACTAGGACACGCCTGTGCATGCTACTACAGTGAATTTCAAAAGTACAAATGCTTTCTCCATTTTTTGCAGCATACAGCTGTCTACATGGCGGTTTAATTTTTTTTATAAGCCCAAAGGGAATGCCTTCAAAACCCAACTTAGGTTAATTGGCTGCCACTGCAACAGTGAAAGTATATGGCGGCTAATCGTAGCTGTTAAACAATGTTTTGCCCATTTATAATGATCGTACACACTTCTCTGACAAATTGCCAATTGGAGCAACAATAATTGGTACTGGCATGACACTTGTATACCAAAATTAACGGACAAATCTCACTGAAATAAACTTTTATTTCATAATGCACAGAATGATTTCCTGTCTAACTGATATTCGAGGAAGCTTACTGACATGAAAAAGGCAAAGCCTGAGAGTCAGAACTGGAAACTGATTCAACCGTTTCACAACATGGTGACACTGCTTAAATGTTCACTTGACTGATGAACAATTAGAATAAGTGCTTCAGCACAGTATGCCACTGACAGTTGAGAGTAACTTTTTCAACACCTTCATGAAAGTCCATGTGCCGATTGACATCAGAGATGGTACAGAAGTCTTTCTTACAGTAGAAGCAGCGAAATGCAGTTCGTCCATCAGCAAGAACCACAGGACGACATGCATCCTCTCTCTTGATTGGTCGCCGCACAACGTTCAGCCTAAGTTGTATAACATAACATGAAAATTAAACAGGTCTAAACTCTAAACAGTTCAGAAGTCTGTTGTAGTTTGCAGATACTGGAACCCCTCAACTGAACTACAGGGTGGCCCAAATTTCTGGCACACTTTGTTTTGTACGCCTTAACTTCGTCAAATATTGACCGATTTTCAAAATTATTTCACTGTCAGAATCAGGAGAACATTTGTAATAACACTGTCACTAAAGATCCCACCATACCTCAAGTGTGTCGCTACACTACCGTGTTAAATGTCAGTGTCTTAAAAGCAACAATTAATAACAAGAAGACTTCTGTAACAACACATTTTAAGAGTGCATCGTCCAGCAGCAAGGCAGACACATTGAACAGCTGATGTAAAAACTGCAGGATTTGATAGTTACTTTAGATAATAACTGAGCTAATAAACACGTTGTTTCCTGTTGTTAATTTCTTAAAATGTGTTGTTACAGAAGTCGACTCGCTTTCAATTGTTGCTCTTAAGACACTGAATTTCACAAGGTAGTATAGCGACATACTTGAGCTCTGGTGGGATCTTTAGTGATAGTATTATTATAATGTTCTCCTGATTCAGACAGCAAAATAGGTTTGAAAATCGTTCAATATTTGATGACAATATATAACAATATAACAAAAAATAAATAAAAACTTAAAGAGTTAAATTAACTCAACCTAATAAATAATTAGTAACGAACACTGTACTACCTTCACTCGTCACTAACAGCGACTGTGACGACCTTCAAATCTCGGCTGAAAACTTACTTTTTCGTCTAGCATTTGACTGTAGCATACACGTCTGACCTCGTCACATTCTCGAAAGCGCCTCTGAAGTTACGACCTTATGGCGTGTTATAAATCAGTTTATTATTATAACTATAATAAAGACACGAAAAGTGAATAAAGTCGACGGTTGTCTAAGAGATGAGATAGATGAAAAAACTTAGGCAGCAAATAGGGTGTACGAACACTTCAGACCTAAGACACTTCAGACCCAAGACATTTCGGCACTGAACGTGCCGAAGTGCCCATTGGACATTTCGGCACCACCCTAAAAATCCGAGACACCTCGACACCAGTGCCAAAGTGTCTGCGAGACACTTCGGCACCAGTGCCGAAGTGTCTTTGACATTTCGGCACCACTTATAAATAGACTAATGACACATATTTCGGTACTTGTTATACACTACATCGCTAGTCTGTTCTATACCTATCCTCACCAATCACTACGTTGTGATCGCAAAAGCAGTTTCGTCGAATCGAATCGTTATTTACTGGCAGTTAACGATAGTTAGTCGCAATGATCGTCATATCACTCACGCCTCTGTCGGTGTCGACACTAGCGTCGCATGCGTCGTCTCATCTCTGTCACTGCAGTTGCATTCCTCTGCTTCCCGACCCATTATGTTCGTTGCCGACAATGCGTGACTGCTCACAACGTAAGAGACTACCCAGATACAACTTTTGTCAGTCGTTTTCCAAGCACCTCCATTCATTACAGTAGCGAATATAAAGTGGGTCTACTTTCTTGACACAATGCCGGCACTCGAAGCATATTTTAATTCTGGGTCCGAAGTGTCTTAGGTCGGAAGTGTCCGTACACCGCAAGTAGCATTTTTTTTCTTAACAACTTAAAAGCTGAAATGCACAATAATTTATGTTGTTAGTTTTGTTTGTAGGGAGTGCTTCTAAATATTTATACTGCAAGATTGTTGTACACTTAGCCTACACGAGAGTAACGCCACTGCAAGAATTGAAAAAGGTAACAATAGACCTTGAATGTGTTCGCGATAGTGAAGAACATTTCGTGACTGGGTTTGTGAATCCCGCAGACAGCGGATCAGAATTCCATCCACTGCTCCCACTTCCATTCGACGACACTTCTTCCACCTGCATATCAGCACCGCCATCCGTAGGAGGAGAGTCTTCCGACTTGGTGTCTTCCGGCTGCTGCTCCGACAACTTGGAACAGTCCATGGCAGTGTTCAACGCTGGCGGCGGCGAACTGACCGGGGTGCTGGTGACAGCCATCAGCGACGCCAGAGACGCCGCCGTCGGCATGTGCGTGTAGTAGGACAGAAACGGAGACGCAGCGGCAACGAGACCTCCGAAGCCGTGGACGAAGGTCGACAGCGCCAGCGGTCCAAACATGGCGGGAAGACCGCCGAACTGCAGTGATTCCGGGTTGACGTTGAGCATCGACAGCTGCTGAGCGGAGGCCACGTTAGCCTCAGTCTTCACAATTGAGCTGCTAACCGCAGGTCCATTGTCCACAGCCGACGTCGTGGTCGTCGACGACGACCCAGAGAGTCGGGCCTTCCTCTGAACATGCGGATGTCCCATGATCGACTTGACGGGCGCGTGAGCAATTTCCTCCGTGCAGTTTCCGTCGTCGGAGCACTGCGACCAGGTCGGCGTGTCACTGGGAGGCGCTTCGGTACGAGCGACGTAATCAAGAGGCGCATCGGATGGGATGACCACCGTGACGTCATCATCGAGGTGCTCCTTGGCGCGAATCTCACTGGCTAGTTCGCCGCCGCAGACTGACGCCGACTCATCGCTGGCCAGCATCTCTGATGAGACGTAAGCCAAGCGCTGCGAGGGCCGTCGGCACTGCACTGGCTCGGTGGTAGTTGCAGCTCTTCGTCGCCCGCTCACTGACGGACGCTGTCTTCGCATGGTAGTCGACCGTGACAGATCCTCCGCCTGCTGCTGCGACGAGTCCACGACCGATGACGACGCAACTGTGTCGCAGGGGCGACCGGAAGTGTCGTCTGCGAGGTCCGCGTCACCCACGTCGCCGCTGTCGGTGTGTCCGTTACATCTGGCTGGTGATGTGGCCCACGCAGCCGTGTGGCCAGACGGAGAGGTCGGTGCGTTGTTCAGTCGGTGTCGGTGAATGTCGTCGGTCTGTCGATCGGACGTCGGAGGTCGAGCGCTGCCGTGAGTCGCCATGTGCCTTGTCAGACCTCCAAGTGAAGTCACGAAGCCGCCGCACATGTGGCACTTGTAGAGCACGGCTCGTACGCCCGACGACCTCACTGCGCCTTCGATGAGCGACACGAGCACCATCTCTCGACATACGTCAACCTCATCGCGACCGTAAGACACATCCAGCTCAGGAGCTCTGGCGACGCCGCCGACTGACGCGTCTACGACCGGCTTGAGTGGGCGACAGGCGTTCACGACGGCGATGGGACGACGTTGCAGAGGTGCAGAGGCAGGACGCGACGGCAGAGAAGGCGCCGCAGCAGAGGCACTGGACATCATCTGCTGATTGTTGACTGACGACTGCGACAACGCTGAAAAATCGTTCTGGTCATCAGTAATACTGATGAATTCATCTTGATATCACGACCTACCGCGCCATCTGTAACACACATACAAAATAATGTATAATATATTATACATTATACATAACGACGTTGTGCATAGTACACTGTACTTAATTCAACATCAGCTGATTTATTACAGACTCAAGTGACGGGATGACTCACAACTGAATAACTCGCATGATGTTCGCTCCTTGAAGATCATTAGTTTAGTAAACGAATTTCTAAGACGCGCAATGACAACACGCAGCGGCGGCGCGGTCAACTTAAATAAACAAACGTTTTCAGAAACCGACTACAGTGTACACGGGAACGGATTCTCTGTTCGCAGAGCCAGTGACTGCGCGCAGCTAGTGATCGACACAGACATCGCCAACAAAACAGTCGACACTCTGCACACTATACATGGTCGAATAGCTTAAACTTCGGCCGTCTAAAACAGTCCATTAAAATTTCCAATGTCGGTGCAGAGGAAAACCGGAGTAACAGAAGCGGCGTTCGCAAAACTCACCACTGCATCAGAACGGCACAGACAGTGCACGCAACATCAACGGCGCGTACACAGCCGCGAGATGCATTGCATTTTGCGAGCGACGTGTCAGTGGCACAAATCGCGGGAGGCAGTTGTCGGTTGGCATGCTACTGCAGCTGATGGCGTCTGTCTGACCGAAGTTCAGCTAGCTACACACGGTCGCCTCGGTCGCTACGCCTGTGCACAGCAATCGCCGGCACAGCGCGACGACTGGCGGCAGCGCGCGAACGAAGGCGAAGTGACGCGTCGACGTATTATGTTCAATCGCTGCATGCAGTCAGCCAGCACACACACACACACACAGGCATCAGCACGCTGATCACACATACACAACCACGCCGACTATTAACAGTTTTGCAGACACCGCTGTCTCCATGCAAGTTGCAACAGTGGCTTACACCCATCACACATCTCTAGGTGACCCCATAAGGGGTACCAATCCAATGTCTGTCTTCTCCGTGCCTGCGCCTGCCTAAGTCGAGAAATAAAAAATTGTCGACAACTGACTAAACGCGCAAAGCCGCGACGAGCGGTACTCGACGTACTGTTCCGGTCTGTTCGTCACGACACGTCACGACACGACACACACGACGGGTCGTGCGTCTCGTGCTTGTCGAGCGTGTCACGCCGTGCTTGTTCCAACATGGCGAACGACGAAGAATCAGCAGTGCTCGCGTGTAGAAGTTTAGTCTTCTGTGCTCTGGATTTGCATCAATCCCAGGAAAAACTTCTGGATAAAGTGAGGTGGACATGTCCACCTCTGTCCACGCTGTGGCGACGCCTCTGAACACGTGTCGTGCGAGTCGCGCCTGTCGCGCTTGTCGTGACGACAGTGACGCGCCGTGCTGTCCGACAAGCCCGACACAGCACGTCTCGACTTTTTCCTATGCCGTAATGCATGGGCTAGATAGCGTGTCGTGTCGTGTCATGATGCAACAAGTGGAATTCGGGCTTTTCAGTGAAAATGCATCTCACAGAGTGGCCCAAAAAGTAACCCACTGCTGAATAACCAATAAATCGTATTAAAAGTTGCAAAAAAGCTACAGTTTTAACTCAGAGTTGAGTGAAAAATATGCGTTACAATATCATAGGTTGGTATTAAATATTCTACGTGAAACCTAATTTCTGACGTCATCAGTTACTGTGCTAGTTCCCCAATACTTGGTTGAAGACTGTGAACTCATTGCAGCTGCCGACCGTCGACAGCTACGATCGTCAGACATTGCCACGTTCGTTGTTACACGAACCAACACTCGTCTCGGCGATCAGGCATTCCCAGTTGCTGGACCACGGTTGTGGAACAGACTTCCGTCCAAGCTACGACAGTCTGACCTTACCCTTCATCAGTGCCGCTGGGCGTTAAAGACGTATTTGTTTGGTTGACTGGGACTCCAGCACCTATTGACTTTTGTTTTTAGTGTGCTATACAAATGCTGTTACTTACTTACTTACTTACTTACTTACTTGAAGCTGCGATATAGGTAAAATAAGTGTAAATGATAAATCCTAACAGAAAAACCTAAGGGAAACGATGGGGAATGAGGACATTTCTACGCGAGATTGTCTATATAGGAGTGAATTTCGTAGATCGCTATAACTGTTGCAAGAATGAAGCGATGACATCACCTACGCTTTATGAGTGACCCATAACGCACCGTCGAGATCACGCACAGTAACTGACGTCACAAATTAGGTCACGCACAGAAAATTTAAGTCCAACCGATAATATTATAGTGCTTCTTTGACACTGTAATTTAAAGAAAATCAAATTTCATTGACAGGTCACGGTCACACTATATACCCTGCATAATAAGGGTGACGTATTTCCGTCTAGGCCTACAGTTGCCGCAACCATGTTGCAAGAGTGTAATATCACAAACCTTTACGCGTGTGATTGCAAACTGGCTTGTGTTGAATGTTACCAGTCGAAATAGGCTATTCGGTCTGCAAATATCCTTGGCACAAGATTTCCGCATTTAACTCACTCTGTGCCCATGCATTATCCCTCCAACATGGCGGCGTGTTTCCATGCTCAGTGGCGTCACAGCACCTCGTGTCTAGGCCAATATGAAACGAACAAGTTTGAGCCGCGATTAACGGACTAGATGTGTATAGTACTGGTGCACGCGTCTACGCAAAAGTGTTTCTGGCGGGTGCACGGCTCGCCTAGGTATGCGCTCAGGTAACACAGTATCGAAAGTCGGCTGGTGCGGCGAAATGTCAAAGTGCTACGCAAGTGCATACAAGTGTGAAGGAAATGGATTTCCTTTACATACTATTTTTCTCCGCGACCACACCCACTTTGCGCGTTTGTTGACATTTATGAAGTTCCGATTTAAATCGCTTATATTTCTACTAATTCTCTATAAATTCTCCCAAAAATTATTCTAAACTAAATTCTTATAAAGTAATGTAAATAAAAACAAATAATTATAAAATTCACGAAATAATCCATCTGCCACTGAAAAGCATTAAGCGCAAGAATACACGAGCGCGCAAGTATACGGCAGTAAATCGGCTCAGAAATCGTATAAAAGGACCGGTTTCAGCGATGTCCGTCAATCGGCCGGAGTGGGTGCCCGGGATATGTCCGTGGGAAACCTCTCCCTGAAAAGCCACCGAAAACTGTCCGCCACGGGTTACCTTTTCCATTCGAGCGTCCGATTCTTGTCGCAAGCTTTTAACGGCCGAGGTCTGGACGATCAGAGCTTGTACTGCTGTGTTGGAGTTTGCACAGTAAGTTTTAAC
>Ga0056115_1000658_pt1 | contig 15390 bp, 11 predicted proteins | sample WorMetOlspDAHAB1_FD_77007 | JGI IMG/M metagenome (GOLD analysis project Ga0056115, IMG submission 77007) | Marine gutless worms symbiont microbial communities from Max Planck institute for Marine Microbiology, Germany - Olavius sp. DAHAB.1 ...
TACAGAGGGGATTGTTGGAACAGCCGAGTTGACCAATCAGGAAATGTGATCTCATTATAGCAATTTTGACAGTGCTTATTTTGAGATCGCCGATCTCATTGTAGCACTGACCTATTATTATATATCTATTTGTCAGTTCTAAGATAATAAAACCGACGAAATAAAACCAAACTACCAAACTCAGGAGCCAGGCCGGCACCTAAGCAAACGTGATTGTGACAGTGACACTCAAACCGAAGCAATAACTAAACTGAATGAACTGTTACCAGACGAGGACGAAGTTAAAGACGTGGTCAAACTGTCTGGACGGTTAACAGTTGTGGGTACGGATTCGCTTCGTGAAAGTGAACCACTACGGTGCTCACTCGTACTGTAAGCATCCGTAATCATCGTTGCGTCGATAACACTTGCAATTATTTTGACTAGCAAATGTTTACTCCTTTATTTATAAACAAAACAAAGTAAACAAAAGACTAGGCACTCCATAGAATATAAAATATTACACACACATGATCTTGAGCTTAACCGCAGCACTTTACAAAGCAGATATAATAGCTTTAGAATATATAATCTCTTTGGTACAAAGGACGGTAGTCTTTCTACACCGTGGTACAAAGTCAACTCTAAGAATCTCTCTCTAATCTACAATGTGACCACAGATCCGGCGGCCAATACAGAACAGGAGTATAGACATCTAACCACATCGATAATCATACAAATGAGGAAACTATACTGATAGCATAGCACCGTCGTCATCCTGTACTGTAGGACAAGTGCGTTGTTTCAGTGTATACAGTTGCAAACAGTTGACAAGGTCTGCTGACTAGAACTGTGACGGCTGAGTTAACCTAAAGGTTTCTTTGAATACGTGAAGTATTTGCGAGATTTCTGCAACGTGTGTTTTATGCTCACTGAATCTGACACTCCAAACACTAGATTTTGGAAATGAATACAAGTTCATTTATTATCACCAACATTATGTCCAAATGCACATCACATAGCACATTACAACCACAATCGCCAGTATTTCACCCACAGCAAATCCAGTTAACGAAATAGCATAAACGTTACAAGCACACTTGTCACGTCACGTCAAAATCCAGGTGGTCACTTATCTGTATAACCTCTCCCACTCTTCCATTCTTGACCCTTTCTCTTTCCTTCTCCTCTCACACATATTCCAGTCCTCCCCTGTCCCTTTAATACTTTCATGGGGTTCATCCTTTCCAGCAAATCTAGTTACAGTCTTGAGGATCAATATTATCTGTAAGTGAGTTCGGGCTCCCTAACCCTCCATTATATTATTATACTTACATTTATCTGCCATGCAATACACATTCAAGGTGTGTTTTGGCAAGTTCATCTGAGGGTCCTTTGCAAGTATATTGACCCCACGAGATACCCGACTACATTTCTTAGGAGTCAAAGACCGCTGAAACATCTCATATGGATACACCTATGACATATTCTGCTTATAATTGTTGGTCACTTTGGCAGATGTTTGAGTTCGTGCGTCAGCCACATGGCAAAGCTGAGCAACGTCAGAGCACCAGACTGATGAGTGACGGCGACGTGTGTATGGACGAATGTCAACAGCGTTGCAACGCCGAGACTTACCTGACACGCACATGCCACAGAACGTAACGTAATGCATGTCACGACAGTCGATAAAGTTGAAAAAAATAACACAACTACTGTACTCTCATCATTATCATCAAGAAAAATTTGCAAAGAACCTGTTACAAAACGAACGTAATCACGGCATAACCTTAAAAGCAGTTGGAACACAGAAATAAAACTGAATAAAGTGAAATATTATTATTTTTGTACTAAGATTAGATTAAATACGGAATAAAACAGAGCCAGAGAACAAACATTAAGCGCTTGTCTATATATGAATGTTTTAACTTTAAAAGATCCTTTAAAACAGCAAAAATTGCAAAAACTTCTGTTGAGAATGGACAAAGCATTATGTTCCAGGCGACGGAACCTACATAGGCATTCTCCGAGTCCTGTGCTCACTCTGGGAACATAGTATCGAGGATCGTAAGCCGGGTTTGATTGATCTACAGCTGAATACCTGCTTAATGGTGCAAAGTCTATAGCAGAGTCTTAAAGGAAAGGAAAGGAAAGGAAGTGGGACTTATATAGCGCCTATCATCAGTAACTCGACCACTAAGCGCTCAGATGTGGATCACACAGTCACCTGCAAATACACCGCATCTGCCTTAAGTAAGGAAGTAAGTAAGTTAAGAAAAGTTAAAGGGCGATTTGCACTGTGCTTTGTTCCCACTGATCAAATAAAAATGTCTTCAGCAACTCTCAAAACGGATGTCTGAGGTCTGTTTGCAACTTGGCAGATGGTTCCAGACTTGAGGTGCAGCTGCACAGAAGGCTCAGTCGCGGAAGTTGGCTAATCTTTCTACAATTTTGGATGGATTATAGAAATTTTCGGCTGACATCCAGATTAGGCGAATTTACAAGAAAAGTTTAAACTTCACTTAACTTATGGTCGTGTCTGAATTATGGCTAAAATATAAACAGCAAAATCAAGACCAACTGCAAAAGGTTCTGCGCAAACCTGTAATACTGCCATTAATCCCAAAGCGTTTGCAGCTATACGAGCACGAGGTGGTAATGGCGTTTTCAGACTCAGCCACCACAGACCAAGCGTCATTAGACCTGTGAATTCTCCCTGGAAATCAAGAATGACAAACACCTGAAACTGAAAATTTTGCCGTCATCACAAGTAGTGGTTGAATTAAAGAATAATAACTATTACTATGGGGGCCCGAATGGATTGAGGCATTGGAGGCATCAAACGAAATATGCGGCTGTAATGTCAACTCAGACACAGGTTGACATGTGCTATTAGTTAGTAAATCTGATTATGCACAGAAGTAATGACCGGTATTTTATTACAGACGGAATAATAAAAGGACCGATTGGGCCCAAACCAGGAGCCTGCAATCCAATTTTTGTCTCAAAATCTAATGAATTGTGCTGTAATATTGCCCTTAATCCCAAAGCATCTGGTCCTGCTGTCCTTTATTCTAGCACTGATCACACAATGACACAAAAGAATGCTATTAATTTCAGTTTGCTGGGAGCAATGGGCAGAGCCAGACTGGCACAGGCATGATGCAGACAGACACTCAGCATTACAATTTAATTATTGCATGTATGCTAAATTAGAATACAGTCGCAAAACAACTACTAAAAATACAACTGTTGCTAGCTAATACCAAAAAACATTTCATGTTCCCATGCATAATATAGCCTACTGATTGTGCTGAAAGTGCCATTACCTACCGACAAACCAGACACAGTGCCCAAAAATTTTCCCAGCAAGCTCCAGTTCGGTAATTTCAGTTCAATTCAGAGATTTATAATATGCATTTCTTACAGCCAATGGCAGTCGCAAGAGCATGATCAGATCTTGTCGGCAGAGGAGCCCGACAGAAGAGCAATGCTTACAGTCTATGGCTAAAATGTGCTGGTGTTGCAGAAGGATTGTGGAATGATGCAGGAAGCACGTTCGAGATACAGCGAAGTTCTCGGATCCTCAGGTCGCCGTTGTGGTTCATGGAAATAGCAGACTGCCACGAGCAGCCGAGTGGAGGGATGTATGACTACGGGAACTACTGGCAGTGTCACTTTGCAAATTCTTTCCACACAGAAATATTCAGAACTGGAGAAGAGTTACCAAGTGTCTGTGATTAAACTGTGCCATCGTTCCATTCTCGAATATGTTCTTCCACTTCGGCGTCAGTGCGAAGAGATCGCTTGGAATCCATCGATCTGCCATCATCGGCCAAGTGTTGTATACAAGTCCTGCATCGAGCCCGGCCACGAATGCTCCTGTACAAACCAATTTAACCAAAAAAAGCAAATTTAACAAACCAAAAAAGTCCGAAAGATAAATAAACGACCACACACAAAAATCACAAAAGAAGAATGGGTGACGACAGATTGCGTAAATATACTGTGGCCAGGTTCTGTGTACTCTTCATCGACGTCATCATTTCTTTAATGACACAGCTGACACAATGCACCCATGACAATAGGGAAATAAAGCTAATAGATGTCTTTGAATATCAATCTGTTTATGAAATTGCAATGATCAGTCATCCAAATTATTCATCCCCTCTCAGCGACCTTCAATTGAACAAGCCAGTTTAACTTGCTACACACTGCTGTCACCTTCCGTGACTTTTCACTGTTTCACTCTGAGCTCAAAACCTACCTTTTCAGAAACTCTTAGCCTCCATCTGTTCCATCTTAGTCCGTTTGTCTGTCGGAGTGATCTCGTGGCTCTAGAACTTTTACCGGATTTACCTGCTCATCGGCTTTTATATTTGTTTTATTAATTTACGAGTTTAGTTATTGGTCATATGCAGCAGAATACATTGGTCAGCTCGCACGTCAAATTTTAGATGCACATTTATCTTTCCAGTTTAATATGATTCGCAGTTAATGAGAAGGTGACAACTAATTGATACTGTAGGCTAGCAAGTGCGTAACGTTTGTTAGTGAAATGCAGTGAATTCGGATGCAGGGTCGCACTGATGTGAAACAGAAAAAGAAACACTGGCTGGAGACAGTGTTTTCGTGTCGTTTGTTTTTCCACTTAAGGACACATCTAAGCATGGCCTGGAAAAAATCTGTTGATATTTGCCACCTCAAATAATATCACGCGATTAAGTCTAAGACGACTTTCAGGGACGGCTGTCACTGTCACCATTTTCAGACAGGTATGGTTGGCTGCACAGCTCAGTGGTTCGGACATCGGTCTTTGGCTGGTGGACTTTCCCTGAACTATGCCCTATGGTTGACATGTGAAAACACTTCATGGGTAAAGTGTCTGCTATGGGTCAGCCAACCAGGCCAACACAGCCTTCCATCCTTTGCGGTCGGTAAATTGGTAATCCATGTAATTACATGGAATACAGGGATGGAGACAACAAAATGGCAGACCAAGGCTGCATATGGCTGTTTGTCGAAGGTCGGAGTCCCATGGCCGTGGCTTAGCAAGTTGTACGCCCGCTCTGTCTGTGACGTACGGCACCGCTGCAGCTGCAGTTGCCGCTTGTGGTGCTATATACACACGTCACCTTTATCTTTTACTTTTATCAGTCACCTGGCAGAGACGTGTACCAACCTGAAATGGCTGTAATAAATATCAATGCCATAGCACTGTGAGAAAACTTTCGCAAACGAGCAAGTGCAACCACATTTGGAGCTGCAGGCGGCATCTACAGCACAAAAATATCGACGAAATTGTGCAAACAATGGACACTGAGACTGCTTTGTATCAATTTCAGACATCACATCCTGATATTTAACTGGAAAAGTAAGTGTACGATAGAAAGTAGTCCACAATGGCAAAAACAAACTTCTGTTACATCATGTACATATCTGTCCTTGTCTGTTCTAGTTTTAGATTAATTTCTGATGTTTTTGGTCATAACTCCACACAAGATGTGCTAGGGTACAAAATGCAAAAAAAGTTTTAATGACAGCCAATAGCTTGCCTGATACTGTCAAAGATACACAACAACACATAACTCAATAAATCCACACAACTCAAAAATACACAGCACAATACAAGCTTATCTGATTTTGTCGCCTCTTAAAGACGATTGGTCACGAAAACGAGGTGGGCTATTCCATAACATTAAAATAAATACACCTGTTTTGAATTCAAATGTGATGACAGCTGCGACAGCGTAATCAAAAATTCACCATATACCTGCTGAGGAGTGAGAATATGGCTCAGTCCTTGCCACAGAAGCAGTGAATACAGCACAACTGCAGAGCCGAGATGTGCTGCAAGACGATACTGGCTCACCCGTGGCACTGCGTTTGGATCATCATCAGACACCTCAAGACCACTCTTCACCATGTACCAGCCAAGAACTCCCTGTGTAATAATACACCACATAGTCGCAATCAAAAATATTGCAGTATGCCACATTAACATTCAGATATGCCAAAGGGAAGCCTACTGTGTCCACACACAAAAGTGAAGAAAACATCAATAAAATTTAGAGAACAGACGATACGGGCATGCACCGATCCGAACCGATACGAGTATTCGAGTATACACAACAGCCGATACCGATATCGATACGAGTACTCCTTGCGTTGGTGTCCCAGCCACTTATATCATTAGACCAGGTAGTTCACTTGGAGAACGCAGCTTATACGCAATGGGTGGGACATGCAGACTATTAGCCACAAACCAACTTGCACGCTCAGTCAGTTTTAACACTGGTTAATTTGCAGAAACGTTAGAGTGATTGACAGTTGAGACTGTTGTTATCAGTTCCTGCTGGTGGAGGGGTGCGGCGTCATCTTTCGCTGGTGGCCAAGACCTAGTACTATGTCGTCGTGGTGTCACAGGGAGACTGTATGAGGTTACAGTCTCCCTCCTCCCGCCCCTCCAACCCTCTCCCGTATCCTGGATCAAATGGCGCACACGCTCGGCGGGTGACTGGGCGCGAATGTCCTTTGATTTCCTGTGTAATGCGACCTGTGTTAACAGCTGCCGAATCTGCAGTGATGCACATAATATCGGCTGATACAATAAAGGAAAAGGAAAGGAAGTGGACTTGTATAGCGCCTATCGTCAGTATAACTCGACCACTAAGCGCTCAGATGTGGATCACACAGAGTTACCTGCAAATACATCACATCTGCCTTTCCTTCGTATAAGCATTCGCTAGAGGGCGACACTGCTGCTAACGGTGTCACCCATCTAACTATCGATATACTACTCATTCCCCGTCCCCTGAGGTTAGGAAGCTGAGTTGGCCTGGTTGGTTGACCTATAGTGGACACCTTACCCACGAAGTGGTCACACGTCAACCAAAGATCAGGCGCATATCAGGGAAAGTCCGCCAGTCAAAGACTGACGCCCTAACCACTGAGCCACGCCACCAACAATAGAAGCCAATACGATTCAATACGATACACCCAGTATCAGTTCCGATTGGGTGTATCGGTTCCGATATGATACCAATCCAATAATCGTCTGTTCTCTAATAAAATTTTAAAAAGTGAAACAGATAAAATAAAAATATTAGAAATAAGACTAAAAATGGAGTACATAAATAAATAAAATTAATGATTCAAAAACGACAAACCAATGATCATGTAAGTCCAAGCTCACGTCTGTAAAAGCAGTTTCTGCCGTGCCAGTTGAGTGGCTCGGTGGCGCAGTGGTTAGGGCATTGAACTTGACTGGATATCGTGGGTGGGTTCAATTGCAGCCACTGTGCTGTTGAGTGTGACCTTCGGCAAGTTGTTCACCAAGCAGTATAATTTGCTACCAGGGTAAACTGGAGAGTAAACAAGCACACAGTGCAACACACTGGTCCCGGGTCCAGTCATGCAGCTTCCGATTCCTGGATGGAAATCTGAGATCAGTGCTGCCCAATGGATAAAGTGGCTTCGGAAGGACTTTATTTATTAACCTGTATAATGAAACAATGCCATACCTATGGCATTCAAAAATAAACCACTAAGAGATTGCAAAGGCCCTCAAGAATGTTTCGCACAGACGGGTTAGCATGTGTAATGTACTTTTCAGGTCAGTGAAAACCTGTACTGCACTGACATACTTAGAGGGGAGATTAGTGGTTCAAACCCCCCAATGAATCTTTGGGATTTTACTAAATTGTGTGATAGAACAAAACAATGTCCAAGCTCTGGTCCTATACTCATTAAACCCTACATTTTGTAGAGGAAAACGTTAAAAATTGTACACTAATTTCATATTTTGCTTCAGCTTCTGACTCTGTAAATCCATCCATTGTAAAATCCTAGGTAAGCCTATGCAGAACTGTAATGTCTACCGTTCCACTGCATTTTGCACTGCAGACTGCCATGCCTTCTGAGCATGCATTTGTTTCCATAGGTCAAAATTCAAGACCATCAAAGTACTGTGATACAGACGGACTGCATGGCGCACAAGCGACATGGGTGGTCCCTCATGTGCTGTCCCACATGTTAAAAATACGTAAATGCAGGATTAATTTTTTAATCGCAGCCATTAACGTGATTAAAAAAATAATCGCTCAAAAGCTCTAGTAAAATCATAGAAGACATGCCTATGTGAGAAATACAGGGTGGCCCAAAAAAGGAAGCCACAGTCGAATTATCAAAAATCATATTAAATCGTATTAAAGCATGCCAATGAGATTAGATTTCTTCATCAAATTAAACTATCAATGAAGCACTATTATATTATCAATTAGCATTAAATATTCTGTGAGTGACCTAATTTGTGACATCATTAACTATGCCTGACCTGCAAATTAGTCCACATAGAATATCTATTACAAACTTTTAATATTTATGCACTTACTATATACTCAAAAGTGATAAAAAATCTAGTCTCACTAATTTAATACGATTTAATAACTATTCTTGATAGTGGCTTACTTTTTGGGGCCATCCTGGTTTTTGCACATTTCATCTCCAACATATGACTCTTGTGTAGAGCATGTGGCATTAACATGTGAAATACGCTTTATTGTACAAACACACATACAAAAATGTATGGCCCAATTACCTGGGATGCTAGCAGCATGGCGTAAATTACTAATCGCGGTTTCATCGGTTTAACAATCCATCCCTTGCGCAGGAAATACAATGCTGGCAACACAAACAGAACAGCAATGCCTCTGCCCGACATCCGATGTATATACTCCCAGAAAAATATCCTCTTGAAATCGTCAAGGGTGAAGTCCTTCTCCATACTAAAACACCCACGCAGAATACTATTTTTAAAAGCATATGCCACATGAAGCATCGATTTTGACCACATGTTATTTCTCAACAAATTCTGAGTGGACACGTTGCTATATGATGCCAAACAAAAACTCTGAAGTCATTTCACAAGAAACTCAGCAGTCAGGATCTGGTTGTGTCATATACTGTCAAATATCAGAATATCTACAGCTGGTCCAAATGTCAATATATGATAACAAACAAATGGTAGATGTCATTATTGCTTACAAACATAACAATGCATCAAGTATGAAAAAGAAACAATGCTATCAGTGCCAACTCCAAATAATTTCACTGTCAAATCAATTTAGCAATCAGTACAAAAAATAACCTAACTGCTGTTAAAATTTGCTGCAAAACTTTGTTACTTACTATCTGTATTCGGGAAACTTCTTGTACTGTTCGAACTCATCGAGCCACTCTTGTTCCGTTCTTGGCGGCTTCATTCCCTTTATTAAGTTCCACTGCGTAATGGACAGCCCAGACTCGGTCAATCTGCAGTATCATTACACCAGTTCATTGCAGATCTTCAATTTTTCTGTCAAATTCATAAAACTTTATTCTAAAAGTTAATCTTATGTGTTGTCAGTTACAGCAAGATACATGAAAAATACTAAAAAATGCTCTATGTCAAACATACTAGTAATAGCAACAATGCAAACCAAAACAAAACATTAACGCATAAGCATGACCATGTATAAAAATGCTTAAGTAAAATATGTGTAAGCAAGACTACATAATTAGGCCTATGAGTATCCAACAGAATAATGTAGACAACATAGATATGCTTACTGGCAACTGGATTATCATTCATACCCAAATATTTTTTATAAATAACCTAAATAATCTTTTGCAACACCATACATTAACGAGATACCATGGTTCAAATTTACAATTACCACAAGCCAGTCAACACCACAGATGTGATCAGCGTGCATTTCATACACATTACCGTGTGATTCCACCAAGCGTCACTGCTCCAAAACACATCCCCGCGCAGCCAAGAAGCCACGCTCCAACAAGCTTTCGTCCTCTGGCCGGTAACTCTGATATCGTGCTCGCAGAAGCTTTCGTTGCCGTAAAGCGAGCCAGGCTAACAGCATGCGCTGCTGTTACCTACAGCAGCATCACAATCTGCTTGCACCGCACTACCACTTCAGATGCATAATTGCTTAATACGTAAATAGCTTAAATCAGACTTGTAAAATTTCTATCCAAACAACGACACATAATTCCAACTAACCCACATTAAACTAATTCCACACTAGTGCAAAGGGTTACCGAACTACTCGCTGACAAACCAACTAGCAGTTGCAGACTCGTCAACTCGTGGATTAGTAACCTCTGACAGCAAAAAAATTCATTTTAAAATTGTGGCAAGTTGACTAGTCTGCAAAACGTTCAGTCTGCAAGTTGTGTAGTCCACGAGTTCACCAGTCCACAACCTGACTGACCACGAGTTTTTTTTGTTGGCGAATTGTCTGGTAAAGCCCAAATTCCATTTGGCTCGTCATGTCACGTCATGTCTCGATACGACGCGACACGTTCGATGTGTCGAGTGCGTCGAGATGAGTGTGTCGAGCCGTGCTGTTCGACAAACTCGACACAACCGAAATGTCGTGTCGAGAAGTGACATGACGTACCAAGTGGAATTTCGGTTTAAGCGTGCAAAACTGCACATGTCAAGCAAATACTGTTACTTCTAACCACTCATCATCATTACTGTTTCTGTTTGTCTAGAAATTTTGCAATACCCAGTGAACTACCCGTACGTTTGTGCATTTAAAAACACATCGTTGGAACACTGGAGCACGTGCGACAGTAGCACACGAACGCTGAAAGCGAGTTAACAGATGCTGCGCTAGCATTATACTGTATGACTGACTATAATTATTTTACATGCACATAACTAACATACAACACTAGCAATCAAAATTTGTAGATTTGTAGCAATCGATGCAAAGAATATTTAACATTCTTAAACTCCAAGTTTGAAATGACAGTAGTAGTCCATTTTAGATAGTGCTTCCTGTATTTTTGGTGTTTGACACATTTCACAATTTGTGTTTTTCTGAGTTTATTATGCACGTAGACTTTAGTCTAACACAGAAACGTGGACATAATGGATGATTTAAAGTTGACCTTAACGTCAGAAATCAGCAACGTAGTGTATAAAGCAAAGGCAGTGATAACAGATCATGAAGCACAATCTGCAGCTGTTTACCAGGCTGTTGAAGAAGTTTCGTTTTTGCTACCAAACTTTGATGGAATATCTTGTTCAGCGATCGTCAGCAGTCATCCCGAGCAAGCCCGCAAAATTTTCAGCAGTGAATATTATGTCAGCTTTGGAGAATACCTCATTGAGAATTTTAATGAGAAATGGCTGCACTCTGACAATGATTCAGGCATTACTGGCAACAGGGTAATGTTGCTGTTTGACCAATATTTTCTGCTTGGTCCCGACGAAGAGGCATTGATTCTTTTGTGTCATTCCATATCTGTGGTGCCTCAGCATGTTGTTCGTATTCACTGCGTCCAGTTGCTGGAACGTCTGCTAAAGAATGGCTGTATGATGAAGATTTTGGAGCAGTATTGTTGTGGTGACACGGCTCAAAAGCTTCAGCGACAGGCTGTATCTGACACCGAGCTCACAAGACTGCCACAGTGGCAGACTCTGGTCGGCAGTCTTTGTTCTTTGCCTGATATTATAGCAGCTAAGGCAAGCAGTGTGGAAGCTGGCATGTTTTTTGTACCACAGAACTATGTACCCTTTGTTGGCAGTGAAATGTTAGCTGTTTTACGAACGGTATATGCAAGATTGCAGAATGGTCTGGATTCATCCGTCTTGTATCTAGCGTTACTTGCAGGAAAGATTTCACTCTGTGGTTACAGTGATCTTCTGTTGAGGAGTCTGCTAGCAGATCTGCAGCACTTATGTATTGCCGACTTTTTGTGGCGCCGAATTGCCCAACGGTTTTTTGGTGGAATTCCAGATCGATGCCTAGAATCAGTTATTGTTCAGTTAGTCATCTTGGTTCCATCACATACTGTTTTAGAATCATTACTTGGTACTATGCCGCAGACGTCTCCAAAACTGGCATATATTCTGTCGCATAAATTACTGCTTGTGCGCTGCTACGATGGACCCATTGCTGTCCGTGTTCTGAGAAACATTGCCGGTTATCTTACAAGTAACAGTGAATTATCCACGGCGTTTTCGTCGACTTTTCGTTCTCTTCTTGCCGTCTGGGCCGATGGAAGTTCACTCCGTCATCGACCGTTTGAACAGAGCCTGTATTTGTGCAAGGCAGTGGTTGCATTTATCACATATGCCTCTGCCGAAGCCATTACTGAAAACCATGCTGACATTTCACGGTGCCTGCTTGATGGCTTACCGAGTTATCTTGGATCATCGGTTACAGCTGTTCGACAAATTGGCTCCGTTGTTGCAGAACGACTGTCCGAGTTACTACATAAAGAAAGCAAAACTGAGCCACTGCATTTTAATATAGAACAGAATGAAATTGTGCAGAGCATCCTCGAACTGAGTGTCATGCACACCGGTGAAACGAGCACAAGTCATGACTGTAAAGAGAAGACAGAAGAAGACGGTGTTGTTGATACGGAAATGTTAAACAACTTAACACTGAAGCAAGAAAATGAAAAAATGCATCGAGATTTGGATAGTGACGATGACGAAACTGATGCGCTGAAACCTTATGCTGTGTTTGCCAGTGAGCCAGAAAATGCCAAAAAGCCGGTATATCTGGCACAGTGTATTGATGGCCTAATAAAGCACGATGATGCAGAAGCTGTGGAACAGAGTCTTATGCACGTCGAGTCTTTGGTAAGACTTGGCAGCGAGAACACTGTGCATGAAGTTGGTGTGGAATTGTGCCAAATACTGCTTCATTTGGACGACCAGTTTGCAATCGGTAGCTTCACGCTGCTGCGTTTCCGTGCAATGGTCTCACTGGCTGTCACAGTGCCTGCTTTGATTGCTGAATATCTCGCTACTGAATTCTATGCCCGAAACTATAACGTGCGCCAGCGCATGGACATACTCGACATATTGGCTGCAGCAGCCACAGAGCTGGCTGAACCGCCAAAGACGGCAGCAGCTGATGATAACTTAACCCTGGTGCCAGTAGCTGGGCATACCACCGAGAATGATAACTGGTCACAGGTTGTGCGTGAACGTATAGAGAAGAAAACACGTCGGTTTGGAAAAGGCCGACAGCATCCAGTTCCTGCGTCCGCAGCAAACAGGTTTGCAGGAGTGGCAGGACTGTTTTTTTATCCTCTGCTACGACACTTTGTTCGGCGTTCAGACTCGTGCCTCGACCTTCTTGGCAGTGATCATCTGGTATTTGAGCGGTTGATCTACACACTCGGTGCGGTCATGATGGCCGCCACTGGAACGCCCGCTGCCGGTCGAATGTCCACCGTACTGCTAGAGTTTCTGAGATGTTCTCGTCACCACACCGAGGCCGGAGTCCGACGTGCCAGTCTCTATGCAGTGTGTGCCAGTCTGGCATCTATGCCAAACACCACTGTCCTTGATGATCCAGCTGTCTTCACTGACCTTGGAGACTGGCTACAGAACATATTTCGGTGTGACACAGATGCCGAATGTCGACACAGAGCTGCTCAGGCGTTACAGCTTCTGAATGCCGCTGTTAAACAGCTTAATGAATGATTAAAATACAGATTGTCAACATTACATGTGTACATACCTTTTATGAAGTACAGACTACGAAACCTGTAAGTATGTAGCTACTCCGTGTGATATCGTGACTGTTTTCCCCTTCATGTTCAGTTTTGTCGACTGATGACGACTCGTTTTTGTTGTGTGTTCGTGACATTACTGCTGTGGAATATTGACAGTAAATTTATGACATGGCATAACTGTGGAAATAGCTGTATGGTGCAGTTTTTCTGCCTACTTCATTTCACTGCCAATGCTGTAATGATTATAGGGAATTAATGTGTGTGCCAAATTACACACTACTGGATTTGATACTTGTATTCCGTAACGTTAAAGCAGTTAAATACCAGTATGCACAACTGAGTTTTTTCTGAATTTACATAATGAATACATCTGATCTTACAAGTCCTTAAGATGATCTAATTACTCCATTATAACAGAGAACCTGTGTAGGGATGGTGTAAGTTGTCAGATATTCTGACTCTCCATTCCTTTAACAGTGGTTTTTATTGTATTTGCTGCTGTTAATAAACGCATTCATTCATTCATTCAACCTGTTTTAAGATTTTGATTTTTTTAAACAAGACGGAGATGAGCTTGAAAATGTTTTCACAGATTTGACTTTAGTTAGGAGTGGACGCTATAGCAGTCATCTGTTAGTTGAAAAAACATATTTGGTTGGCAACAAGAAGCACATTTTGCCGCCAAACCTTTCGCTTGAATTCTGCAATTAGAAAATCAAAGGAGCAACTGGCCTACCCCAGTGCATGTGGAAAATGGCCATTTAAGCAGTGTAATTAGCAGTACGTTATTATTGCACAAGTCAAGAATTGTGGAGTGAAACTTATTCAAATATTCTCTGATCTGTGATATTGACTGTTGAGTTGCTGGTGCTGGCCACAATGTTTGCCTGCTGTTTTTTAGGAATATGTCACGAGTTCTTACTTTTGCGTTCATGCTGCTGTTAACTACCGTGTACATATGAACAGACCAGATGATCATACGGATCACAGCAATAGTCTTTACAGTGCACTGACGGGAACAAATACTAAATTCTTAGACACGTCATTCTACAGACTGCTAATTCTTACAAAATAGTACACAATAAGAACAACAAAAACCATCTGAAGTGCAATCAGAAAGAAATAACGGCATCAAATTACAATTCATCGAACTGAATCCATGAGAATCAAAATACTAATAACAAAAATGAGCTTGGTGAATCCAATGCATGTCTGTAAGTTTTAGCAACACGAACTACATATCGGGCACTGGATGGTTTACTGCTTAGCCTACCAACACAGACGCAAGCTCATGAATACGGTATGCAACGCTGCACATCTAGGAGACCCTGAGCCAAAACGTTAGCACTGCCAACATGGTACCGCTAATGTCGTCAAGTGAGGCATTACACTTCAAACATTACCTTCTAACATTACGTTTTAACAATAGACAGAACTTGAGTAGAATGCCCTTATGAAGACTACACTAGTTAACTGATACAGTTGTACAATGTTGCCAAACAAAGTTTCAGTTTTCTGCATATCGTATGAACCTCTGGCCTAAAAAAACTAATTTCAGCACAACAGTTGTATGGCGCTGGAAACAAACCTACATTTAACATACAGATGCACACAAATCACTTGTGGGTCGGTCCTCCTCTTCCTCTCCTGTTCCTTTTCCTCTCAGACCTGGACCGGGCGGAATTTGGCGCCTATACATGCAAGGCAAACACTGTCACGTCACTGACGCACAGGTGGGAATTAAGAGCAAATACGACACTTTGGTCACAGAGAGCAGCATACAAGCCAGAGTTTTATGGTGTCACTAAATTCAAATTAAGAAAAAATGGCATTAATCAGCACAGCGATATTTATATATTTATA
>Ga0056115_1000659_pt1 | contig 15385 bp, 10 predicted proteins | sample WorMetOlspDAHAB1_FD_77007 | JGI IMG/M metagenome (GOLD analysis project Ga0056115, IMG submission 77007) | Marine gutless worms symbiont microbial communities from Max Planck institute for Marine Microbiology, Germany - Olavius sp. DAHAB.1 ...
AAAGTCTTAAATCAAAATCCACAATTTCAACATCTCAACACTTAAGCGGTGCAAGGTTGGTCGAGCAGCGAACACCAGCCTTGTTGAAGCGGTGGGCACTTGACAATGTTATCACGTTGACTTTGGATCATCGGATGATTCGCGCAATATAGGAGATTATTCGCGCAATTCTATGGATGTTTCGCGCACGTGCGCGAATCAAACTTTGCATGAATCATCTGTTTTCCATACTAGACCACCTGCAAACTCGCCTCCGTCGGGTCCTGGATGCATTTTGGGATAGCTCTCAGAGATGTTAGATCCTCTTTTCCCCATGCCTTTTAGCCTGTTAAGTTGAGCACCCGGGGTGACAGCTCACCGGGGCATCGAAAAGAAATGTTTAGAACTGCACAACCTGATTCCTTTTCCCGTACGCTTAACGCTAAGCCTGGAGCTGAAAACCATGCCTTTTAATGCAGTAATCAACACTTTAACTGTACACAAATCGATTTTAACAAGGTCAGTGCTACTACGAGATCGGCGATCTCACAATAGGCACTGTCAAAATTGCTATAGTGAGATCACGATTCGTGATAGGTCAACTTGGCTGTTTTAACAATCTCCTCTCTGTGATGTCGCGTTAACAGGGAGTTCTAAAATGAGATCAGTGATCTCACTGTTGGTGGAAGTTTCAAGTTGAGATTGGGTGAACTTGTCATACCGAGTCCAACCATAGTATGGTGCAACATAGTGAGATTGGTACAACACTTTACATTAGCAAAGAGTTCTAGCAAACAGTTTGTAGGCCTATGGAATGGAAATGCTGAATAGAGATCTTGTGCTCTCATCGTAGCAATGCTTTCTAAAGTGAGATCAACATTCCATCGTATTTCTGTGTGGTTCTGACACTCTGACACACGTTTTTCAATACTTTGCAGTCAGATCGCCGATCTGCACCTAACACTGTGCAAAAATCACCCATCCTAATAATGCCCATTCGGAGGGGTGATGGGTGAGCGGAACAGCCAATCTCATTTTAGCAATTCTCGGGTGCTTACACTGAGATCGCTGATCTCATTTTAGAATTATCGATTTTACAGCTGCTCAAAACCATTTGGAAGTAACTGCACATTTTGTACAGAACAACAAATATCTGTGATAGCTACTGCTTTGGCCGGCATTGTTGTAGAAGTGCACGCAACTAGGCAGAAAAATCGTGCCACAGAATATGTAATGTAATAATTAATAATTAATAGGCTAATAGTAACCAAAAACTCAGCCTAACCCTAATCCTAACCCTAACCCTACTGCTACCAATAGCTGTTCTATGGAGCAGTTACATGCACTTCTACAAGAGCACTGTGAATGACATGGAAAACACATATGAAATGCATTTGTGCATTGATGGGTTTCGGGTGACCAGTCCCAACCTTTCCCGGTTGCTAACTTATCCAGATTCTATAACTATGATGACCATTATGTGCCAACTGTGACCTGGTCACACAGATGTTATCTACCAGTGCTGGGCTGCCAAGTCGCCTGCATTGAGCAGTTCACACCTGTATTTAGAGATTGCTTGGTGTTAGATATTTTAGATATTTTCCTGACATCTATATTCTAACGTGTTTTCTGAGTCACACTATTATACTAGCATGACTACTGTGTTTCTTTTTTGGCGTAAATTATTGCCTGTTGTATTTGTAGGGTGGTGAAGGTCGTAAAACGTTTTTGCGAATGGCTGACGCTGGCGACCAGCCCTCAAGGTCAGATGGTGACCTTGACAAGTCCGAGTCAAAGGTCGCGACGAACAGCAAACAGCGGTTGGCAAAGCAAGCCGAAGTGGAGGACGTGGAAGAGGTGGAGAGTTCGAGGATAGCTGCTGCAGGTCGGAGTGAGAGGGTGCAGACCGCCTCAGAGGACCCACGCAGCTCTGCGAGTCAGTCCGAGGTCTCGCAGGCAGCCGCCACGCGTCAGTGTGAAGGTTCTGCAGTGGCTGCGGCCGATAACGGAGAAGACCAGTCTCCAAACAGTGATGAATCGGATCGAACTGTGGTTGACACCGGTCAGCAGGCTTGACACTATGTTTTAATTAATTTCGTAAGTAAGTAAATGAATTTATATTGTGCCAGTTGTCACAAATGGATCAGAGGCTCTTGAATGAGTCACTGGGAAGGGGTGATTTTTTTGATGTTGTCAGAAACTCGAAATGGGTTCACTCTTCACTGCAATGTGGCAGATTGTTCCAGATGGATGGAGCTGCTGACTGGAAGGCACAGGAATCGAATGCAGATCGAGGAATACTAAGTATATTAGCAGTGACTGAGTGTAGAGATGTGGCTGGCAATGACATTGGAATGATGAAGATAGAGATCAAAGCTGATTGTAATAGCAATGAGAGTACAATTTTTAGACACTTTCCAGCTGCATTTGTTCTTTTGTTGTAGAGCAGGTTGTATATAGTTTTGTAATTGTACCACTGTTACTCTGGGATATTTTACGCATATTTTGGGATTTTAATGGGATATTTTGGTGATCTGTTGCAGGTCTGAAGTAAGTAAGTAAGTAAGTAAGTAAGTAAGTAAGAGTATTTCTAAAGTGGAGTTAAATGGGCATTCACACTGTGATGGAATCCTTGGATGTTCATTGTCATTAAGTCAACTGGTGACAGTCATCCTGTGTTACCTAAAGCATATGACAACAGTTGGCATGAAATTGATGATAATTGTTGATAACTTTTACGATAGACGTGTTTACCTGCTAATAGCATTGATTGCCTGTGATTTAGGCAACGGCCAAACGTCGAGAAGTCCAGGCCTTCATTCGTCATCCGGTAGCTCACCTGAGCAGGTCGAAGTTAAATTTGAATCGGAGAGAGCAGGTGACGGTGACGGCAAAGTTAGTTCTACTCAGGTAATTGGTTTACTGTGGTTTCGTTTAATTCTGGTTGTTGCAGTATCTCGGCTAATTTTCATTCACTGCACGGAAGCAGACAGAATAGGTGACCAGACAGTTTACGGACAAACTAAAAAACTTAAACATAGGGCACTTGTACAACTAAACACGTTTAATGTACCACAATGAAACCAGTCTTCAACTAAACTTGACAGATAGTGTATATTTAACATCTATATCAGTGTATATTTAACATCTATATCTATGGTTTTTCATATATAGAAACAAATCAGGAAATCGGTTTGCTGCTGTGAATGAAGTCAATGTTTACAGTTAAAATTGGACGAATGCCGAACCTTTGCGATTCCATCTGTAGGTGGCAAACATCAAGACACGTCTGGTTCGAAGTCGGGCCGTGTACGACGATGTTGCCGAGACACTGGCACAGTGCAGCACTGGAACTGTAACGCTGACCGTATGTGATGTGAACGCTTCATCGGCTGCGGCAGCTGGCGATCTGTTCGTAACGCTCGATCAGTCGTCCAGTGCAACTGTAACTCTGACTGTGTCGCCGTCATCATCGGTGGTATTATAACACTCGTGACCTCTCTGTGTACTTTTGTGCGACGCTCAGACATAGCTAGGGGCTAACTTGTGAATGTTTTCTTCCGGATCTGCCCCTGTTGTTTTATAGTGACATAGGCATGGGGGTTATGACGGGACTTATGCTCCCGAAATCTGAGCTACACAAGTCATTCCAGCTACACACAGTGATCACGATATTGCACTGAATGTTAACTTTATGTAATCTACCATATTGACGCACAGTGTATATTCCCGGACCGAATCCTGCCGTTACGGTGTTTTAGTGATTTTATTTTTTTGAGATAGCTACTAATTGGTTTAGGATGTGACTGCATAGACAAAGCGGATGGACAGACGCAAGTTTGGCCACGATGGCTCTCAGGGATCGACCGTGTCGGACAGTGGGACGTCGCCGGCTCTGTCGAGGGACTCCAGCTTTGAGACGTACACCGACTCGACTGGAACGAACCTGGAGGAATTCATCGTTCGAACGCTGAACAAGAACCGCAGCGACCGAACGATGCTGTTGCACCTCGAAAACGACCTCATCAACTTCATCCAGGACACGCGGTCGGTGTCCACTTTCGATACCTGCTCAGTATACTACTACTAAGGTAAGTGAGTAAGTGAGTGACAAAAACGATTAAGGTGTCCGATAATGACACATGCAGGGACGGTGCAGACGTGATGTGGCATGGTAGTTTATTCCAGACACAGGCAGCAGTAAAGCTCAGTTACTGAAAATTGACAACCGTGTACTATGGGATGATCAGTGATGATGATGACGCTGAGCGAAGATGACCTCGAGACTCGAGGACCAGAGGAACTCGTCACCTTTACAGTGGGTTTAGGACTGACCCAGCTGCCCGATCTTATGCACATCACTGGTCAAGGCGCGCGGGTCCATTGCTTTAGTTCACCACATATAGTTCTGATTACCCGTAATTTCACTGCTCATGTTTGTGCTGTTTTTACCCACGGTTCTTTTTGCTAACATTCTTCATTCTATTCACAACTTCAAGAGAATTTTTAGCAATTTAACACCGTTAATATACACACTAAACAATTGTTTAAAAGTGCTTGAAAACAGCTCATTTCATGTAATGTATATTTCGTTGTTACAGTGTAATGGAAATCTGTCACTACTGGCTGAACTGTTTTGCGAACATTGTTTCTGAACTCTGTAGTGAGAGTACATTACAGTAGTAAGTTGTATGGTTGTGTCGCTCTCCATTAATGGTTGCATTTGATTTGCATGTTTTGTGTGTTCTGACGCTTGCACCCGCGACCAAAGTCACCAATTTGCAACTCATTAACCGATCCCTGGAGAGATGGAAGGTTGAGTTGGCATATTTGGCTGACTGATAATAGCGGACACTTTACTGGCACAAGATATGGAAAGTCTGCCAAGGCCATCTTTCTAACCACTATGCTGCTCCGCCAACCTAGAATCAGAGACAACATGTCTCCGTGTGTCATATTTTCGGGTCTCCGTGTGTCATATTTTCGGAACTTGTTTCTGTTAGCGGTGAAGTTTCTGTATGTTGATATCGTAGGCACGAGAGGCACAAGTTTCCTCAGATGTCGTCGTATCACCGAATGCTGGTTCATCGTGTTGCGGCATTCTTCGGACTTGAGCACAATGTTGATGAGTCGGGCAAAGCGGTCATCGTCAACCGGTCAAGCTCGACACGAATGTACGTTCATCTGTGATTGGCCAACATCAGTGGCGTCATATCTCCGTAACAGTAACATTACCCATGTGTAAATGCGGTTCTGCTTAGCATTTTATCCTTTTTTTTAATCTCATTATCTAATGTTGTAATGCATGCTATTTTTGTTTATCTGAAAACTGAGGACTGTATATTTTTTAGTGTAATGTAAGGACAAATCACAAATCCGTAGCACGTTTTCCTCTGAAAATACCGGCTTGAAAAGTTATTTTTTAATCATTTCACTTTGCATACTCCCAACATGTAACATTTTCAACGTTCTCATTAGTTTCAGTTGTGTAACTGAGACATACTTGGTGAAGACACGATAGTGCCTGTTTTGTTTTGAAAGTGCCGTTAAGTCCCAATGAATCGAGCAACGTTTTTTTGGTCATATCGCATATCAAATCATATCTGCAGTCTAACCCTCAAACCTCAGTTCGTTTTGACTCATATCTAAAATTACAATTCAAATCCAAAATTGCCGTGGTGATTCAGTGCAATTTGTGCATGTATGTGTGTGGCATGCTGGCATAGACCAGACTTCCGCTTTCAAGACCACATTCTGGAAGAGATGTCCCAGGAAGATCAGCCGAAGAAGTTGATACTACGACGGCATCGTGACTGCACCAGCCTGGAGGAGGTGTGTCCTTGCAAGGGAAAATTTGAGAGAAACTACATTGCTCCAGCAGTTGTTAATGCGAATATTCATCCTTGATGTTCCAGAAAAAGTTGGGGGATATTTTTATCCGGAAAAGGCCTGCGGGGATTTTTTGTCATGGGAAACAGCAACCCTGATCCGTCCGAAATATCGTGAAAAATGCCAATGTCTCTGGATTAATTTTCCAGTTTGATGGCCCAGTCACTTTGGTACTGATTTTTGCAGAATCCAGCCAAAGTGTAGATGCCAATATCGCCCTTTTTCCTTTTAGTGAATATCTACATGCTGAGAAGTCTCGTTAGCTGCCATAATTGTGATAGCACTTTATGATCGGTGTTTTGAACTGATGCATACGTCGTGAATAATACACCTGTAAACAGCCTCATTCAGCCGACCTGCCGTACTGCCATTTCAGACAATCGTCGTGCGTCAGTTCAAAATACACCTGTAAACTGCCTCATTCAGCCGGACTTGCCGTACTGCCATTTCAGACAGTGATCGTGCGTCAGTTCAAAATACACCTGTAAACTGCCTCATTCAGCCGGACTTGCCGTACAGCCGTTTCAGACAATCGCCGTTTTAATTATGTCATTGTGACCAAAGCGTAGTGCGAACCTCTCCCCTCCATTGAACTGCACTTTAGAGTCTTCTTTCCAACTTACTTACTTACTTAGTTCGTGTTTTCAGAACCGGGCTTCTGATCGAGTTGTCGTTGATGATCGGAAGAGCAAATCGTTTGAAGAGCGCGAGGAGCAATATGTCGAGGCGCGCAACCGAATATTTCAACAGCAACACAGTGTCAGTCATCACTCCACTCACTTGTTCAATTACCTGGTCGTTTATTTACCTGGTGAGGCCACCAGTCTTGCCTGTACAGCAGCTGACGTGTTGAAGACAACCCTGTTGTCGGCGTGGCTCAGTGGTCAGGACGTCGGTGTTTGGCTGGCTGACTTTTCCTGATCTATGCCTTATCTATGGTTGATAGGTGACCACTTTGTGGCTAAAGTGTCCACTGTGGGTCAGCCAAGCAGGTCAACTCAGCCTTCCATCCCTCCTGGGTCGGTAAGTGAGTAGTAATTACATTTATGGACTGAGGTGTTTAATAATATAAAATACGGATGGAACGAAATTGAAATAAAATCACTATTAGCCAAGTGTGGGAATTAAAACTGCAAAAACTGTTTTAAATTTGTCTTTTTGTCCAGATATGATTGATAAAACAGTTTGGTCTCAAGATGAATCTAGACGGCTGAGGCTGCCAGAAGAGTTCTTCTAAAACGCGCTTAAATTTGTATGAATTAAAAGTTCAATGCATCACAAGTTTCTCGATTGTCATCACTGTCTGCTGATGAATGCATGTATTCATATATTCATGTATTCATGGTCGGTGTTATTGCAGTTGCTGTCAGTTTGTGAAGCAAGCAGTATTTCTCGCTCCTATTCAAGGCAAGTGCATCTGTGTCATTGTAAGTAAGTAAATGAATTTGTATGGCGCCTCGAATGGATTGGAGATGCTTGAGTGAATCACTAGAGGGAGCTGGGTGTGTTTAGGCACCTGAAATTCGAACCAATTTGTGGGACTGGGTGGATTTATTTTGGGCGGAATTCGCTCGGTAGCCGAGTGGTAGAGCGTTGGACCCTCAAGAGGTTTGAAGTTCTAATCTCACTCACTGCGCTGTCTCCGACACCAAGCAGTGTAACTTGGTGCTAGTGGAGCGGCGGTGATGCTCCGAAGCCAGGAAGGTAACCACGGGTCTGACATCACACTGGCCATGCGTCACGGACTTTGTGGTTTATAACACCTGCGGGCTCAACGGCCTAAGATACAGAGATGCGCACTTTGCTTATGGTCCTGTATCAAAATCAGTGTGGTATAGCATGCTGATTATTTTCAGCTGCAGTATTTTTTCAGCCAGAGTTGCAGTAAGTTAGTTACTTATCTCACTTGGTGTCAAGGAACAAAATGAATTTATTGCACGATTTTGGAAGAGGAAGGGTAGGAAAACACGAGCAGAAAAAATGGAATAAAATTGAGCAGATGGGCATTTTCGACAGCCTTTTTGTTCTCCTGATCCTGTCTACAGTCCAGAAATGTGCTCTTCAAGATTTGATTTTTTAAAGGCTAAGTATGATCATCGAAAGTATTTATTATTTTTTTTACATATTATTATTATTATTATTATTATCATTATCATATTGTGCAACAGCTTGTCGGTCCATGACTGTTGATCTGAACCCATTTATATATATGTCAGTTATTGCTATCATCATCATTATTTTTCTGTTTTGTTTTGTTTTATGGCCCTTGAGCACAGCTACAGGCACTAATCATTGTTATAAAGAAAAGAGAAAAACTGTTATTATTAATTATTATAATTATTCTTGTTAGATGTAGTCGTGTGCCATTTCAGGCCGAGCACGCTGCACACAGACAGTCTGCTGAGTAGCAAGGAGGACGTGCAGGTCGGCGACATGCGACAGTGGAGCAGCACAGACTCGAGTGGCTATTCAACGGACGGCTCGTGTCGACTCCGCGTGAATGTCACCAAGGCGAGCAGCTTCCACGGCGTGACCGTCCTTTGCCGTGCTGACAGCTCCGTCACCAGCACTCCCACTTACTATATGTCCAAGACAGGTGACCGTTGTTTGTTTTCGTACCGACCTGTTCTTTTGAGATATCAACGTCGGACAGTCGACGCGATCTCAAAATAGAACCTTACGCACGTGACATCATATGTAAAGTGACCTTGCAACAGTATCTTTGTCGACAGTCTCACTTAAATCTTAGCTATAAACAGCAATAATGATTGATAACCCACCTGGGCTCGTAACCTATAGAGCAAGCCCACCTCGTTTCTTAGCTGAGTACCGTAAGAGGTGACAGATCCGTGATAGCTTTAGTTGTTTGGTTTTATTTGTATTTTTTCTGTGCTCTTTTTGTCCCTTTATCTGACTTATAAATTATTCAAATTATTATGCTTCCTGGAGCATAATATATTTTTTACTTATTTACTTACTTATTGCTGTGTTCGACGTTATCCTCACGCTTTAGCAGCCCACATAAACAATATATTTTTATACTGTTTCATTAATGTTAGTCTTTTAACCAAACTTGTAATTTTTCAAAGGCAAAATATGGCCTTATCGTGCTGAAAATGTCATTAAATTCCAACCAGCCACCCTGCAGAGCAGATGGTGTGTGCCGAGGGAAATTGTGGCAATTATGTATCTAGTGATAACTGGTTGACACATTTGTAATGTGGCCATTAGCACGGTCATCCATTCACGTCATTGGTTCGTTTTGCGACGTTATTTGGCAGATTCTGTGGGAAGTGGTGCTGCTTCCAATCTAAGCAGCCCTGGCGTTATTCAGCAGCAGAGAGCCAGTCTCCTTGAATCCGTCAGCGGCGATATGTCAGCAATGTCCTTCGGCCATTCTGGTTCGTATCCCAATTACTCACACCTTACGGAAATAAAGGAAACTTTTGTTGCTTAGCAGGGGCCGGATTTAGCTGGTCAGAGGCCTGGAGCCCAGTTGTAGTGAGTCAGTTGGTAGCCATACTTTGTTAAAAGAATTAGGATGCTGATCATGTGATTATTAGTGTAAGAAATTAAGAATTGTTCACGTACCCACGAGAAATTACAAAATGACCAGTATGTCAGTAGGCCCTCTGTTGGTGGGAAGCCTGGCCTAAACATAACAAATTTGCTCAACGAATAATTTGTTAATCATACCCATACCTCCGAGGGACAGTGAATAAGTGTCAACCTCATGGATGAGTTATACTGCAACTGGGTGAATGTGTGGCCTGTAGCAGCATACAAAACAGCACACTATGGATGCGTATGGCTGCAGGCCAAAGTCTGTGTGTGTGCATCCTTGGGCTGCGGCCTACATTAAACGCCGGCCGTGTCTGTGATGCACAGCGCCGATGAGGTGGCATATGCAGCTCGTGGTGCTATGTAAGTGCTGAAGCGTTAACTTTTACCCTTTCTTACGTTCTGCTGGTGGCGAGGCATGGAACACTGTTCTCGGCTGGCAAACTTTGCCTATCCTGTGCCTGACCACCAGCGAGACGAATGACCACTTTGTGGGTGAGGCATATGCTGTGGGTCAGCCATCTTGGTCAACTCAACCTTCTACCCCTCCGGGGTCAGCAAATGAGTGTTTACAATTGCGTGCTTTTGATACGGAAGAAAAGCAGCAGATGGCCTGGCGAGAGGTGTGCCATACATATCACCCATGTCACAGAGTGTTTTGGCCATTAGGCTAGAGTGCAGGATTGCTGTCAGCTCAAGGCTAATGGAGCGGAGTTAAATGCCACTGCCTTTGTGCTATTGTGCTGTGAGAGACCCTACTGTCCGTTGGGAAAGTTTTCTTGCTTGTTACTTTCTGTTGTGGTGTGCTGTGTCTCAATCAGAAGACTGCGGCCCACCTGCGCCCGGATCACCATTTCTTCCATTCACGGGCGAACATGGCGAGCCTTTGGCAATTTGGGTCGCATCGGCCATCGAGAAGATCCCGCCCGGAAGTCTGATAATAAACCCGCAGACCGGCAAGCCGTACTTGAACCCGGACGGTTCGGTCTACCGCTGGTATCCGCCGACGGATAGACTCGCTGTGACTTCGGCTGCGTCTCGTTCATCTCCCATCGACCAGGGCAAGGTCTGTTATTATTTTTTTTATTATTATTATTTATTATTATTAAATAAAGTAAGTAAGTAATAAATTTATAAGGCGCCATAGTCTCAAAAGAATCAGGGCGCACTGGTGAAGGGGGTGGTCATCAGGGGCTAAGGTAGGCTAACTGAAAACTGTGTGTTTTGAGATGCCGACGAAAAGTATGGAGTGATGGAGAATCGCGAATATTGGCAGGGAGTGAGTCCCAAATCTTTGGTGCAGAGATTCGGAAAGCACGCGAGCCCAACTCAAGATTGCATTGTGGAACAGAGAGCAGAAGAGAAGAGGAAGATCGCAGAGTTCGTACGGGTTCATAGCGTCCTAGCAATTCAGCTGTTTAGTGGTAGAGTGCAGTGGTGTGCAACTGTGTAAACTTTGGGTGATATTGTAAAAGGTTTAAGCTGTGCAGTAATTAGAGTTAATTTAATGCTTTCCCTGTATAATTAGGCCTGTTGTCCAGAATAGGTTTGTTTTGATTCGAATTTTGTTTTCAGAACCTCGATTTATTGTTACAATAGGTATAGCTAAATTAGATTAGATTCTGTTGTTACTACAATATGAGGATCGCCAAATATAGTTATTTGGCTGCAGTGGAAGCTGCGGGTGAGCCCCATATAGATCAGGTGACGTGCAGTGCCACACAACTGCCTAATTTTATAGTGCACTCTATCATATGCTATCATGTGTTATAGATGTTCGTCTTCATTCACCACAGTGGTAGCGTAGAAAATCAAATAGTAGTGCTATGTACAATAGCTACAGCACAACAAATAATAATAATAATAATAACTGAAATGAAACAATGTCCAGCACTCCACACAACATCGGCTATCACTCAGACATGCAGCTGCCATCACATCGATCTCTAAACACTGACAAATTTTTCTCGACTTCTTAATAACAACACGCTAGTTAGTTGAAAATGACAATTTAATTGACATTCACTCATTTGTATCGATTGTTCTGGATAGTTTCACGAAGAACCCGTTATTGTGATCAGTATTATTATTAGTGGTAATATCATCTGTATATTGTTATAATTATAATTCTGCGGATGTTCGCGTGTTTGCTATTCGTCAATATTCTGTAGGCACCGCAGCCACCGCCGCTGGCTGTGCTGCCACGACCGCCATCGCAGCAGCACGCAGCCGTTCCGGCAGTTAGACCGACCCTCGTCGCTCCGAGCCACTTCACCCTTCTGCCGCCGTCTGCCCACTACGTCTGCCAGCCACCGCCGCCATATCGCCTCGTCGCTGCCCACGGCCAGGAACTTCCACTATCGGGACTCACATATCAGCTGATGACGCCTCAGCCGCCGCCCGCAAGCGGCGCCACTGTCCAGCTCATACCGGCTGCCGGCCCGGTTCCCCACGATGTTTACCCGCCGCCGCCGCCGTCCCAGCATGCCGCGTATTTTCACCCTGACGTTGCGGTCCACGGTCCCACCGCGGCGCCTGACACAGAACCGATCGTCCAGCTAAACGTCGACCCGAAGTCGGGGTTGCCGATGTATGGCGCGGTGGAGCCCGGGTACCAGGTGATTCCGCCGTCGGATGGTTCTCTGTCGTACGCTTCGCAGTCGTGCGACGTGCCGCTCCCGCATCCCACACAGATGCCGCATCCGGCGGTGTCGAGTATGGCCGGTCCCGTCTCGAGACCGTACGAAGAAGGTCCAGAGTTCTATTCTCCCCAGTCGACGCTGCTGGTGACGTCGCTGCATCCGGGCGGCGGCGGTGGGTCGCGGCCTCTGCTGACTGGGTCTCTGAGACAACCGGTTTCTGTCATCATCTCGAGTGAGTTGGCTGGCGTTTAGACTCCATCGCCCAAATCAGCCGCCTGATTTTTATTCGCCGAAAAATCCTCCGAAAAAAACGTGGCTAGATGAAATCGTTCGGCCAAAAATCCACCGTTAAATGTTCGGATATTTGAATGTAATGAAATGAGGCTTTGCCTCTCGTCCAGCTGAGTAGCATATTCATTTTTTTGACTGAGCAGACTGCATTATGAGTAACAGAGTAGGCTCAGTGAGACAAATCCTGACAGGTGATTTGCAGTTAACATTTCATATTGAAATTACAGTTATAACTTCAGTCATTTTCATCGTTTTTAATGTTTAATCATCTTCGGTCGCTGCTTTGCTTCAGCTGTATTTTAGCGATAATTCAGACACTATGCTGTAAATTAGCCAAATTTTCAACTTTTCTCGTAAACTTGGTGAATCTGGATATCAGCCGTGAAATTTCTGTAATCTAGCCGATATAGTACAAAAATTCGGCTAAAAGGTCTTCCTCGTTGCATATCAGCTTTGACTTTTTGACACATTGTCGGAAATTTGTGTTGTAAATATTGTCACAATTGGAGCAGTTGCAGTGATTAATTCATGTATTGATTCATTCATTGATTCGTCGTTTTTCTTGCAGTTTCGTCAGACAACATTGGCAGATTGGGAAATAATTGGGCATTCGCGACAATATTTTCAGCAATTCGTAATTTTTGCCCGAGAAAGTTCACATTTGGTTTCTTTAAAAGAGTCCAAATAATAGTTTAATGTTTTTTTGACTGCCAATTAGTTGCCACCAGTTATGATTTATTTTCTCGTGATAAATCGTCATTCGGTTGGTTGCAGGTGATACTCGATTGGTCAGTTCTTCACCACAGCAGCTGCAGCCAGCGTATTACCAGAGTTTACCAAGGCAAAGGTCTAGTGTTCCTCATTATAGCTCTTGTTTAATTTTGTCCAAAATATTAGTGCCCATTTGCATATAGTTTTCATATCCTATCATTTGTATATCACATTTGCATATCTTATTTGCATATCATTCTTTAATGATCGTCATTCATCGTCTGCAGATAGGTTTGGCCGTCTCGTTTTTGTTAGATCTGCCTTCGTCATACATCCGTAGTTTGACAGTGAAAAGTTTGTGATGTACCAATTTTAGTTTTTGTGTGCTAGTAGGAGATCAACCCCAGGAGTCTGCGGGACAGAAATTGCCCCTCCCCCCTGAGAAGCAAATACAAAATGTTGATTAAATGCCACAAAAATTTTAACGTTCTCCAGTAGAAAATTTAAGATTCAGTGGAGAGAAATTTTGATCGTGTAGGGGCCTACATTTTTTTAAACATTTTGCTTCGGCTTCTGGGATTTCCATCCGTCCCGCAGACCTCACATGGCCTGGTTAAATGCGTGGGCCATTAGGTTGCTGAGTACGGCTGGTTCTGCAACGGGGCACTTGAGGCGATGGCACACAAAAATTGCCGACACTTTTCCGCTTTGCACAAAGTCTGGAAAGTGTTTCTGATGTTGGGTCACCGAGTCGTCAGCGAACTAAGCATGTGGTATGTGAGTTAGTAAGTAAGAGGATTTCTGAATTGCAGCTTAAAGCGGGCTTCACAGTGCGATTTGGTCCCGCTATCCTCATTAAAACGTCTTCAGCGAGTGTCTGAAACGGCTGTATGACAAGTCGTCTGAGGTGTGTCGGCTGATTGTTCCAGACTCGAGGTCCAGCTGCACTGGTGGCCCCGGGCGTCGCATGGTGTGCCTGTTTTGGTGCGAAACTGTCTGGGTTTTTTTGTCATTTTTTGCCTTATAAAACTAGATGCAAAATACGTTTAGGCTGCCTGCGAGTGGAGGCCAGGCGCCAGCGTACAGTGCTTCGCAGCCATCCAGCAGCAGTGCGGCGGTGTCACAGCAAACACACACATATCGAACTGGGTCACCAGCGACCAGTCAACGTTCGAGGGCTCCACAGTTGGCGCGGTCGGCTCGAATGCCCGCCAGAGGTCTGTCACCGAGCGTCATCACTTATTTACGTTTGTGGCTGTACATTCTGTAATAGCACTTTTTTATTTTTTTTCTGTGTTAGTTCTGTGATGTAGGCTGTGTCGTGCCGTTACAGACAGTTTTAAACTGAAAGTTTTTTTATACATTTATAGGGACTGAAAATAACCTAGGTGCGCCTTGAATGTCAATCCCTACGGACTGAAAATAACACCGAGTCTAAGCATTGGGTGCGTATGTGAAGCTGGTGGGGCAACTCTGGACGCTGGTGGAGAAAAAGCCTCCGCCACCACATTGTGCATAAAAACCTGCTCAAAGTTGATACGATCCTTGAACTCATCACTTTTAAGTGTCAGTTAAAGACAATCTTGCACACCATTAGGTACATCGTATCGAGCGCATTAGAGACATTATAACTATGTGTTGTCTAAATTTACTATTTTTTTACTTGAAATTGAACATTTTGGTGTTGTTGTTGCCACAGTTTAAATGTAAAGCTAATGTGGCATACGCGTGGTATACCGTAGCTGCCGTAATTAGTTGTAACCTACGTCCAGTTAATTAGGTTGTGATGTTTCTGTTTTATCGCGGGAATGCGTTGCGTGGCATTCCACGCATAAAAGGGCCACGCATACCCCGGAGAGTTGCCGTACCGATTACCTCTACACTGTCGTTGTTGCGAAGGTGGTGGCGGCAGCAACGTGCTGCAGGTGTGCGGACTTCCGGCTGGACTTGCGTGTTCGCAGCTCGACGGCTTCCTGTCGGAGCTGGCAGTCTGCTTCTCGGCGAGGCGGTTTGACGTGGTGCGTGAGAGTTGGTCAGTGCACGGCGGCGCGGGCGACACGGTGGACGGCTGTTCGGTGCTGGCCGTCTTCGACAGCGACGAAGCTGCCTTGACTGCGCTGACTTACCACTCGTCGCCCAAGTACCGACTGCAGCCGTACGTCGCTTGACCGCCCCGTCCCGGTTCGGGGTTGCCGCCTTTTCCGGAAAACCCCGGAAAAGTCGGGTAGGGGCGGGGAATTTTTTTGAAGGACACTGTACTTTTGGTGGGGGTGGAGGGGCAGAATTGTAATAATTTGGGCTTTGTGCTGAAC
>Ga0056115_1000660_pt1 | contig 15377 bp, 10 predicted proteins | sample WorMetOlspDAHAB1_FD_77007 | JGI IMG/M metagenome (GOLD analysis project Ga0056115, IMG submission 77007) | Marine gutless worms symbiont microbial communities from Max Planck institute for Marine Microbiology, Germany - Olavius sp. DAHAB.1 ...
GCGCATCCTACAACAGCTGGAAAGAGGCGCTTCGAGAATAACATGACGTAAAACAGAATTAGGACATAAACACAATAACTGGGATAAAACAAGAACAAAAAGGGGGATTTATTAAATACAAAACAATAAAACAATGTCTAAATGCAGACTTTATGATGATATGAAGTTCAAATTACAGCACACTATTGAAGTACACGAGTTTTTTTTTGCACTCGTATGAAGGTTTGTCTTGCCGTACAATTAAAAACATACGAGTCCAACTTTTTTTCACTGAATTTACCACGAGTATTTTAACCCGATCCTTTCTCGTGAACCCCTCCCAGCCCCCACATTTTTTTTGGGATCCGCCCCGAACAACATCGAGCGCCGCAGAGTGACATACAGCCTCCGGTGAGACCACGTAGACCGGGAAGTCCGACTCCAACGACGGATAGCTGCATGCCGGCGTGCATCAGCGACGGAAACACGTTGTTGCCGGCACACCACCCTGTAGCATTTAACTCAATTAGTAACAAAGTAACAAAAGCGACTTTTCGAGGACGTACAAACAAATTTAAAAAAACTCGTTGTTTTTGCCTTGCTCTTTCAGCAGGTTCACTTAGACAATGTTACTGCATTTATGTCCCTGCATTCTGTACTTTACATATGTACATTTTTGCTTCGTTTGCTAGCATCGTTTTGTGTTGATGGGTTTAATCCAGCATGTTAATTGCTGCAATATTAAATAAACCTTGATTTGACCACATTGTCCAATATTGGCAAAAGTTACTTCAGAGGCTGGTGCCGGATTTAGCTGGTGGGGTGAGAGTCCCCCTTAAATGTGGCCGTCACAGACACCCTAGAATCGCATGTTACAAGCAATTGTGCCGTGTACACAGTGGTGCTAACAGCCAGTAAAAAACAACAGTAACATAGGAGGGATACTTATACAGTGGAAAATGAGCGTGAATATCTTATACGTCCCAAAAACAAGCGACAATGCAGCACAGAACCGAACAATATCACACAAAAAACACAAAAGTGACTTTGAGTATGTTTGAAACTTTTCAACTCGTCTGGACATTATTATAGTTGGCTATTCAAACTATGCCTGGCATTCTACTATGGTCCTCATATAATTCTTCCTTGACAACTTCATAAAACATCTAGTGACAGCAAAGTCTAATGAGCAGATGTCGGATTTGTTTAACGGGTATACTTCCTAACCATATAACAGAATTGGCACGGATTTACTTTAGAAGAGATGCAATGTGACTTCTTCTGGCACAACGCGACCAATTTCTCCAAATATTGCATTTACGGTACGATAAAATAACGCTTGGCAGTCTGCCGAACACTTAAATATCCTAGATTTAACCAAATAATATACCAAAAATACGCACTGTGTTGACTCAACTAATGCAGTCGCCTCTCACACACGACAGTAGCAAAGTCAGCGGTGACATGAGGACTAATATGAAAGCAATGAATGAATTACAAATTACATGAATAAATAAAAAAACAAATACGCATGCCAGAAGCATCAGAAACATCTCAACAACAGCACCAAAATTCTACCCAGTGACTGAAGATGCAATTAAAAAAATAATAATAAATGACGAAAATGCACAAGTCACTGGAATCATATCATTACGAGAGCAGATATCTTAAACACGGCCATAATTGTGAACAACTCAACGAAATCTCGCAGCGATATGTCAAAAACAAGGTAATAAGAAATGTCGTACAGTGCTATCACCACCTCCTTCTCAGCGCGTGAAAAAAATTCAATCAACTCGAAACTAATTTTCACAGAGCAGGCAGATCGTAGGCACTGCGCTGCAGCCCAGAGAAAAACTGGACACAGCTAGTATGGTATAAAGACTGTTTACGCATGTACAAAAAAACAGTACTTTCAGTTGCACAAATAACATATGTATATATACTGCTAATGTGATATCAGTACTCACTAGTTAAAGTGATAAACAGTATTCTAACTGAGGCATTCAAGATTCAATTTTTATGGCACTGGGTAAAATATGGCCCGGGCTGGCCTGGCCAGTCCACCATAGATTTGTAACCTAAAAACTGGCCCTAAAAAGCCCTGTCTCAATGGCCACGCGTTGCCCTAAGCAGTTAGGAAAATTACGGAAAACAATTCACGCTGAGCTGAGAAAAGATATTTATGTTACGTAACTCGGTTAATCCTAAGCTTTTTTTGGCCGCCCGGCTGGGCCGGGTCAGCACTAGGGCTGGATTTTCAGAACAGCCAGTTTTACCGCCAAAAGCTAAGAGTCAATGACAGAACCCTGCCTAACTGGCATGAAACACACACCGCCAAATTAGTCAATCGATCCCCCAGACCAGAAAAAGTGCACAGTCGGCAAAGATCAGCTGCTATTGGTGTTACAAACAGCAGCAAAACTGAACACGGCTAAATACTGAACAAGTGGGCAAATCTTACGATGTTTTCTGAATCTGCTGTTCAAACATGCAAGTACCTAACTAAGTTTAGGCAATGCTGCACATTACACACCATCCTTAAAGCGCCACAGTTTCAGCAGACCAAAAAAAGCATTTTTCAAAATTCACACTATGATCTGGCCTAAATCTGACCTAGTCTAGTACACAGTCTAGAACAGGCCAGTTGCAATCCAGAACTAACCCTAACCCTATTCCTACCTATAAAAACCATAACCCCGACCCTAATCCTAACCCTAATTATCCCTATCCCTTATTTGGCCAGGTTTTAGGCTGCTGACTGGGCCAGGCCATGCAAAATGACATACAATGAGATCTCTAATAATCAGAGAGATATGTGTACATACGATAAGTACAAGTTGTTTTAGACAGAATCAACAGCAAAACAAAGAAGCAACCAAATAAAAGGAAAAATAACGGAAAAACTGTACATGTACATGATCCATAAGGACAACATCAAGGTGTAGATTTTCAGACGAACGCACCTGTCAGATTTTTAAAGTCAGGAACGGAAGACTGGCTAGACAAGAAACTAAGTCCTGAACGTCCATGAGAGCCAATAAAAATATACATATACAGAAAATTGACAGATGCATAAAAAATTCTCCGGGAAATTTCATTCCGTTTATAATGGTTAAATAATTCGGCAAACCAGTTAACCGAACTTGACAGAGTCATTGCCAGATTTTCCGGCGAAAATTTTTCCGAGATGCGGCGAACATCTCAACGAATATTCATTGCTTCAACAGACAAACGTGCATCGGCTTACCTAGCTGGAATAGAACCGCAGGTATGTCGAATGTCAATCGTGGATTTATACAGGACAAAATCATGAAGCATCTCTACTGCGCGCTGAGTGTGTGATTAACATATCGCAAAAAAAATTCCGTTTTAAGCAGTCTCACAACATCGCTACAACTCCGTATTTGATCATGGTGATAGTCCATTAAAGAATTACACTTTTTTGTGCTAATACACAACAAATTAAATGCATATCTACAGATGCCTAGTGCCTACCAAGAGGTCTTTGCACTGGAAGCCCATGTCGGTCGACGTCAGGGAAGACCAAATGCGGACAACAAAAAAGGATCAGTCATTTTTTTCTTGTACTTGGTGGTGCCTTCCGAGGTTTGCCAGCCACTGGACTGAATCGTCATCTGCAGAGCGAAGTCTGGACAAACTGCCATCCAGCTTCGTCAGAGGGTATGAGTCGACCGTGTGAGACATCATCTAGATCTCGGCCACCAGAGCGCAGGTTCTATGAGTCCATTAGACGTGATCTCTTTCTAGAGGCGCTACAGTGGCGCAGCTGTGTGCGACAGAAGCGATTCTACAGAGACCACTGCTGTCATAAAAGTGAGGTTTGGCAATCCGCTCGATACATTTTGGCGACAAATTTTTACAGGCCACACATTCCAACCGACAGCGTCAAAGCACTGAAGCACGGGAACTGGCTGCTAACAGAAGCGTAGGAAGATCACCGCTGACTCCCAAGTCTAAGTCGAGCGTCAGTTCGTGAACACCCGTTCCATAGCAGCACGTCGGAAAATTTGTAATAATTAAAACGTAGAAAACTTACGGTGCGGCACCACGGTCGGGGCCATTTCATCGTCACTGTCTTCAGTATTAAGAAATCTGCTCTGACTTCGGCCGCGTGGCAGCGAATTACCTATGCAGTCACATCAACACTGTTGTGTTTTTTTACATGTATATTTTAAAATGTCATTATAATCATGATTACGATTAATACTGCACATGCCAGTCGAATGCCACTGGTAAGATTACAAAACAGCATGACAGACGGTGTCAAAAATATTTCAGCATTCTGGGAGTTCACCGCATAGCTATTTCTAAATCTGACACTATTGACCTTAACCATTACCCCTAAACCTTACTACAAAACAGTCCACTAGTCACTTGTGACGAGATGGCATTGTGACTGACGAGTTGACTGATACCACTGTATTTCGCTAGAATAAAGTGGAAATTGCTATGTAGCGTACTTCTCCCACACAGGCGAATATTATTTTATTTATTTATTTTCAATACCAGGCTCAAGGCCCATGACACCATGACAAACGATACAGCACAACACAGATAAAAACATGTACACAACACCTACGACTACGAAAGTTAAAACTAAAATATTACGCCACCCTTGAAAAAGAGATGACTGATAAAAAATATCCCAGATAAGACATTATATACAAGTTCATTTGCAAGTTTTCAGACAACATACAGAACAGAAAATAAAAGTCGCAAAGCAACACAGTTAGGCCTATAAAACGTCATCATTAAGCTGTGGATCAATAACAACCTCCTAAGTTGAGGCTGTTGCAGCAAAATTTAAAAACGTATAATCCTTTAAAATGCCTCAAAACAGCACTTAAATATATATTATTTATAATGCACATTATTGAAAAGAACGCGAGATGCGATAAACTTATCACGAAAGGCAACCACCGACCAGAAACAAGGGTAACGGACGATCCACGGAGGAGAGTGTCCAAGTACGGAATGCCGGGATTGGTGGTGATGTTGAAGCCGCAGATCTTTTCGATCTTTTTCCACCGCTGGGTCCTCTCCTGGAGCTCCATCTGAATGTCCTCCAACGCCGCCCTTCACAACAGTCACCATCCCATCTCTCACGTTAAATTACGCCGACAAGGAAAACTGCATGCGGTCTACCCAGCGCTGTACGAGCCAACACTCTAATAACAGCATGAATTTAATTTCATAAAATTCTAAGCATGCAACATATACGCCAGCACATTTAGATCAGCCGACTGCCGGCTTAAAATGTATAAGCGAGGGCATGTGTTCATATATGGTGCTTTTGTGTTCAGCTTGCTATTTGCCGAGACCAACCATGCTGATGAATTCTGTTCAAGACGAATGAATGAAGGAAATATGTTCCTCCATAATCTGTGACTTTACCTCATCTTCAATCTTCAGAAGTAATTAAGTAAAGAGAAAAATTACACAGCGCATAGTCATAATATCTCTAGTGCACTAAATGAAGCAACTTTTACTGTTAAAAATCAGACGAGCATGTGACATTTTGTGACTCCACTGTATCCCAATTTTCACTTAATTTAATCCTAATTTTTTGCTGTAAATTCGCAATTAAATTTTGCTTTTATTTCTATTTCAAATGTCTTCAGGTTACTGTGTGCCACGTAGCGCACGCGTACTTATTGCAACAGGTGCTTTATAAACTTTTATTGATGATGACTGATGACAAACAATAGTAACAATAGTATTAATATTATTATTATAACAAAGTACAGCATGACAAACACTACCTACCGCACAGTCGTAATCTTGCTGTCAGTCTCATCAAACGCAGCCGAGTGCGCCACACGAAAAGAGCCGAGAAATTTGCCCTTCTGCTTCTGAATCTTCTCGCACTGAACACCACACGTCAACAACACACTGTGACGGAGCGAATGTTTGAGGAAATAGAGTAGTCGATGCTGTAGTATAGATGTAACTGTTGTCTGATCAGGCCTAGTTGTTAGTGCTGGTTACGCGTAGAGCATCTGGCCAGATTGATTTGTGTACAACTGTACATCAGTTGCCAATATAGCTTCCTGGAGACACCTGTGATCTGTCTGCAAAACGAACTGACGGTGCTACACCACAAACTGTCCAGTGCGGGCCGGCGTACGTGTTGCAGCTCCGTCGGTCTGGAATTCTTCTGCGTGATCCAGTCTTGGACTTTATTAGGCGTCAGTTACAGACATTCTTGTTTTCCCGCTATAAGGCACAATGTACTGAGCGCATTAGAAATATTATGACTACGCGCTATATAAATTGACATTTACTTACTCGCTTGCTTACTTACCAAAGACCTCTGCTAGTCGTGGCAGAGCGATCGGACATTCCCCAACAGCCAACACCACCAACAACAAGGCAAGATGCAACAAAGCAATGTCGTCTACCATGTCCTTGGCATTGACCAGCTGCTTCTCGGTCAAGTGGCGCCTCTCCTCGAAGTACTTCGTCTCAATCTCGTATGTGTACTGCAACCACTGCTGCAGGTCGGCACGCGGCATCTGCTGACGCATTTCCAGCTGGCGCTCCGCCTCACAGAGAGCACGGCGCACCTGCACAGCACAAGATCAGCGACCACAACTCCAGTAAAAACTTCCGTTTCAATTCGCATTAGCGGCCGTGAAAACGTACAAGAATGGCAGCACGAGAATGGCGCGCAAGACATGGCAGTGATCAACAAGGTAATGTCTGCACTGAGTTGTCACGATCAATCGACAGCATTTTTTTTGTAGTAAAGGTAAAAGGCATAACGCTTATATAGCGCCACAAGCGGCAACTGCAGCTGCAGTAGCGCTGTACGTCACAGGCTAGGGCGGACGTGCAGCCAAGGTAGGCTAAGGCCGCAGACACGGGCTAGCCTCACAGCTAAACAACCACACGCACAGTCCTGGCCTGCCGTTCGATGGTCTCCACCCCCGTAATCCATATACATGGATTACTACTCATTTACCGACCCCCAAAGGCCAAAGGGATATAAGGCTGAGTTGGCCTGCTTGGTTGACCTACAACGGATACCTTACCCACAAAGTGGTCACATGTCAACCATAGATCAGGCGCAGATCAGGGAAAGTTCGCCAGTTAAAGACCGACGTTTTAACTACTGAGCCACGCCGCCAACCACTGTGCATCCTATGAGGCATGGAGGCATAAACAGAGGCACTTGACAATACAAATTATGTAAAAAAAAGTCTGGAGGAAAAAAGGCAAAAATAATCAAGAAAATAAAATTCAACATAAACTGAAAGATAAGTTTGTTTTAAGTATTGAAAACAATTTCTAAAATGGTGTTGTCAACAGTCAGCCATATGTGCACCGAAAATGTTCGATCTTCAAAACATGACAGTGTTTTTAAATACGATGTATGAATCTAGTATGGCACAAACACAAAATATTTACATATCATTTCACTTGATCTGTACAGTACAAGAGTGCAATTAACTCTTAAGTAACAAATGTTCTGAATGTCCCTATCTGGTGTATGCTTGTTCAGATGCCACCAGTTGTAAAAGTGACAAATGACTGAACACGTTAAGTTTAACCTATTCTGCAGAAAAACCGCATAATCAATGTACACCCTGTCCGAAAAACAGTCACTTTAACATCTGGAGACACTGACTCTTATATTATATTATATTGGTACGTTCTTCAGTGTACCACGACTCCTGCACAACTCTTTAAGTAAACAGCACTGACCACTGAAGTGTTGCATTTGACAGGGTATTGTGGCAACGCAACTAACATGTGGTGGAAAATACTGCATGGCTTTGTCGGACATTGGGTTATTTAACCAAGTTACCACCGAAAACAAGTGCTTTTTGAACACGATGTAGTGCACGTAAATTATTAACGTACAACGCATATCCGGAACAGTGCCATAATTGCTGAAGTTCCACCACACATATAGTTCACATTATAGTTCCTGCACCTATAATCCTCCAACACAATTCAAGGATTTTTTAACACTTTAGGCACAACGTATCAAGTGCATTAGAGATATTTTGATATTATGCTATTTACTTACTTACTTAATTATTAACTAACTATACCTCAAATATTCAATGCTCACAAATTCCACAACATAATTCAACGTATAACGTATATATAACGTACGTAGAAGACTTTTTAAAAGTAGAAATTCTTTTACCAATATTAAACATTTCATTTCAGCAGTTTTTTTCATCAACTTTTTAATCCGCTTCCATCATACGTCCGATTGGCTCTAGTTAAAGTCTACAAACTTTTAAAGAGCCTTATTCTCATATTCGTAACAATTTGTGGGCTTTTTGGATGTTTCGAAATCCAAGGCCATTTCAAGGAGATCATGGCGATGATTATTGAGAGATATATATCGACCTGGACCAGTTCTTCTTCGGCCAGTTTCAGCTGCGAAAATTCCTCTTCATGCTGCATCTCTCGCTGTTGCCGAAGTCTCTCGGCCTCCGCCTTCACATCAGCATCATCATCAACAATAATATCATCTGCAAAGGCCGCAAAAAGACTTACACACGTAATGAAGTAACGCGTGTCGCAATATCGAGTGGACAGTCAGTCGGCTATAGCATGCCACATCTCTGATTTGGAACTCCCTGCCATCAGCTAAACTGCGACTCTCTCTCTCTCTACTTTCAAATCCAGGCTCAAAACTCATGTTTTTTACTGATTTCGATTAAAAGCTCGACTTACCTGTTTCGCCAGTGCCTCTGTAGCTGCTTAACGTCATTACGGTGCTTTATATTATATTATTGATATTATTATTATTATTATTATATTACGATGCTAGTATTTCCCAAACAGATGTTTCCCCAGACATTTTCAACATTTATAACACGTAATAAATACCCATTTTATATTTTAATTCCAAGTGGCGTTTACGTATAATTTAGAATTTCAAATGCGAATTCAGCAAGAGATTTTCAAAGATAAAAAAATGTAAAGAACACCTCGGCAAAGACTACACAGGAAAACGAAGGGTGAGGTGAGGCCTTTTGTGCTTCAAGTTACTGCTGCATCTTTACTGCCATACGTGAAACAGCAGCGTTCTCAAAAGCTCTGCCTGTCTTCCATTTTCTATGTACGAATCTGCACACTAAAAAAGTTATAAAGTTGCTTTAAAATCACAGAACATTGAATAATGTCACATGCAATCTCCCAGTGTAATGTTTTCCTCCTAATTCCGACATTCGGCCGTTTTTTGTAGGAGACTAAAACTGGAGTCAACTGGAGCAACTAAAACGGTCAAACCAGAAACTGAATACAATCGGTAACCCGGCAAGTTGCCGATGAACAAACTGGCAGTCAGTTAAGTTCGTCGACTGGTCAACTCGTGGACTGGACGATTTGCCGACAATACTAGTCAATTTGCAAACAGGCAGAAAATTGGAATTCAATAGTAGTTCCAACTGTGACGATTTTTATTTGCCGTCCACAAATCAGTCCACAAGCCAGCCAGTCCGTGAAATGACTGAGCGCAAATATGTCGGCAACTCCTAAAACACGTGCCTATTTTAAAGTTTATAGGCCTTTGCATTTTTGAAATATGCAACTATAAAATGCAGATTTCGTGGGCCCCATTCCTATGCAACCAGCGTTGCCTACGGCAACCATTTTGTGCCCCACTACCTTAGCATACCTTAGCACGTCCGATGTCCTGTAACTGTCTCTCCAAATCTTCCTTATCGTTGGCCACCATCCGCTGAGCGGTCTGCGCCTGCTCCAACCTGCAGCAGACCACGCACATTATGGCCAGAAAAATTTCACATGCCTATTAGTGTTATTATTTGCCAAATTCCTTAATTACTGGGCACACGTGTGTCTGAATGGCCTGATGGTAGAGCGTACGATTTTCCAGGTTGAGCAGTGGGCCTATGAGAGGATATCGGCAATCCCCAGTAGATGTGGCTTGGTAGCCCAGTGGCAGAGCATTGGATTGGTGATCGAGAGGTCAAGGGTTTGAGTCTCACCCACCGCACAAACCTGGGCAAGCCGCACATGCACACCTGCCTCTGTCACCAAGCAGTATAATTTGGTACTAGTGTAGGGGGCGCTGATGCTCTAAAGCTAGGAAGGTAATTGGTAATTTTATTCTATGTACGATTTTGTAGCTCAAAGTAGCACCATTTCTGTGGCGTACAACACGCCAACCACTCCAATGAAGCTGGAACAGGGACACTGACTATTCGGGCAAACAAGCTGTGTATGAAACCAACACAATTCACAGTCTTTTTATTTGATAATTCCAGGCCAATTCAAGGTGCATTATCCATAATCCATCAACAACACACTACAACTGTAGCAGTTGGCATCGACTTTTAATCTGCTTCCACTGGAAATACGATCGTCTCTTGCTGAATCCACCCAACTCATTGAGGCCGTCTTCTCATTTTCAAAAACAATTCAAGGACTTTGTGAGCGCTTTAAAATTCAACGCTGTCGCAGCCTTTAATTTAATGCCGCTATGGGAATCCTGACAATATCGGCTGCAAATGAGCGAAATAAACGGCCAAAAAAAAACTGGGGAAAAGAAGCCGTACTGCTGCTGCAAGGTCGACAAAGCATCTTCGGCGCTCTGCAGTGACGACAGGTCATTGACGAGCTTCTGGACATGCGACTGAGCGCGTCGGTGTTGCGCGTACGCAAAGTAGCATCCACCGACGGCGACGACCACCGACACCGCCACAACGATGTCCTTGATAAAGTTGTGACCGCCTGCAGCAACAAAGAGCACGTAAAAAATAATCGAGGGAGCCTCCTCCCACACAAAACAGTGCCATCAAATGAGGTTCGGTGAGACAGCGTTCTCAGTCGCCGGACCTTCCAGCTGGAACTCTTTCGGGGACCCTGTTCGGAGTACCTACGGCTTCCGATCGGCTCTGAAAACTCATTTTTCCGCAATGCAGTAGGGACGAGCAGCGCTATGCTCTAGTCATTGTGTGATGCTACTACTACTACTCTCCCTGAACACGTCCGTTCTGCTACCACCGAACACTGTTTTAAGCATTGTCTCAAAACCTGTTATATTAACATTCACCCACAGTTTTATTTTTATTCCAGTATTGTATTGATCACATCGGTAATGCCCTAGTCATTCCGGCTCATAGTACAGTAGACAATAAATAACTGTAATAATAATCATGATCGTAAGCATCGTCATCATCCAGGGCTATTTGAAGACGTTTCTTTCCACAAATGTCCTATAAACAAAGCACGGTATTGTGCACACTTGATGACACCAGACTGATGTTCACAACTCACCACAGGTCTTGCTTAACTGTCCGCAGCCAGCTTTGATTAGGTCGGCCAGGTCTCCGTCTCCAGTAATCTGGATAATTACGTGATAATTGCTGAAGGACACGGGAGTGATCTTGCAATGAATCAGTACGACAAACATGTACCTTAGCCACCTGGGGCATCTCTTTTGCAGAGGGGCTCCATCTGGCAATACGGACAAGTGTCAAATGTGCTACACAGACAATTGTTCAGCACAGCCGCGCCTCTGACATGGAACTCACTGCCACCTGCTGTGTTAAACTGCGACGCTCTCTCTCCTCTCTCTCTACTTTCAAATCCAGACTTAAAACTCATCTGTTTTCTACTACTTTGTTAATTGCTCCACCTACCTGTTCCTCCAGCGCCTCTGTAGCCGCCTAACAGCATTAGGCGTTATATAAATTATTATTATTATTATTATTATTATTATTATTATTATTATTATAAGGAACAACACATTATTCTAGAAGCAATACTAAAGACAACAATTGGGCCAAAACCAGTCCCCCATCAATTCCATGTTTCTCAGAATCTGAGGAGGCTGCTGATAAACAAAGGAATAGAGGCCCTGTTGGGCCCCCTTCAATTACAGCACTGGAGGAGAGTTTAATTCCCTTTGGGACACAATTCACAGGTTATTTTGGCAGTAGCCAATCTGCGGAAAATGTTTTTGCAGTAACAAATACCGAACTTGCACAGAAAAAAACACTTATACAGACCCGAATAAAATTTCTGGCTATCCCCTCCCCCGAACAATCGATACCAACATCATACATGTAAACAAGACATATGCAGTGTGTACGAGTACTGACTCTTCGGCGGTCCAAAGAGAACGACGTCGGTCGCTTTAATCGCAAGTTTCTGCTTGTGAACGGGATTCTTGATTCCGAGTGTCGACAAGAACGACAGATAGTTGGACGCCAATCTAAAGCACATGTCTTAATTAACTACTTGTAACTATCGATCAATCAATAATTTCTGTAGTGCATGGCCTAAGTTATCAACACGACTACAAGGTCTAAAAGGTAAAGGCATAACATTTATACAGCACCACAAACGGCAACTGCAGCTGTGGCTGCACTGTATGTCACAGACAGAGCAGGCTCACAGCCAATAGGCCGTAAGTTAAGCCTACACTCGCATACTTTTGAATTATGACCAAACTACCATATGCAGCCTAGGTCTGCTGTTCAATGGTCTCCACCCACGTAATGCATGTAATTACATGGATTACTACTCATTTACTGACCCCAAAGGGATGGAAGGCTGAGTTGGCCTGATTGGCTGACCCATATCGGACACTTTCCCCACGAAGTGGTCACATGTCAACCATAGATCAGGCAAAGATCAGGGAAAATGTGCCAGCCAAAGACCGACGTCCTAACCACTGAGACACACTGCCAACATCTACTGAAGTGCCAGCAACAGAGGGATCACAAACAGACGACAGATGATGCTGAGACGACTTTGTCACACAGCGCACTCCAGATCTTAACAACTGGAAAAGCACTGAGAAATTAGAGTTTAGCAGAACAGTTGACATCAATGAGATAGTTAAAAATGTCACGTTTTGGAGAATACATCGTGGCAACAGTTGATAAAGAATTACCTCGGAAGAGCACGGCCTTCGACAACATTGGTTCTGAAGCTTGGCACATACTGCGACAACTCCACATGGTCATTTAGCCAGCTGATTACGTTGTCAATGGTCCAGTTGTAAACTGCACACATCGGAATACGTTTGACATCGCTACCACGCAGAACAACCGGTTATCACAGAAACGGTCTTGCATTATCAGCGACAATGAAACATAAACTTCTTTCAAGTCTGTTACAGCTCCAATCGTCAGTGCAAATAGTAAAACGTTCATTCCGAGAGAAAAATACGCAAAATCGATAACTGCCAACAATATACTGATCCTGTAGCTATGACTTAAGGCACACACTGTCAGAAGTTTGCTACAGTAAGTGAATGGGTTAATGTCTCATCTGACACAAATAGGTCATTTCGGGGACGATTTTTTTCAGGCTATGCAGCCCAACCAACAGTGTCAAATAATTACAATTACAATAATCCAATTCATTTGCAAAGCTTCAGAGGCAGTCCGTTACATGGAATAGAAAACCGTTATTAAAAAGAAACGTCTCTTTAAATGCGATTTGAAACCAGAATCGCATTCGCTGGACATAACACATATCGTTGACTTCGTGAGCTACAATATAATAATTACGATACTTTTCTCACCGGGACTCCTGACCCACATCTGCCATAGTTCATGCACGGATATAAAGTCGTCACTGCCATGAAAGAGGTCACTGCCACCGGCGTGCTTCAAGTCATTGTTGATAAACTGCAACATATATTGGAAGTAGACACGCAACAGTCCGCCTCTGCTTTTCTTAAAAACCGATTAATTTTCAAGTCAATTTTTGAATCCACTGTCCAAAAGTAAATGCATCCACGGGCTGCCCATAACATACAAGTGCTCAGTTCTTTGCGGGTAAAAGTTACCAGTGAATTTCATCAGTCTCTGCACAGTAGTTCTACTTCTGTTAAATGTTTCTTAGTTTTCGCAAAAAAAGAATAAATTCGACTCTGTACCTATAGACAGAAAAATGCCAAGTTGCAAGACATCCACACACACACACATGAATGTAGAAAAAGAAACTGAAAGGAAATGAATTAATGAACCTACGAAAAATATTACCAAATTTACACCTGAACAACATGATACAGAAGCTTCATCCATTAACACTGTAAAATTATTCACATCCATCAATGTAGTCTGTGCCACAATTGCTCCTATGAAATCAAAGCCCGAAGCTGCATATGGCAGTGATTTTCATGAAAAACACAGAAACTCTATGCAGCACGGGTTCAGTCCAGGGGCCTCTCGTGCCGCAGGCAAGCATGCTACCAATAGACCACTGTGACACATCTCTGAATACATAGGACGTGCGTGACTACATGTATATGTAGTCGGATGTTTTTACTTTTTCATGCTCTTTAGTAGTAGGGTTAGTGCTAGGATACGATATAGCAGTGCTTGGTCGGCTGGAGGTTATGCATACATATTTGTACTACTTTCCGTTGTCACTGAAAGGGACACCAACAGCCATGACAGAATTAACACCTCGGCACTTTCGGTCCTGTCCAGAGTTCCATCATGATCATCATCAATCTGTGAATGCAGTTGAGCGATTGCTTCGAAGCCAACACGATCCGTTTCACAGAGTCTGTCGCCAGCCAGACATTCTAAACGTTTTAACACAAAATCAGAACTTAACCATCGTTTCAATTCACACAGTACCATATGTCGAAAACGCAAGACTGACAGCAGGACAGAAACATCTACAGAAATGCAACAAGATCCACAGAAGCCTTAATGAGTTAAATGCATGCAAAAACTGAGTCACATGTTTATATCCCTAAAACTGTAAAAAATTTAACTTCTGACATAAAATTTACACACCCTTTAAGAGCAGCGATACTAACACAAATAATCTTCTCAGAACAACTAGAAATCCAAAAGGTGAAATACTCGTACGACTTCGTATGTACAAACATGGCAAGACTACCGTATCAGTACTGCTCAAAAAATGTAAGTGGATACAGATGCCACCCCAGATCTGTTGTTGCTTATTCAGCAGAAGTTGTGCATCATGCAGTACCTATACGGTAGTCCTTCCCAACAAATTACTCACATCCCACACGTGTAATATTTTGAATACAACAACACTCTCCTAACCCAAGTAGCAGACGTCAGCTATCGATCAAGTCGTCAAAAAGCTGACTCGTCACATGAGAAAAGTGGAATTTTTAGTAGATTTAGTGTTAGTGACGGGTTCAGTGTTTGATGGTTATCAATCCGCATGAACAAGACAAGACAACGAGCTTCACGGACGCAGGTGCAAGCACCTCTATGTCCGTATCTCTAATCACTATACACTACACTGTGACCTGCTTCCGGTTCCGGTTAGCTCTGCTCTGTAATCATACAACATATCCTGATTTCTCCAGAATTTGTCCAAACGTGCTTTAAACGTGTTAGTGTTTTCTGCGTCTACTACATTATCCGGCAAGCTATTCCAAA
>Ga0056115_1000661_pt1 | contig 15356 bp, 20 predicted proteins | sample WorMetOlspDAHAB1_FD_77007 | JGI IMG/M metagenome (GOLD analysis project Ga0056115, IMG submission 77007) | Marine gutless worms symbiont microbial communities from Max Planck institute for Marine Microbiology, Germany - Olavius sp. DAHAB.1 ...
GGGGCGGGTTGTGTTCGGCCTAAGCGAGCGGCGGCTCAAGGCGCTGATCGGCCCCGACCCGGAGAACCTCACCATGGACCTTCCCTGCCGTGCCGTGTTCGAAGCGGGCCAGCGAAAGGTGGACGTGGTCGGACCGTTGCTGGAGGAGGAGGCAATCCGCGTCCATGACGGATTCTGGCGCGGGCTTGCGGAGTGATCCAGGACCGACCGGTCAGCCTAGGAACGCCAGGAACGGCTTGCCCTGGCTCGCCTGCAGCAGCGTGAAGCCGACCAGGCCGCTGAACGCGGCAGCGAACGCCAGGACGGCGACGCGGCCCGCGTCCCGGGACAGGGCCGTTGCGGCGACGAACCCGAAGGCCGGCACAAAGTGCATCGCATGGGTTGCGAAGAAATGGGACACGCGCAGGTCGCCGTCGCCGACCGCATGTCCCGTGCCCCCGGCCATGTAGCTGGCGACCGGCACGGTCAACAGGAAGGTCAGCGCCAGTCCCGCCGCGACGGACAGTCGGAAGACCGGGTCCAGTCCGCTGTCACGGTTGCGCCAGATCAGCACGCCATAGACCAGGGTCACGGAGGTGAGAAAGATGGCAAGCACCCCCATCAGGGGATAGACCGCCGCCAGCAGGGGCGTGGAGACATTGAAATGGGATGCGACGCCGTTGGCGGCGGCCCCGGCGATCCAGACCATCTCGGCTGCGACGCAGAAGACCGCGGCGGCGGCGTAGATCCTGTACCAGCGCGACCGCACGACGCCGGCCGGCAGCCAGCCTGCGAACCAGGCCAGCGTGGCCAGATAGACGGTCAGCGACAGTGAGAACTTCAGCGGCTTGATCCAGACGTTGGCGCCCAGCAGCGTGCGGCCGTCCAGGGCCAAAGCGGCCAGCATCGGCAGAGACAGCACGGCCAGCACCAGCGCGGCGCCGGCGAACAGCGGCTCCCGGCGGAACAGCTCTCGAACGGCCCGGGGCAGGGCCGGCGTTGCAGGGGTTTCGACGGCGATGGACATGATGTGCCTCCAGTGTCCTTGCGGGGGGCTCAGGCGCGTTGCGTGGCGCGCGCCGCCATGCGGCCGGCGCGGATGGCGGTGAAGGCGAGAAACCCGACCGGCCCGAACAGAAACGTGAGCGCCAGGCAGGGCAGGACCAGCAGGAAGGGGATGCCTTCCGCGCGGCCGGTTCGCGCTTCCCAGGCGCCGATCAGAAGATCGAAGGCCAGGTAATGGACCCATCCTGCCAGCACGATCTCGGGTTGGGTGAACAGCCGCATCACACCGGCAAGCGTGTCGTATCCGCCCTCCGCGCCGCTCCAGAAGACCAGGATCAACGTCGTATAGCCGATCGACAGCAGCAGGGGGATCGCAAGGCCGGAGATCCGGTCGGCCCAGACCGGCAGCCGGGGCGAGGCCGCGAGCACCAGCCATCCGGCCAACGCCGTGGTGTTTGCAGCTTGAAACAGGGTGTCCGGCCCCATGGTCCTTGCTCCTCCTCGCTCACCGCCGGATAGATCTTGACAGTGTCAGGATCAACATGTATGCGCTTATCTTGACGCTGTCAAGTTTGATTGGAACGGCCTCCTCATGCCCAAAGATACGAAGCCGCGGACGCGGGCGGATGACAGGCACCGCTATCACCACGGGGCGCTGCGGGAAGCCCTCCTGACGTCGGCCGAACGGGAACTGGCCGAAAAGGGGATCGAAGGGTTCTCCTTGCGGGGCGTCGCGAAACGCGCCGGCGTCAGCCACGCCGCACCGGCGCATCATTTCAAGGATACGGGCGGGCTGCTGACCGCGCTGGCCGCCGAAGGTTTTCGCCGCTTCGTGGCGGTCCAGACGATGCGTCAGGCCGGGGCCAAGAAAGACGGTGAGTCCCAACTGGTGGCGGCGGGGCTGGGCTATGTGGAATTCGCCACCGCCAATCCCGCCCTGTTCCGCCTGATGTTCTCGTCGCGCCGGCCGGACCATGGCGATCCAGCGCTGGCGGCGGCCGCACGCGCCGCCTTCGACCGTCTGGTCGCCGACGTCGCCCGCCTGCGCGGCGCCGACCCCTGGGAGGATCCTTCCGTGATGCTTGACGTGATGGCGGCCTGGGCGATCGTCCACGGGCTGGGCGACCTGTTGAACGCCGGCCGCCTGAAACACCTGCAGGGCATGAGCAACGCCAAACGTGAGGCGGCGGTCGCGGAGATTATCGGCCGGACGATGCGTGGCGAATGACGTTCGCAATTCGGCGGGGTAAGGTACGGCACCGACCGCCCTGCCGAAGCGTGCCCGATGTCAGCAATCGCATTCACCGTCAGCAACATCCACATAGACCCGCCCGGGCTGAAGATCGTAGATGCCTGGCAGGTCCTGGTGAACATCGACGGTGCCGTGGAACTCTCGATCGACGGGACGGTCGTCTTCGCCGAAGAGATCAACTTCCCTGAACTGTGGTACAAGCTCAACCGGTGGAAGCGTGACGGCTATGCCGGCGACTTCTCCTTCGACAGCATGGATTTCGAAGAGACAGGCATCGTGCGGTTCGAGCGCCGCGACGACGGCTTTGTCTTTTCCTCCTGTTTCCCGAAGGCGTCGTCGAAAGCGGTGCTGGACGGCGCGGCAGTCGACGCTTTCGTGTCCGCGTTCGACGACTTCTGCACCGAAACGCTGACCCGGGAACTGGGCCTCGACCTGAAGGCGCTGTTCGCCAATCGGCATCCCTAGACGGCGAGCCATGGCGGCCAGCGCCGAAAGCGCCGACAGCCTTGCGCCTGCGCGGATTGATCGGGGTCACTGGCGTAGGCTGCGGTCTGCGGAACAAAGCCAACGATCAACCGAAATCGAACCTGCGAGGTAAGTGATGGCATCGATGCCCTCTCATCCGAAGCCGCAGCAGGGCTTCCGCCTCCGGCCCTTCGTCACCGGCCTCGCTGCGGCTGCATTCCTTGCCTTGTTCGTCAGTGGCGCGATCCTGTTCGTTGCGCCGTCGGGCAGGGTGGCCCGCGAATTGGACTGGACCTTGCTGGGCATCTCCCGCGGCGGTTGGGAGGAGATCCATGTCGCCTTCACCGTGGTGTTCGTCGTGGTTATGGCCCTTCATCTCGCCATCAACTGGTTGGGCTTCCGCACCGACATGCTGGGCCGTTCGAAGCGGAACCCGGCGCTCAGGCCGGAGTTTCTGATCGCGGTGCTGCTGGCGGTGCTGCTGGGCGCAGCTGCAGCGATGGACCTGCCGCCGGCCCGGCAACTGATGCAGGCGCACGAGTATCTGCGCGGCAATCTGTGGGACGGCGCGGCGGGCGCCGGCCATGACGAGAGCGATCGCACCCAGACGCACGAACCCGGTTCGGGACGCGGCGAGGGCAAAGGGCGGTATCGCAGCACCGAGTAAGCCGCACCGGCGCCAGCACCGCGCCGCCGTTACAAAACAAGGCTATAATTCCCGGCGCTAATGCGCGAAAGTGGCGGCCTTGTTCGGCGGCCCTCCGGCTGCGCTTACGGTACGAGTGTTTATGAAACGGGCGGAACTCGCGGAAGGAGAGGGGCGCTGGGCTGTGGCGTCGAACATTCAGACACGTTCGATCCTGCTCTACTGCGCCGGTGTCTTTTTTCTCACGCTTCAGGATGCGGCGGCCAAGTGGCTGACCCAGCACTACCCGGTCAACGAGATCGTCTTTTTGCGGGCCTGCTTTGCGCTGATCGTGATCGCGGCCTTCGTCGCGGCGCGGCGCAACGTCGCCAGCCTGAAGACGGCAAAGCTTGGCCAGCAGGTCCTGCGCGGCGTCTTGATCGCCGCCACGGTTTATCTGTCGATCCTGGGGCTTGAGGTCCTGCCGCTGGCCTCGGCCCTGTCGCTCTCATACACCGCGCTGCTTTTCCTCACCATGTTCTCCGCCCTGCTGCTGGCCGAGCGGGTGTCCGTCGGTAAGTGGATCGCGGTCGTACTGGGCTTTGCCGGCGCTCTCATCATCCTGGGGCCGATGCCGCGGGAGTTCGACCTGGCGGGTCTCTACATCCTGTCCTCGGCCCTGACCTACGCGCTGGCGGTGATCATGACCCGGCGATTGCTGCAGACGGAATCGATGCTGTCGATCATCACCTACGGGATCGTGACGACGGCGGTGCTGAGCGGCGCCACCCTGCCGGCTGCGTTCGAGACGCCCGCCTTGGCGCATCTGCCGGTCTTCGCGGCGCTTGGCATCGGCGGGGCGCTGAGCACGACCCTGTTCGTCTTTGCCCTGCGCACGTCGGAGGTCAGCACCGTGGCGCCGCTGGATTTCACCGGATTGGTGTGGGGCGTCATTTTGGGTTTCATGATCTGGCAGGATATTCCGTCGCTTTGGACCTGCCTGGGCGCCGCCGTCATCATCAGCGTCGGCATCTATATCTATCGATCCACGGGCCGCGGGCGCTAGCGGCCGGACACCTCTATGGTGTGGCGGGACGGTGCGGCGTCGGCTAGTCGGCGCCCTCGTGGATCTTGCCGGCGGCGGATTGCATGCGCTCGGCCTGGGCCAGCGCCTTGATCAGGCCGTAGAGGCGTTCCTTCAGCGGCGATTCCGGGATCTCTTCCAGCAGGCGCACCGCCCGCGCCGACTGAAGGGGCAGCGGCGGCGACTGGTTTTCATCGTATGTCTCTAGCAGGTCGTCGAAAAAGCGACCGGGGGAGACGCCCAGGAAGCGGCAGACCATGAACAAGGTGCGCGCCGTGATGCGGTTGGTCCCCTTTTCGTATTTCTGAACCTGCTGATAGGTGACGCCGATGCCTTGCGCCAGCTCGGCCAGGGACAGGCCCTTTTCCGTGCGCAAGCGCCGAATTCTTGCGCCGAGTTGGATGTCTACCGGATGCGGCATATGCGACAGCTCCCCGAAACTGAGTCATCTTGGTTTATGCAACTGCAAAGAGAGTCTGCGCTTCGAGGTAAGAAATCAACTCGTCCATTTATTGGATTTTTGTCGCTATGAAACGTACGATTGTGTAAATCTATAATACATATCGGGAACATTTATATACCCGTGCACGCGAGACCGGACCGACCGTGTGCAGGGTCGCGTTGAAACGCCGTATGTTTGTCATGTCGATCCAAGCTTCCCTTCGAAATCGCAGGATGCGCTGAGTGGCCATGTCGGAACGCCAAAACCCGCCCGTCTTGTTCGAGATGATGCGTTCCTTCACCACCCTGGCGCAAACGCTGAACCTGTCGAAGACGGTGTCCATGCTGGGCGTCACGCGCCAGACGGTCCGGCGTCATGTCGCCGCCCTTGAGGAACAGAAGGGGCAGCGGTTCTTCGAGGTCCGGGACAGGCAGTACCGGCTGACGGATGCTGGCCGCGATGCGGCGGAGGAAGCCCAGGGCATCCTCGACCAGGCGACGTCATGGCTCAGCGGCAGCTATACCCACGGGCGCGGCGCGGCGGGCCTGGACCGCGCCAGCTTCCGCGACGAGCGCGGGCACGACTTCCAGGCCCAGCAGCATCCGCTGGGCCGGTTGTGGCACGACAGCCCGCCCCTGCTGCAGACGGGGTTCCTGGCCTGGGCCAACGCCCGGTTTCAGATCGAGGCGCCGGAAATGGAGCTGGTGAAGCCCTATCTCCTGTTGTACCGGCAGCACCGCGACGGCTGGCTGTGCGTCGGCATCGGCGAGAAATCGTCTTACGCGACCTGGTTCGACTGGGCCTGGGGCAAAAGCGCGATCGGGCATTTCTCCCACGAGGACCCGGTCGGCGAGGAATTCAACGAGTTCATCTCCAAGGCGCACGCCCAGATCTTCCACGAAGGCGGCGTCCGGCTTGATCATGTTCTGGCGCAGATCCCCCGCCTGCGCGACGGGCCGCCGGTCCCGGTCAGCTTTCAAAGGCTTCTGTTGGGCTGCATTTTTCCCAACGGCGATACCGCGCTGGCGGTGCTGGTGGCCCGGACCAACCGGATCGAAATCGAAGGGCGCGATCCGAAGTCCATCACCCCCATGCCCGACGAGCTGCTGATGGAGTTCGAGATCTAGGACGGTGCACCGCGGTTTCGCCGATGCGGCGTTGGTCATTTGATGTACCCAAACCATGAGTTGGGGTTGCCCTATGTAGTGTTCCACCTACGCAAGCAAGGGAGCCCCGTTCATGTCTGCCACCAATCTGTTTGCGGCGATCAGCTATGTGGCTGAAATCGTCGAACTCGCGAGGTCGAAAGGCATCACGCTGGAAGTCAGCACCGACTTCGAGGAATTCAGGAAAGTCAGGACGGCGCAGCGGGAAAGGCAGTCGCTTTACCCGATGTACGACCCCGCCTGCAGTTATGTCGACCTGACGAACGGGTTCTGGATCAAGGGAACCGACGAGGAGGACGGCACGCTGGTCCACACCCAGGCCATGCGGCTGTTGGACCTCACCGACATGACCCTGGCCGAGCATCTGCGCCTGCACCGGCACAAATACATGACACCGGGCGACACCGACGATCCGACGGAGTTCGATTTCTCGCCGACGCCCGCGGCGCAGCGCATCACCGGACGGGTCTGCTATCACGGTGAGCTGTGGATGTCGGAATGCCGCCGCGGCGCGCGCGGGGCAGGCCTTACGACCATCCTTCCGCACATGGCCCTGGCGCTGGCCCATATGGAATGGTCGCCCGACTATGTTTTCGGCTTCATGTATCCGATGGCCGCCTGCAAGGGTCTGGCGGCGCGCGAAGGCTACATGCACATGGAGCCCGGCGCATGGCACGTCCCCGGCAATTGCGCCCGCTTTCCCGAATGGATCGTCTGGATGGCGCGGGACGACCTGAAGTACCTGATGCGGTTTCCGCCCAAGGACCTGTTCCAGGAATTCGAGGCGCATCAGGCGGCCAAGAACAACAAACCCAAAACCGCGCCGGTGGCGGAGGTCCCGCGCCGGATCCAGCGGCCGCGGACGGTTGCCGTTTCTTGAAAGCGCCGCGGGCTGCGGGGCCCGGGCAGGCGCGCCTGAACGCACCATGGGGGGAGCACTGGAACGCTGCCGTTAGACCCTTGCTTTGCCGCTCCTCCCAGAATGCGGAAAAATTTCCTTGACATTGACAGGGCAAGCGGCTATAAATCCGCATGCTTCGCAGAAACGCCCGGGGACGCCTCCGGGCGTTTTGCATTTTCCCTTTCGGGAGCCACTACCACTAGTAGATTTTCGGGGTATTCACCGCTACTGGCCGCTAGATGTTGCGGTCAGGGTGTGCCGGTTGCGGCACATCGTAAAGCCCCTCTCCCTGGAGGGAGAGGGGTTGGGGTGAGGGTGTTCGGGTGCACGCCGCAGCCGGCACCGGACCCCCCTCATCCGCCCCTTCGGGGCACCTTCTCCCCGCCGGGGAGAAGGGGAGGTCGCCGGTAGCTCTTACGCCGCACGCGACGGAACGTCAGTGAATGGTTTCGCCGGTGTCGCGCTGAGGCACGCGATCCTCGTCGTCCGTCTCCATCAGGCGGACGTTCTTGACGCCGCCCATTTCCTCCAGGGCGTTGCGGATCAATCGCACCGCCTCGGCAATTTCCTTGCGTCGGTTCTTGTCGGACATCAGCCGTCCCCCTGCTCCCGTGGCCGTTCGGCCGTTGTTATGGCGACAGTCTAGACCACGGGCGCCGGGCGCGGCCAGCCGAAAGACCGTTCGGTCCGATGATTTCGGGGAGAGACCCATGTTGAACGGATCCGCCGCGCCGGCGAAGAGGCCGCGCCGCGGCCGGCCGCGCGCCAAGGCGGCGCCCGCACCTTCCGACGCGGCTTTCGACGCCGAGACATTGGCCGTGGCCGACCCGGCGCCGACGCCGGTCCAGCTGAAAGACCTGGCGACCGCGGCCCGCACCGCCCAGGCGGTGGGGCGGGCGGCGCTGGGCGCCGATGCCGACGATGCCCCCGGCGCGGCCGCCCGGGCGATCGCCGGGCTGCTGGGCGAGATCGACGGCGGCACGCGGGGGTTGCCGGATGGCGGTTGACCGGCTGGGCGACCGGCGCTGGCGACTGGAAAACCTCTACTGGATCCGCGACAAGGCGGGCCGGAAGGTGCGGTTCCGGATGAACCGGGCCCAGGCGCACCTGTTCGACGGCATGCACCACCTGAACCTGATCCTGAAGGCGCGCCAGCTCGGCTTCACCACCTTCCTCCAGCTCTACATGCTGGACGCCTGCCTGTTCAATTCCAACACCAACGCCGGCACCATCGCCCATACCCTGGACGACGCCATTGAGATCTTCGACCACAAGATCAAGTTCGCCTACGACACGCTGCCCGACGGGCTGAAGGCGGCGCGGCCGGCCCGGCGGGATTCCGCCCGCAAGCTGGGCTTCGACAACGGCTCGTCGATCCGGGTCGGGACCTCGCTGCGTTCGGGCACCTATCAGTATCTGCATGTCTCCGAGTTCGGAAAGATCTGCGCCACGGCGCCGGCCAAGGCGCGCGAGATCCGCACCGGCGCCCTGAACACGGTCCAGGCCGGCCAGGTGATCTGGATCGAATCCACCGCCGAGGGCCAGGAGGGCGACTTCTATGCGCTGATCCAGCGGGCGCGGGCCCACGCCGCGGAGGGCCGCGCGCTGACGCCGCTCGATTTCAAGTTCTTCTTCTTCGCCTGGCACCGGGACCCGGGCTACCGGATCGACCCGGCGGGGGTGACGTGCACGCCGGCGCTGGACCGCTATTTCGCCGGGCTTGCGCGCGATCACGGGGTGCGCCTGGATGCGGCGCAAAAGGCCTGGTACGCCAAGAAGGCCGAGAGCCAGGGGGACGACATGGGCCGCGAGTTCCCCTCGACGCCCGACGAGGCGTTCGCCGCGGCGGTCGAAGGCAGCTACTACGCCGGCGCCATGGCGCGCGCCCGCGCCGACGGGCGCATCGGCCGGGCGCCGTTCGAACCGACGGTCCCGGTCAACACCTTCTGGGACCTGGGCATCGACGACGAAACGGCGATCTGGTTCCACCAGCGGGTCGGGCTGGAGAACCGCTTCATCGGCTATCTCGCGGCCCGGGGCGAGGGGCTGGCGTATTATGCCGCCGAACTCAGGCGCCTGCAGGACGCGAAGGGCTGGCTCTACGGGATGCATTACCTGCCGCACGACGTGGAGGCGCGCTCGCTGGCCACCGGGCGGACCCGGCGGGCGACCCTGGAGGGCCTGGGCGTCCACCCGATTCGCACCGTGCCCCGGTCGGACACGGTCGCCGAGGACATCGAAGGCGTGCGCGGCGCGCTCGCCTCCTGCTGGTTCGACGCGGCCGCCTGCGCCGACGGCGTCAAGGCGCTGGACAATTACCGCCGGGAATTCGATTCCAAGCTGGGCACCTTCAAGAACCGCCCGCGCCACGACTGGGCCAGCCACGGCGCCGACGCGTTCCGCACCTTCGCCATGGGCTATCGCCCGCCGGCGCGGGGCGCGCGCTGGCGCACCGCCGTCATGGACGGCGACCCGATTTAGAGAGTCCGGTCTGTCATGCGGACAGACCGGATGCCATAGGTAGAAAGACCAATCGACATAGTTCAAGGAGTATCGGGTGAAGAAGCCTGCGCGCGTTTCGATCCGTCCGGCGAACCCGGTGGACGCCGTCCGCGTCGCCCGCGCCATGCGGGCGGCGGACCTGGCCGAGGTGATGGCGTTGCGGCCCGCGGGCGCGGATCCGGCGACGCTGGTCGTCGACGCGGTGGAGGCCGACGGCGCCTGGGCGTTCTGCGCGAAGGCCGCCGGGCGGCCGGTCGCCTTGCTGGGCGCGGTCGAGGCCCGGCCCGCCCTGTGGTCGGTCTGGATGGTCGCGACCGACGCCTGGCCCGCCGTGGCGCCGGCGGTCTTCCGCTTCGCGCGCCGCACGCTGATCCCGGGCCTGCTGGCGGCCGGCGCCAACCGCGCGGTGTGCCGTTCGCTCGCGGGCCACGGAGCGGCGCACCGCTGGCTGGAGCGGCTGGGCGCAGTGCACGAGTGCGACATGCCGGACTGCGGCGAGGGGCGTGCGACGTTCCGGCTTTACGCCTGGCGGCGGGGGGATTTTGAGGAACGGCCCCCCTCATCCGCCCCTGCGGGGCACCTTCTCCCCCGGGGGAGAAGGGGGATCACGGGCCGGCGACTGCGAGGATCTCCTCTTGCACGTCTTCTGGATTCCTGAGCACGTCGTCGTTCCAGAACCGCAGCACGAAGTAGCCCTTCGCTTCCAGATACCGGGTCCGTCTTCGGTCGGCGTCGCACCGGTCCGCGTGCTGGCTGCCGTCCAGCTCGACGATCAGGCGGCGTTCGGCGCACAGAAAGTCGGCGATGTAGGGTCCGACCCGCATCTGCCGCCGGAATTTGAGCCCGCCGAGGCGACGGTTGCGCACGAGACCCCAGAACCGCCGTTCGGCCTCGGTCGCGTCGCGCCGCAGCGTGCGTGCCCGAGGGATGTTCATGCCGGCTGCTATGGCAGGGCCGGACGCAAAAGCCCCTCTCCCCGAGGGGGAGAGGGGTTGGGGTGAGGGGGTTCGGATCTCTGTAATCGAGCCTGCGGTGTCCGACACCCGAACCCCCTCATCCGCCCCTGCGGGGCACCTTCTCCCCCCGGGGGAGAAGGGGGATTTGCGGCGCTTTCAATACCGCGCTTGTCCGGCCATAGTTCAGCGCATGCGCACGATCGCTCATATGCTGCTGGCGCTGGCGCTCGTCGCCTGCGCGACCCAGCCGGAAATCCGCGGGGCGGAGCTGGACGCGCTGGCCGAGGAGCTGATCCAGTACGCCGCCGATCACACGGACTTGGAACCGCTACCACCGCCGCGGATTGAGTTTGTGGAGGATGTGGATAGGGAGCTCCAACGAGAGTACCAAGCAGACCTAGAAGCCAGTGCAAACAAGGATGCATGGCAAGCCGGATATGAACTTGATAAGGGAAGAGTTCTGCTTGCAGATAGTTGGCGACCTACGACATTTGAAAAGTCGTTCTTGCTACATGAGCTTGTTCATTATCTGCAGCACGTCCAGGGCAGGCGTCTATGCCGAAGGGAACTGGAAATCCAGGCATATAACGTCCAGCGAATGTGGCTGAATGATAATGGTTTCGGGCTACCTGACGATTGGGGTGAAGAAGTGATACCCGTGAGTTGTCACTGACAGACTTACAATTGCCGTCTCTTGCTGGCCGCCGTTGGGCGGCCTTTTTCATGGGAGCACGTTCGATGGCGCGTGAAGGACTGGATGTTTCGGGAACAGGTCGTAACAAATCTGATGCGGTGGGAGGGGGCAGCGGGAACCGTGATAATCACGGAAGCGGTCCGCCGCGCCGCGGCGGAAAACGGCGAAAGAAGAAGGAGACCGTTCTCGACAAATTCGAGCGACGCATAATGCCAAGTGGCGAAAGCCCTGGCGCGCTGAGTTTAGTCGTGCCAGGAATGGGTGCAGGCACCCTCGCAGTCCAAGTCGCCGAATCCCTCGGCCTCTCCGTCGACCGCACCGCCCGCCCGCCCGAAGGCCGCGAAGGACCTGCGCCCCGCCGCACGCGCCTGCGCCCGCTTGCCGGCGACGCCCCTGTCGGGTCAGCGCCGCTCACCGGCTCGGCCGACGAGGAAGGGGGCGAGGGGAGCGCGGTCAGGCGCAGGCGGCGGACCATTCTTGGCGCGGCGAACGTGCGCAGGCCGGTTTTGAGCTCCGCCTTCGGGGCGCGGTTTCTGGGCCGCTAGCCCATGGGTTTTGCCGACACACTGATCCGCCGCTTCGAGCGGCTGCGGTCCCAGCGCGCGCCCTGGGAGAGCCACTGGCAGGAGATCGCGGAGGTCTTTCAGCCGCGGCATGCGCACTTCACGGGGCCCCGCACCCCCGGCGAAAAGCGCATGCAGAAGGTGTTCGACGCGACGCCCACGCTGGTGCCGCTGCGGTTCGCGTCGGCGATGGAAAGCCTGATGACGCCGCGCGGGGCCTTCTGGCACGGGCTGACCGTGGCCGACGAGGACCTGGCGGCGCATCCGCCGGTCAAAACCTGGCTGGAGGCGGTGCGCCGGCGGCTGTTCCGCTGTCGCTACAACCCCCATGCCGGGTTCGGCGCCAACACCGGCGAGAGCTATCTTAACCTGGGCCTTTACGGCACCCAGGTTCTCTACACCGAAGAGGGGTTCGACCGGGCGCCGATCCTCTACCGGGCGCTGCCCCTGGAGGAGTGTTTTCTGGCCACTGACGCCGCGGGCCGGGCCGACACGCTGTACCGGCTGACCCGGCTGACCGCACGTCAGGCGGCGCTGCGCTGGGGCGCGGCTGCGCTGTCGCACCGGGTGCGGCGCCTGCTGGACGACCCGGCCGCCCAGGACAACGAGGTGACGTTCCTGACCTGCCTGCTGCCGCGGGACGGGGCGCCCGGACTGAGACGACCGCCGCCCGGCATGGCGTTTGCGGCCGTGCATCTGGAGCCCGACAGCCGCCACATCGTCGCCGTCGGCGGCGCCTACGAGTTTCCCTTCCACGTCTCCCGTTTCGCGCAAGGGTCGCGCGAGGTCTACGGCCGCGGGCCGGCGATGAGCGTGCTGCCCGACGCCAAGATGCTGAACGCCATGAACCGCACCACCATGCGCGCGGCGGAAAAGGCGGTCGACCCGCCCCTGGCGGTGGGCGACGACGGCGACATGCCGCGCCCCAACCTCAACCCGGGTGCGATCAATCCCGGCGCGGTCAACGACCAGGGCCGGCCGCTGATCGTGCCGATCGCAAGTGGATCGCGGCCGGAGGTGGGAACCGAGGCGATGGAGGCCAAGCGCGCCGTCATCAACGACGCCTTCTGGGTCACCCTGTTTCGGGTGCTGGCCGACAAGCCGGACATGACCGCGACCGAGGTGATGGAGCGCGCCCTGGAAAAGGCGCAGCTGATCGGCCCGGCCCTGGCGCGCCAGGAGACCGAGCTCTTGGGCCCGATGATCGAGCGGGAATACGCCATTCTCAACCGCAAGGGCCTGATCCCGCCGCCGCCGCCGGAACTGGAGGGCGCGGGCCTGGAGGTGGACTACACCTCGCCCGGCGCGCGGTTGCGCCGCGCGGCGGAAGGCGCTGGCATCCTGCGCACGGTGGAAACGGCGGCGGCGCTGGCCGGCTTCGCGCCCGAGGCCGCGGACGTTTTGGACGGCGAGGCGATGCTGCGTGCGGCGGCCGACGTCGCGCGGCGCCGGGCCGCGCGCATGGCGGCGGCCGATGCCTAGCCGCCTGCGCCTGGCGCGGGCGTACCGATCGGTCTTTTCCAGCGCCGAGGGCCGCATCGTGCTTGCCGACCTGGCGCGGCATTCCGGTTTCTGGCGCATCACCGAACGCGGCGCGTCGGAGGTGATCCAGTACAACGAAGGCATGCGCGCCACCTTCTGGCGCATCTTCTCCATGCTGCGCCTGACCCACGCCGACATGGAAGCGCTGGCCAAGGAAGCGCGCGACCACCGCCCCTCTCCCCCGGGGGGAGAGGGGTTGGGGTGAGGGGGTTCCGGTGCGTGATCGGCCAGCACCCGAACCCCCTCATCCGCCCCTTCGGGGCACCTTCTCCCCGCCGGGGAGAAGGGAACGTTCTTCAGAAAGGACCCAAGCATGAGCGAAACGGACACCGTGACCGAAGACGCCCCCGCGCCCGCCGCGCCCGAGATCGACTTCCGCGCGGCGCTGCCCGCCGACCTGCGCGACCATTCGGCTCTGGCGCCGATCAGGGACCTGGGCGGGCTCGCCAAGTCCTTCATCGCCGCGCAGGAGCTGGTGGGCGCCGACCGGGTGGCCCTGCCGGGTCCGGACGCGGCGGCGGAGAAATGGGAGGCCTTCTACGACCGGGTCGGGCGGCCGGAGACGCCCGACGGCTATCGCCTGGACGCGCCCGAAGACCTGCCCGACGGGTTTGCTTATTCCGACGCGGCCGCCGAGCGGTTCCGGGAATGGGCGCATGCCGCCGGCCTGACCCCGCGCCAGGCGAGCCAGTTGCACGGCGCTTTTGTGGAAAACGTGGCCGAGACGCTGCAGGAACTGGAAACCGCCGACGCGGCCGCGGTGGCCGAAGCCGACCGCGCCGTGCGCGAGGCCTGGGGCGGCGACTACGACCGCAACCTGGCGCTGGCCGGCCGGGCGCTGGACGTGCTGGGCGGCGCGGCGCTGGCGGACTCCCTGACGGCGGCCGGGCTGATGGACGAAGACGGCGCGGTCAGGGACCCGGTGATCGCGTTCGCCTTCGCCGAGGCGGGCAAGATGCTGGGCGAGGAGACCATCGCCGGCGGCGGTCCGGCGCTGCCTTCGGCCGAGGCGGCGCGCCACGAGCTGGACGGTCTGAAGGCCGATCCGGCGCACCTGGCGGCGCTGACCGACGAAAGCCATCCCGGCCATCGTGCCGCATTGGAAAAACGCAGCCGCCTGTTCAGGCTGGCCTACGGTGACGGCGCAGGAGCGAACGGGAACTGAGGCTTGCCTGCCTGCGCCCTGCCGCGCAACGCCTGGGCGCAGGCGCAAGATGACGCGGGGTTCTTGATATCGCGGCGATGGGCCTGTTAAGCAGGTGACGGAGCAGGAGAGGAGGCGGAGTGCGAGTTCTTCTAAGCGTTGCGCTGGCCTTGTTGGCCGTCGGCTGCGCGTCGGCGCCGCCTGTCGAGCGTGGCCCGGCGCCGAAAGCCGACGTCACCCTGGAAGAGGCCGTCGCAGCCTTCCGGGCGTTGGCCTTCGTGACCGCGGAAAAGGAAGGCGGCGCCTACAAGGCCTTTTTCGTGGAATACAACCGGGCGCGCACGGAACGCGAGAACCGCTTGGTCAAGTGGCCCGACGGCGCGGTGCTGAACGTCTATCACCAGGGCGTCCGGATCGCCGCCGTCAGGCCGAAGATTGAAACGGCGCTGGACGACCTCAGCGACCTCACCGGCATTCCCCACGTCTTTCGGGAAGCACGAAGAGGCGCGAATTTCATCGTCAATGTGCGCATCGAGGAACGTGAGGACCTGCAATGCGGCTCGCAGGGCGTTGCGCGCAGCTACCGGCCCAGGCCGAACCGGTTCGACGGCTATATCGAACGGCCGCCGTTCACGATGCACGGCTTCGGAATCAGTGAGGATTCCGATAGCGCGTATTGCTGTATCAGCCACGTGATCTATCGCCGGCAGTTCGACGCCCGCCCCATCGCCTACGCCCACCTGTCGATCGACAATCTGCCTTTGGACGTCGCGCGAACCTGCGCGCTGGCCCATTACGGCCGCGCCATGGGCCTGAACGTGACCGACCGGCAGATCGACAGCTTCCTTGTGCGTGACAGCGATATCGCAGAGCCGACCAAGCTGGACGAGCTCGTGCTGTGGGCGCTGTACGACCCGCGTCTGAAAAGCGGCATGACCGTCGACGAGGCGATGCCGATCGCCCGCCAGGTGCTGGAAGAGGCGCTGGGGGTGGAATAGGAAACACCGGAACCCCCTCATCCGGCCCTACGGGCCAC
>Ga0056115_1000662_pt1 | contig 15352 bp, 12 predicted proteins | sample WorMetOlspDAHAB1_FD_77007 | JGI IMG/M metagenome (GOLD analysis project Ga0056115, IMG submission 77007) | Marine gutless worms symbiont microbial communities from Max Planck institute for Marine Microbiology, Germany - Olavius sp. DAHAB.1 ...
ATAATTATAATGTAATATCAAATGGTTATTATATAATTAAGAAGTAATTTAAGAAGATTTTAGCCCGTTTCACAAAAATTGTTGCCTAAAAAACAACCCTTAGGTTGTCGGACAGGCTCTTATGGGAGATTTAATATGGCGAAACAAACAATAAAGCGGGTGGTCTGGCTGCTTTGCCTAGCGGTTGCGCTGACGGCCTGCAAAGAAAAAGTGGAAGTGGTCGAAGTGGTTCGGGCCATCAAGACGATTACCGTCAAAGAGCAGGCTGCCGAGCAAATACGCAAACTTTCCGGAAAGGTCGCTGCGGTGGATACCTCCGGCCTCAGTTTTGAGGTCGGCGGAAAGGTTGAGGTGGTCAATGTGGATATTGGAGATCGCGTTAAAAAGGACCAGGAGCTCGCGGTTCTCGATCCGGAACCGTATCAGCTGGATGTGGATGCAATCCAGGCCGAGCTCGTGAAGGCCAGGGACAAGGTTGCCCAAACAAAGTCGGAGTACCAGCGCCAAAAGCGGATTTTCGAACAGGGGGCGGGGGCTAAAAGGCATGTGGAAGTCTCGCAATATAATTACAAGGCAGCCAGAAGCGCGGTTAATTTTCAGATTGCCAGACTGGATCAGGCCAAACGCAATCTGCGCAAAACAAAGCTGATCGCCCCTTATGACGGCACCATCGCCTGGCGATCTGTGGAGCCGAACGAGGAAGTCCGAACCGGGCAAAAAATCCTCGAAATTAATGCCATGGGGGAAAGGGAGATACAAATAGCCGTTCCGGAGAGCACAATTGATCGGATTCAAGTTGATGATGCAACGACAGTCACCTTCCCCACTCTACCGAATGCGACCGTAAAAGGACGTATTACCTACATCGGATCCGCTGCTGTTAAAGCCAACGCCTTTCCGGTCAAAGTGGAGCTGATTGATCCGACTGATGAAATCAAACCCGGCATGACAGCTGAAGTAAATCTATCTATTGCAGATAAGGAACAGGAGCCCGGCTACCTGGTCCCGATCCAGGCGATCCTGCCTGCCCCGGAAACAAGGCATGGCTATGCATTCGTGTATGATCCCGAGACCTCCGTGGTTGAGAAAACGCCGGTCCGCTATAGCGGCACACAGCGCGGTCTGATAATAGTACATGAGGGCATTGAGGCAGGAGAAATTATTGCCGTGGCCGGCGTGAGTTTTTTAGCAGATGGGCTGAAAGTCAAACTAATGAAACAGTAAGGAACCCCTTATGAAAGGTATCACCGCATTTGCGTTGAACAATTCGCGAACCGTTATCATGACCATCTTACTGGTAATTGTCGGAGGCGCCTATGCCTTTAAAGCGCTTCCGAAACTGGAAGACCCCTTTATTACGATTCGTGAAGCACTGGTTATTGCTCAGTATCCCGGTATGCCGGTGGAGCAGGTCGAACGCCTGATTGTCCGGCCCATTGAAGAGAAGATCCGCAGCATGGGGGAAGTCGATGATATTGAAAATTCCACATCCAAAGTCGGCCAGTGCCTGATTCATGTTACCATCAAAGATGAAGTCCCCTCCGAGGACCTCCCGCAGGTGTGGAAACTGCTGCGCAATAAAATGCACGATGTGATACCCGATCTGCCCGAGGGCACTATCGGTCCGATGGTCGACGATACCTTTGGCGATACAGCGGTGGCGACCATTGCACTCTGGAGCGATGGATTTTCAATGGCGGAAATGCATGAAGTTGCCCGTCAGGTCAGAGAACACCTTAACCTGATGAAGGGTATCCAGAAGGTCGATTTAACCGGCGTACAGGATGAGCGCATCTATATCGAAGTGTCAAATGCCAAGATGACCCAGCTGGGCATCAACCCCAAAGACATCGGAAGCAGCCTGCGGGCCCAAAACATTCTTTTGCCGGCCGGGAAGATGGGCGTCAACGATGTGGAAATTATCATTGAAACCCTGGGTCGTTTCGAGTCCATCGAAGAAATCGAAGAGGTTCTCATCCCGGTGTCCGGGACCCAGGGTACGATCCCCCTGCGCGACATCGCAACCATCAGGAAGGCCTATGTGGAGCCAATCGAAAACCCGGCTTACTACAATGGCCATCAGGCTATTGTTTTAAGTGTGTTTATCATCAGGGGGGTCGATGCCGTCGAGTTTGGCGAGCGCTTGCAGAAAAAGGTCAAAGAATTGGAGCAGTCCTATCCCTGGGGCTACAAACTCGATTTTGCCACCTACCAGCCCGAACTAATAAAAAAATCCGTCAACGGCATGGTGCTCAATGTCATCGAAAGCGTGGCCATCGTGCTGGTGGTGGTGATTCTGTTGCTGGGGTTTAGAACCGGTTTGATTGTCGGCTCATTCATTCCGCTGGTCATGCTGTTCGGGCTGCTGGTGATGTACGCGCTGGGAATCGATATGGAACGGATGTCGCTGGCCACCATGATTATTGCACTGGGCATGTTTGTGGATAACGCCATTGTGGTATCCGATGATGTGAAAGTGAATCTGGAAAAGGGCATGAAACGCAAAGATGCAGTTATAAAAACCGGCAGCTCGCTTGCGGTCCCCCTGCTGACCAGTACCCTTACCACAGTATTTGCATTCGGACCCATTCTGCTTCAAATTGGTCAAACGGGTGATTATACGTCCTCCCTGGGGTCGGTTATGATCATTTTGCTGATGGGCTCCTGGTTCTTCTCCATGTTTTCCTCCACCAGCATGTGCTTCTGGTTTTTGAAGACAGAACCGCCTGCCGCCGATGGTAAACCCCAGGGACATGATCCCTACCAGGGCAAGTTTTATCAGTTCTATCGCAAGATTCTAAAAACGTCCCTGCGTTTTCGTTTCCCCGTATTAATTCTAACGGGCGGCGTGTTTGCAGTTGCCGTATATGCGTTTACATTTATCCCCCAGGCTTTTTTCCCGAGCGGGGACCGCAATCAGTATTTGATCTACCTTGACCTTCCCGCCGGCACGCGCATCGAGGAAACCGACAGAACTGTGCGGGAACTCAGCAGCTGGCTGGAAGATAACGAACAGAACCCGGAAGTCACCGGCACCATTGCCTATGTCGGAAACGGCGGACCCCGTTTTTTCCTATCCCTATCGCCGATGGACCCGGATCCCTTCCTCGCATTTTTAATCGTCAATACCGAAACGAGCAAGCAAGTGCCGGAATTGGTCAAACGTACTAGCCTATACCTGCTGGATAATTTTCCCAATGTGCGCGGGCGGGTAAAGGCCATGTGGCTAGGCGGCACTGAAACCGGCCTTTTCGAACTGCGGCTCAGCGGCCCCGGCATCGATGTACTGCAGCAGCAGGCCGAGCAGTTGATGGCCGCGCTCAGAGAAATTCCCGGCACTATCCAATTGAAACAGGATTGGAACAACCGCGTGATCACAGCTATGGTGGATGTTGATCAGTCCCGTGCGCGCCGGGTCGGCGTGACATCCCAGGATGTGGCCGATGGATTGCAATTTTTCATCGACGGCACGACGACAACCAATTTCCATGAGGGAAATATTCAGATCCCCATTGTCGGGCGTGGAATTCCGGCAGAACGGTATTCTCCCGAACATCTGCTCACCTTCGGCATCAGTCCATCATCCGGCGATACCCGGGTGCCGCTTAGCCAGGTATCGGATTTGTTCGCCATTGGCGAGCTGAACCGTATCATGCGTTATAACCAGGAGCGCACCATAACGATCAGTGTCAAAAACCAGGTATTGAAGGCCAGCGAGATCTTCGCAGCCCTTAAGCCGACCCTCGATGAGATGGAATTTCCGAGAAATCACTACTGGGAAATGGGAGGTGAACTGGAGGATTCGGCCGAGGCCCAGCAGAATCTGGCGAAATGGATGCTGCCATGTTTTGGCGGCATCGTGTTTTTGCTGGTATGGCAGTTTAATTCTATCCGGCGGGCGGCCATCATTATCCTGACGATGCCCCTGGTCATTGTCGGATCCGTAGTGGGTCTGCTGGTGATGCAGGCTGATTTCGGCTTTATGGTCATCCTCGGTCTTCTGGCCCTGGCCGGGTCCATTGTGAACAACGGCATCGTGATGATCGATAAAATTGAAGAAAACCGGCGTGACGGGCAGACGCCCTACGATGCAGTCATCAATTCGGCCGTCAGCCGATTCAGACCGATATTGCTTTCGGTTTCAACCACCATGCTGGGATTCTCACCGCTGATCATTAATCGTGATCCGCTTTTCTACGGTATGGCCAGCATTATGTTTTTCGGACTGGGTATCGGCAGTTTGTTTACGCTAAATTATGTCCCGGCGCTCTACAGTGTTTTTTTTCGGGTCAAAGTCCCCGGAAAGTGATCTATAACCAAATCGCAACGGACGGTTTCCCGGAAAGAGATTTAATTTCCATGGAACACCAGCGATTTAACCGTAACCGGAAATACCTGATCGCCTACCAGAGGCTCACCGATATCGATCCAGTCGCCCTCTTTGAGCTTTAGCTCGTCGAGGGCCAGCAGGTTCGTTTTTAATTCCGTTTCCCGCCGAATAACGTTTCCCACGCTGCAGGCAATGTCGGTTTCAAAAATCAAAATTACCGGCAGGTTATTTTCAATGGTGTTTGCCAGCGCCGTTTCAATCGATTTGGCGAATAATTCCAGTTGGGGATAAGAAACCCGGACCGGGTCCTTAAAATATAAAGCAAGAATTTCCTCACCTTCTTTTTGATCAAATCTTTGAAAAGCGGTGTTTATTTGAGACACCACGTGCGCGATACTTAATCTGGATTGATCGACATCCACCCGGATAACCGGAACATTTCTTAACGGAAACGATACCTGGTCATCCTTAAAGCCCGAACACCCGGAAATTGATAAAGAATAAGCGCCCGCACCGATGACGGTCGCCCTGATTTTATTCGGCAACTCTATAACGGGCACGGGTAATTCAGATGCCAGCTGGTTGATTCTGTCGGCTAAAATGTGACCGATATCACTAAAATTGTTTAATCCGCCATACATCAGCTCCGCCACCCCCCCCGAAAACGCATATTCATCAATGCGGTCGGGAATGTCCAGATCATCGGTCAGCATGAGCTGCCGGGCAAGGGTGGAATTTGCGGGCCCGGTAATGGTTTCAAACAGTATTTCAGCAAACTTGGCGGCGATTGTTTCGATTTCAGCTTTAGAGATTGAATCTCCGATATCATATTTTAACCCGAGATGCTCCATTACCGTTGCCGCCGGCTGGTCGATGCGCCAGATTTTTCCTTTCGAATCGACGCCCAGCAAGCGCCCGCCGACCGATACACAACTGGTCGTCAACGTCTCTCCATTGCGGGATATGGCAATGTTTGAGGTTCCGCCGCCGATATCACAGGACAATATTGTACGGCTACTTTCTTTTGAACGTGCCGCCGCCCCCGAACCCATTGCAGCAATTAAGCTTTCGAAATTTGGTCCGGCGGTGGCCGCCACAAATTTGCCGGCGTCATTGGACAACGCTTCAGCGATTTGCCGGGCATTTTTTTTGCGGACGGACTCGCCCGTAACAATAACCGCCCCGGTTTGAATATCGGCCGGATTAATATCCGCACGCTCATATTCTTCTTTAAAAAAATCGGTTAACTTTTTGATATTAATAGTATTATCATTCATTAAAGGCGTGTGAATGATTCGGCCCTCATAGATGATGTTTCTTTCCTCGATGTTGAAACGCCGCGTAACCGACCGCTCGTCTCTTTTGAGCAACAATTTCGAAAAAGCCAGATGGCTGGTAGAACTACCGACATCGACACCGACCGACAGTATTTCAAGTTCGTTAATTTCCATGTGAATATGAGGTTCCCCGTTCAGGGTTCAACGTTCAGGGTTTTGGCTCCGCCCTTCTGGGGATTCGTCAATCGTCATTCGACATTCCGAGGTTCGTTTTTTTGTTAACCTTTGAACCTCTGAACCCAGAATCCTGAACCTATTTTTTCCCGTCGCCTAATCCTTTTCGCACCCGCTTGCGTGGACCGCCGGCTCCGCCGGGACGCCAATCCTTGGGAGCGCGGATTTCCTCCAGCAAGTGCAATTTATTCTGCCGTTTGAGCCGGAAGTATATCATGGCCCAGGCACAAGGTGTGTCCAGGCCGACTTCGCAACTGCCGTTCTGCGATCCGCCGCACGGGCCGTTAAAAAGGCCTTTGGCGCAACGGGCCACCGGACAGATGCCACCGGTAAAGGTCAGCACACAATCACCGCATCCCCGACACATTTCGGCCCAGATTCCCGGTTTGGCCGAGGCCCCCAGAAAGGTTGTGTTAAGCGCCGGAATCACGGGCAGCGGGTCGAAGGCATCCCCCAGGGTTTGCACACCGGCACCGCAGGCCAGTGACAGTATGGCATCGGTTCCTTCCGGTATGGTGTGATAATCGATTACCAGGTCCTCCTCACACTGTCTGAGGATCGAACCCACTTCAAATTTCGGTGGACTGCCTTCATAATGCCGAATCTGCGATAGTTCGTGACGCAGCTGCTCGGCCTCTCGCTCGCCACCGGATAGACAAACGGTGACACAGCTGCCGCAGCCAAGGACCAGCACCTGTTTATATTCCTGTATGGCAGACACGATTTCTGCCAGTGGTTTTAAATCCCCAACAATCATTTGCCCCTCAATTTCGGCCCAGTCTTATTAGATCCTTAAAAGTTATTTATTTGATTTTTATGTAAAAAATTTGACATGGAATTCTTACAATTTTAAAAAAGACGGAGCGAAGCGACATCAACAAATTTTCAATTTTCAATCTTCAATTTGCAATTCCGGCTTGTCCGGGTTAAGAGCTCCGAGTGGTAACCTCGATGCGGCCTGACGCTGCTGATGCTGCGGGCAGAGTGCCTCGGTGTTTAAATTCAATTTGTGCGCCAGATTTTGTTCATACAGGGTCGAATAAAGCGGTTCGCCGCATACCCGGCAATGAATCAAATCCAAGGTGACCACATCATCCCACTGCCCGACCAATAGATGCTGAAATTCGATGGCCTCCTGGGGACAGATCCGCCAGCATTGGCCGCAACGGGCGCATTTGGTCATATTGTGCATAAGCGTTCGCCGGCCGTCCTGATCATTAAAACCCAAAGCCGAAGCCGGGCAATTTTCCACACAGGACAGACAACCGTTGCATTTTTCATTCACGATAAAGTAAGACATATTTATAAACTCATGGTGTATGGTTGGTTATTTTAAAAAACTTCCGACGCCTGAGACGGTTAGCCCGTTAGTCCGTGGCCCGAATAGTCCGTTAACCAATTAAACAGTTTAGCGATTGACCTATTGAAATGTTCGACCTTCCGATTCATCGGGCTAAACCTGCAAACGGGCCAACCGGCTTAACCGAATTACCCCCCTCCTACAAGCAACATAAACTTGACCTTATCACCGTCTTTAAGGACCCGCTGTGAATACTCGTCTCGAGGCAGAAAGCCTTCATCATTGACCATCACCTGAATCGAAAGATCCAGCTGCCCTTTCTGGTCCAGCAGTACTTTACGGGCCGGCTGGCCACTCCGATTTACAATATGCGATACAACATCCGCTACGGTTCCGTCTGCCATATCTACCTGCGACGTTTTGCCAATCAACTTTGATAAGGTCGGCAAGCCGAGAGATTCTATTTGAATTTTCATTAAATACCTCCCAAGTAAAATGTTCATTAAGATGAACATTTTTTCCGAATGCCATCTTACCATTAGTCTGATTTTTGTCAAGTAAATTATAAGCTAGGTTTGTAATTATTGATTTGTTCTGTCTCTCGATTCAGAATTAAAAGTATATTGGTGTTCATCATAATGAACTATTTCAATAAAAATAGATCCAATTCCTCTAAATCCAATATTCCAACATTCCAATACTCCATCATTAACTAATATAACTTATTCTTGCCAGATATCCGGATTTTCAAAAATCGAAATTCAAGACATACAGCCCCAATGGTCCTTCCAGGGAGTATCGCTGCTAAAATTTTCTTGACTTCGATCTCAGGTTCATATAGCTACTATATAGCTATTTAGAATGGACTCAAATTAAAATATGAACATAAGTTGCTAAATATTATTCAAGTTACTGAAAATATCTAAAATTCTCTAAAGGCCATTCTCAGCGATATCATTATCTGTCCGTGGCATTGTTGCTGCGCACACTCCCCATACAATAGTTAGACTGCATTATTTGCAACCTGCTATCGATCATTTTAGGATAGCGGCAATCTCATACTAGAGGAGGAAATCATGAAACGTAGATTATTCTTGTTTGGAGTTGTGTTATTCGTTGGGTTCGTATGGTTGGTAGCCGGACCGGCAGCCTATGCCGCTGAGCCGATCGTGATCGGAGTGCCGACATCATTGGGCTTTCTGGAAGGCAAGGAGTCGCATAAGGCAGTTCAAATGGCGGTGAGCGAAATAAACGCCAACGGTGGTGTAATGGTCGGCGGTGAGAAGCGACCCTTTTCAGTGGTGGCCGCCGATCTTCGCGATGCCGCTGCGGGAGTTCCGGTGCCGGAAGCGTTATTAGGCATAGAAAAGCTTATTTTAGAGAAAAATCCGGTAGCCATTGTGGTTGGACCTTTTCGGTCGGAAGCTCTACTGGCGGGAATGGATATTTTCGCAAAATACAAAATGCCCATGCTGGGCACGGTGGCTATGAGCCCCGCGACCGAAGCTAAAATAAAAAAGGATCCCGAAAAATATAAATATGTTTTCCGGGTTTCCTTAAATGTTATCTACTGGGTAAAACTTTTGGCCTGGACCAACGCAACCCTCAAACAGGAATTTGGATTTGACAAAGTTTACATTATGAACCAGGACGTTGCCTGGGCCAGGGGTACGGCGGGTGGTATGGAGAAAAAAGTTTATCCGGGTTTGAAGATGGAGGTCGTCGGCCATGATCAATTCCCGACCGGTTTTTCCGATTTTTCCTCGGCCTTGATGAAAGCCAAAGCCAAAGGGGCCGGCGTGCTGTTTACCTGTTTTGATATGCCTGAAAGCGGTGTGCTGGTTAAACAATGGAAAAGCCTCAGGGTACCGGGGCTGATTGCCGGATTTATATCGCCCATGGCGGGTGAGGCTGCCTGGGATACCTTTGACGGCAAAATCGGCGGACTAATGAATGCTATATTTGAGTTGGGAAATATACCTTCCCAGAAATATGCCCCGGCCAGAATCTTCTATAATAAATACAAAAAAACTTACGGCAAGGGGATTCAGTCCGGCCACGGCCCAGCACCGTCCTATGAATCGGTTTACATTCTGAAAGAGGCTATCGAGCGGGCCGGCTCTTTGGATCCGGATTCGATTGTGGCTGAAATCGAAAAGACCGACAGAAAAGGCGTTATGGGCCGCATTCGGTTTGATGAGGGGCACCAGGTAGTTTATGGCACCGATCCGGCTGAAACCGCTGTTGGCGCCTTTTTCCAATGGACCGATGACGGTAAAAGAAAAATTGTCTATCCGAAGAGCCTGGCGGAAGGTGAAATTATTCTGCCTTCCTGGGTAAAGAAACGGTGAAACGCCATAGGTTTGGCCGGTTTGCCCGTTACCGGTTGTCCCGTTAAAAATCGATCTTTTCCGATTTGAACCGGCCAACGGGCTCAACAGGCAACCTGTTACGACGTGAACAATTCAAAGGGATCTAAACAATTGAAAAAACGTTAGTATTAATCCCGTAACAGATACTTTTACCTGCCCTCCTTTTCACCTTGGAAAGGTGGGCATGTTTTTCTGGTATTTTCCATGTTAGCAAATTCTATCGTCTACGGTTTTGTGAACAGCGTCATCCTGATGCTGGTGGCACTGGGATTCAACCTGACCTTCGGCATCAGTGGTGTGGCCAATTTTGCTTACGGGGCTCTTTATATTTTGGGAGCCTTACTCTGCTGGATTTTTTTTAATTCCTTGGGCCTGCCCTATTTTCTGGCGGTCATACTGGCGGTGGCCTTAACCGCTGCTGCCGGCGCACTGATGTACCGCTTTATTCTGCTTAGGATTAGAGGCATGCCCTTATCCGAAGTCATCGCCACCTTCGGCATCGGGTTAGCAATCCTTGAGTTGCTCAAATACCTGGGATTTATCGGGTTTGAATATTCATTGCCAGTCTTCATTGATACCAGCATTGAATTCGGTCAGGTGATCATCGATATGCAGCGTGTATTTATCGTCATCATCGGTATCTCCATGGCCGGTTTTCTCTGGTTTTTTACCCATCATACTCGCACCGGTCTACGATTTCGAGGAATTGCCCAGGACGAAAGGACAGCGCTGAGCCTGGGAATTAACTCCGACCGGGTGGCGATGCTCAGTGTTTCATTTGGGGCCGCGTATGCTGCCATTGCAGCCATTGTCATATTACCCCTGGGAACTATTAACGTCGAGCAGGGCTACAGTATCCTGATCAACGCCCTGGCCGTTTGTATTGTCGGAGGCCTGGGATCCACCGGTGGGGTTGTAGTCGCCTCTTTTCTAATCGGCTATGCTCAAACGTTTACCGTATCATATCTGGAAAGCCACTGGGTGATGCTGGTTCCGTTAATTGCAATTTTAACCATTCTGGTGGTTAAACCTTCGGGCCTGTTTGGTGTGCAAAAAGAACTTGAAGAAAGAATTTAACTACGAATGAAAAAGCGTAAGGAACGAATAGACCGGGGCATCAAGGCCCGATCCAGCGATATTTTTGCATTATCCTCCTGGCGGGAGATGCTCTATTTAGCGGCCCCCCGTCTGCTGCCCATAGTGGGCTTGATCGTTTTGTCTTTAGTCCTGAGTATCTACTGGCAGCGGGTTTTACTATCTGTATGCATATTCGCGCTTCTGGCCATAAGCTGGGATATCCTGGCCCAGACCGGAATGATCTCCCTGGGACAAGCCCTGTTTTTTGGAACTGGTGCCTATCTGTCCGGTATCATGAACCATTACTGCGGATGGCCGCCCTTTATTACCATCCCCCTGGCGACCATCTTCGGTGGGCTGCTGTGCACCGCTTTTCTAATTCCGGTTTTAAGGTTGCGAGGTATCTTTTTTTCGATGGTCACCCTGGTGCTGCCACTGATGCTGGTTCGCATAATCGAGGCCACGCGTATTTTCGGGGGTACCGAAGGTCTCAGCGGCCTGTCCCCACTACCCTCGAGATGGGTAGAAATATATGTGCTGATCATCGTTCTGCTGTCGGCCCTGTTTGGATTTCGGCGCATGATGAATTCCGATTTCGGCCTGGTATTAAAAGGAATCAACGATAACGACCGTTCGGTGATGAACGCCGGTATCAACATCTACTGGTTTAAAATACAGGCTTTATTTATCGCTAGTTCCATCGGCGCATTTGCAGGCGCCTTTCTGACCCATGTATATTTGTTCGTGGGTATGCCGGTTTTTGCGCTGGATTATTCTATTCTGCCGATTGCATCGGCAGTCGTCGGTGGTATCGGTACCATGGCAGGATCGATGCTGGGAGCTTTTATTCTGGTACCACTGTCGGAAATTTTACGGGGACTGGGAGGCCTCAGAATAGTCCTTTACGGTTTGTTTCTCGTCATTTTCACAGTAGCAATACCTGAAGGCATTTTTCATTATATCCAACGCAAATATCACCAGTTTGAAAGATGGGTGGAGGTTGAATAATGGGAGCATCACCTTTGCTCAAAGCATCAAAACTTTATAAAAATTTCGGGGGAGTACAGGCCATCCACGATTTGAGCTTCGAGTTGGCTGAAGGGGAGCTGATGGGGCTGATTGGACCGAATGGTTCCGGTAAAACCACGGCCGTTAATCTAATTACTGGTTTTGTCAAACCCACCGCAGGAAATATATTCTATCACGGTCGAGATATTACCGGTCGTGCACCTTATAAAATCGTCCGTTTGGGTATCGCCCGAACCTTTCAGATGGTCAAACCATTTTACCAGTTGCCGGCTTATAAAAACATGATTATTCCCCTGTATTCGCCCAGGGTCAAACGGATGACCGGCGGCAAATACGGTGATCGGGATGCGGTAGCACTGGATCTGCTCGAAGAGGTCGGTTTTGAACGCGATGCCCACGTCGCTTACAAAACGGCCAGTGTGCTGCCCCAAGGCTATCTGAAACGATTGGAATTGGCCAAAGCAATCGCCCTCAATCCGGATTTAATCATTCTGGATGAATTGTTTTCAGGTTTGAGCCTGGCAGAGGTGGCCAGCATTGTTCCAATTATCGAGAAACTGCGCCATGCAGGCAAATCCATTTTAATGATTGAACACCGTTTGAAGGAACTATTCAGGATCGCCGACCGTATAGTTGTGCTCAATTACGGAGAAAAAATTGCTGAAGGCAAAGCCGCCGAAGTCATGGAAAGCGATGCCGTAAAAAATGCCTATCTGGGGAGCGAATAGTAACGGAAATTGGAGTGCGGAAGTCGGAAGTCGGTAATAAGGCCGGGGACAGAGGCAAAAAAACAGGGTTCAGGTGTCAGAAAACGGAAGGTGAAAAACTGTTATCAAAACTTATACAGTGCGCCATACGCCACGAACTAGGGAAATCAACTGGCATTGAAAATTCTTATTCAATCAATCAATTTAATTAACCAAATACCCAGCGACGTGAGACAGTAACCAGCAATCATAATACGGATAAAGAATCGTGCTTGAAGTCAAGAACCTAATGGTTTTTTTTGAAAATGCCATCGCGCTGAACGACTTTTCGATGAAGATCGATCAGGGTGAAATTGTTGGTATAATCGGCTCGAACAGCGCCGGTAAAACCACATTGATGAACACCATTTCAGGTCTCATCATAGACATGAAGATCAAAGAGCAGCGCAAGGGTGGAGAAAGAATAACCATCTACGGTGAAATTCTCTTCGCGGGTGAAAACATTATCAATGTCCAGCCCTTTGAGCGAGTAAAAAAAGGCCTGGTTTTGTCCAGGGAGCGGCATCCTATTTTTGCGGAAAGCGATGTTGCAGAAAATCTGAAAATTGCCGGTCACCAGTTAAAGCGATCCGAGTTGGTACAAAGGGTTGAGGAAGTATACGCCATCTTCCCGGCTCTGAATCCATTAAAAAAACGCAAGGCCGGGTTTTTAAGCGGCGGCGAACAACAAATGCTGGCCATTGGGATGGCATTAATCCTCAAACCCGCTCTGTTGCTGCTTGATGAGCCACTGCTGGGTTTAAGCCCCATGATGCAGACCATGCTGATCGAAGCCATCACAAATCTCAGGCAAGAATCCGGCATTACCATTATAATTACCGAACAATTTGCCCGGCCGGTGTTACCGATTATAGACCGAGGCTATGTCATTGAAAACGGCATGCTGGCATTATCAGGAACCGGAGAAGAATTGATGGATAATCCCGAAATCAAATCAGCCTATTTTGGTATCTAAAAATACACAGCGTCACGGCAAGTTGTCGGTTGCCTTTTGAACCAATCAGCACAATATCAACTGTTAAAGCGATACATGCAAGATGCTGTGTATATATTTAAAATAAAAAGAAAAAAATTAGCGCAGAAAGCTGCGGGGAATCAAGCTCGATAGATCTTGAATCGCTCTTAGATTTATCTGAGTAATCCGTGTAATCTGCGTAATCTGTGGATTGAACAAATGCAACTATCGAAAAGCATCTATGACAAATTTGCGGAAACCGCTGAACGGCGTGGGAATCACACTGCCGTTTATTACCTTGGAACCCAGTATTCCTATAACAGAATTCGGACACTGGCCGATCGTTTTGCTTCAGGCCTGACTGATATGGGGATCACAACAGGTCAGAAAGTAATGCTGTATATTCCCAACAGCATCCACTGGGTCGTCTCATGGCTCGGGATTCAAAAAATCGGTGCGATTGCAGTCCCTATCACTCCAATATATACACCCCACGATGTCAGATACGTTGCCAACGACAGCGAGGCCGAAGCTATTGTCTGTGCGGACACCAATTTCGGTTATGTGACCGTCATTCTCCCTGAAACGGGTATAAAAAAGGTCATTGTTTCCAGAATGGCTGATCTGCTGCCTTGGTGGAAGCGGTTTTTTGGTTTCCTGTTCGATGTAATTCCCAGAGGAAGAATCGCTCTGGACCAAAACACCCATTCGTTTCGAAAACTGCTTTCCCGGCGCAAAGACCGACTGTTACCGTCGGAGGTTAGCAGCAAGAATGGTGATGCCATCGCCGAAATACTATATACCGGCGGCACCACCAAATTTCCAAAGGGCGTGCCCTTTACCCATGATCTTTTTCTGGTTTCGGCCGACGAACAGATCCGCATGAGTGAACCGCTTATACCGGTTGAGGATAATGTGATCATGGGAAACGCCCCGCTCTTCCACATCCTGGGACAAACCTGCAGCTTGGCCACACTTCTGACAGGCGGCAGTTTGATCCTGCAGCCGCGCATCAATATAGATGCTACGTTTGATTCGATTCAGCGCTCGAAAGCGAAAACCATGATCGGGGTACCCGCCCTTTATCGCATGATTTTAGAACATGTCCGCCTGGCACAGTATGATCTGAGTTCATTAAAATATTGTTTCAGTGGCGGCGATGTCCTGCCGATCGAGGTGAGCAAGCGTTGGAGAGAAAAATTCGGCATCCCGATTTATCAGGGATACGGCGCCACCGAGACCTGCGGTGGTGTCTCCATGTGTCCGGTTGATCAGGAAAGTCCACCGAAAAGCACCGGCCGCATCGTCCAAAGCAAAAAAGTCAAAATCGTCGATCCGGCATCACTTGAACCGGTAGAAGCGGGTAAGCCCGGAGAATTGCTGGTCTCTTCGGAATATATGGCCACCAGTTACTTGAACAAACCGGAAGAAACCGCAATATCGTTTGTTGAGTTGGATGGTGATACGTATTACCGTACGGCCGATATTATGTCCCTGGACGAAGACGGCAACCTCTTTTTCGTCGACCGTACGGTGGATACTATCAAGCACAAAGGCTACCGCGTATCGGCCTCGGAAATCGAATCCACCCTCCAGGAGCATCCGGCTGTCATCGCCTCCTGCGCCGTAGGTATTCCGGATGAAAAAGTCGGCGAACGGATCAAGGCCTATGTGGTGTTGAAGGAAGATATTAAAGGCATCACCGGCTATGACCTGATCAAATGGTGCCGCCAGACCCTGGTATCCTATAAAGTCCCCCACTATATCGAATTCCGCGACATGCTGCCCAAATCAAAAGTGGGCAAACTCCTGCGAAGAGAAATCCGCAGCGAAGAAAAACGCCGGCAGGAGTCTTGAGGGATAATTTTTTCATATCAGTATGACAAGAAATGGATATTCTCAGCGATATGCCGGTTTAAGCACCAAATAATAAATCCCAAAATACCAATAAATTCCAATACCCAAATTCCATAATTCAAAACTCTGCCTTTTAATATTATCGATTCAAATC
>Ga0056115_1000663_pt1 | contig 15323 bp, 9 predicted proteins | sample WorMetOlspDAHAB1_FD_77007 | JGI IMG/M metagenome (GOLD analysis project Ga0056115, IMG submission 77007) | Marine gutless worms symbiont microbial communities from Max Planck institute for Marine Microbiology, Germany - Olavius sp. DAHAB.1 ...
GTAATCACGCCTGCCAATTTTGGCGAAGATCGGTTAAGGGGTTTTGGTGTGGCGAGGGGTCGAATTTTGGCCTTTTCCATTGACTTGCTTCGTCGCCTTTAAAACACTCTCGCACTACCGTGCAAGTGTGTGAAATACCCATAACACTAAATGCGAAATGGTAAAATTAATTCAGTTGAAGAGATGGCAACAAAAACTGACTATAGTACTAGTTTACGAAGCATGCTAGATAATGCAGCAGCCAAAACGAAGAAAATAACCTGTATTTGTCCGAGTCAGATGAATGGCCCACCACCTCACTAAACAGGTTGTTAATGTGGTGCGCAAAATGATCGCCACGGGATGACAAGTGAGTAGGTTGGATGGCTTTCTCAGCAACTGGCTTCATTAAGCTGCTACATTCATACAGCATAAGCTACATGTCAGAGGAAACTATATTCTGAAAGCAGTTTTTAAAGTACATTTGAAAAGTAAACTTTTCCATGTGACAGCTCTACCGGTACTAGCTTCTAAAATTAAATTTCATTGGACAGAATCATATAAACACTGTGACAGTAACTTCTGCTAATGTCTTAGTCTTCTTCTTCTTCCAGATAATCAGCTTCAAGGAGTTGAAGGCTTTGCCGATGTGGAGACGCATAATTTAAGGGAATATAAAAACAGTTAAAAGCAATGTCTCAGTGCAGAAAACTTATTTTCCTTCTGCCACTGGTGACAGAAACCTTTGTACAAAACTTACCAGCATCAGCGTTACGTTTGCATAAACCTGTGAAAGTATATAGACATCTGAAAGCCGTTTTACTTACAAGAATTTCTGAGCAACCTGGTCCTAATGTATCAGTTTCTATGCAGCATTTTGACATAGGCAGCAGAACAATCATCAAATAAGCAACAAGAAAAACCCAAAGTTCAAATAGGCCTAACGTATATATGCATGTTTCCATGCTTTTTGCAGTCCATCCATAAAATTTAGGCAACACTTCAGGAAAACTGACACAGACAACGTTCATTACTCATTTTATGGCAGAGTTTTCGAAAATCGATTAAGCTGTGCCAGCAAAATCACAATGAAAGGGAAACGGAATGCAACTGTTTCGCTGCCAGACAGAAAAACGACACAGACCACGGAGACTGCAGATGGACAGCATTGTCCACTGGACGTTTCCCAAAATCAGTCTTAACCGTTGGTCTGTTTATCAACGCATGAAAGTCACCACCATCGCATATCACAATGCAAATTTACATAGCTTGAAACCCTCAAAGTACATTCAGGTTCTAACTTTATAGGCATCATAACCATCATCTGGATCATTTGCACCGCCACAATCTGTCTTAAGTCTGCAGAGTTAAGGCACTGGTCAGTTGACAATTCAGTGTGATATGCTGCCTGGAGTGCTGTATTTGAAAATGATTTGTACAAAAAACATGCACTGCATAATTTAAAGATTCTTTCCAGGGCAATGAAACGACTTTGATCAGAAACGCTGCGTGATCACAACAACGACAGTGAATAGACAGACATCGCCATAACTACTGAGGTACACCTGGTCTTAAGCTGTACCATGCAAAGGTAAATGCGAACCAATGGCACACAGAGTGGCGATAATGTCTTGATTCCTTTGCTCTCAAGCAGACACCAGCTGAAACTGCTGGAACACACATATGCTATAAGCTGCCAACAGACACTTATCTGCTTACTTAACAACTTACAACAGTGCCAAAGTATACTCATCGGTTATAAGGACACATGTACATAAGCAGCTTGACCAACGACTCAACAGCGCAGTGGATGAGAACCAAAGCAAGGACCTGCAGATCTCAAACCAAACACTCTAACACCTCAGTTATCGAGCCACACATTGCCTTAACAACTGAGCCAGAACTTTTCTAGTGGTCTTTTTAAACTGTAACAGACAAAACTGAAAGGAAATTACTCAGCTGGCTGACTGTCAGTGGTTAAGCTGAACTTGAACTTGCTGATCTCGGTCCATTCCGGTTCAGCACTTGTGGTCGTTTGCTTGTCTTCAATGAGTCGATCGCTCAGCCAGTCACTGGACTGAGAACTGGATCGAGATCGATCTGGTTGCTGGTGTGTGCTAACAGCCACATCCACAAACCGGTCGGAGTCCACCTCAACAACAAGCGACTGTGGATCTTCGGCTTCAGTCAACGACTCAACATCGACGTCTGTGAACGTAGCAGTGGCGAAGTAGCTGAACGGCAGAGGTCGGCAAATGCCACACAGCGGGAGGGCAGTCGTCGCCGGAGATGACACTGTCTGTCGGCGATTCAGTGAAGGTGGCTGATGGCTGGATGAAGCACCGGCTTGGTCAGCGAGTGCACCACATGGCTGTTTGGCAATGGCACCAGTCCGGGTGCTATCACGATGTACAGCACAGCAAGAACAGGAGCAGTCAGTCTGACAGCGAGAACACAGGTCAACCTTTAATGGTGTCTTCGCCTGTACACATGCACATTACATGCACTCATAATTCACACGCAGCTTTAAAATATTTATCTGGGTTAGCTGGTACGTATGTGTTTTATTTCAGGCACAGCACGCCCATATGACAGGCAGACGGGACAAACAAGCGGACACACAAGACAAAAAGCAGAATACAGACTAAACACAACGCAAAACGTTCAAGTACTTAACTGTCTTATTAGTACAGTTCTTCCATTGTGACAAATATAAATCAGTTGTTAACCAGTGTTAAGCATGTTCAACTCCCATAAGGTTTGGGTTAAACTCTAGAACCTTCGATGCTGACAACTGGCTGATGTCATATGACACCGAAAGCATACGATATTGCAAGATGACCCAGTCAGCAGCATCAGTACTTACATGTGTTGATGTTACAACTCAGTGCGCAAGCAGGGCACCTGAAACTGGCAAGCATCGAGCAGCAAGTTCTTGAATGTCTCCACATCCTGTGGTCGCAGCTCAGCATCGAGCGCAAGGCCACAGTAGAGCAGAGTGGACAGTTTTGAGCTGCGGACAAGCGACCGGTCAACAGTTGGCGGATGACCGCGCTGGATCCGCTCCTCAAATATCCGTGTCGGTGTCAGGTTGCGCCATGGCTCGTGACCTATGCAATACGCATGCACATTCACACTGAATTATCGCTCTTTTCACTGAAAAGCTGAATAAAACTTACTCCAGTTTTTAGTGGAACAGAAACGATAATGGTGGCACTGGTGGCGCTATTGCAGTTGGACCACTAAATCAATTTGGAGGATAGATGTCAACACAGACTTTTTTCCTAAACATGCATGTTCTCCGATAGCCCAGTTGTTTCAAAACACAGAAGGATGCAAATAAAATTCTGACGCAAATATACGCAGTCCTTAAACAGAAGCCAACAACACGATGCACAAAACTTGAGGGAGGCAAATTCGGCAACAGTGCTGAAGTCAATGAAGTGTTGACCACAACATCATACCAGAACACAGCTAGCATCTGCTTTCTACCTATAGAAAAAACTTCATAGTTTAAGGACAACGTAAGGGATAGATCTAGATTTTAATAACAGTATGTTATATCCCAGTTTTGCTAAAAATGCCATTAATTAAATCGATGTTGGAAGAAAGCCAGTTTTACAAAGTATCCAACTCCAACAATATAGAAGGCTCATATTGCTTCAGCTTACAGCTAACACACTTATACTGTGGGAAAACTGGTAACAATTCAACAACATGCATTGGCTGATAGATAATCAATCAATCAATCAATCAATCAATCAATCAATATTCATTTATTAGATAGTTGTCAGACCACAACTATTGACAATGACACAAAATTTGAAAACATATGCAATATATAAAATATATAAATTACTAGCAGGACAGTAATATGAGTTTATCCTCCGCGTGGGTTGGGTAGTACTACATGTATTGTAGGCCTACGTGCCTCAAGAAAAGAGTTCTTAAATGATCTGTCATGAATACTGCTTCCTGCTTTACGATGACGTTGTGGCATATAACCGTAAATTTTTGTTGAATATTACGTTATCTAAACCCAATGAGAAACACGAAGCGAATTACCATGCAAAACTTCCCACAGCGTTACGGCCAGGCCATAGACATCAGACAGTGGCGTTACACGCAGGCCGATCAGAGCCTCTGGCGCAATCACTCCATACGTCTCTTTCGGATAAGGCATCCATTCATCAACACGACGATTCATATTGCTAGTGCACAACATCACATAATATCCTTATCAATTAATTACACCCACAACTATAGTATACAGTTCCGTAAATAACTGATGGTAACTACCTAGGCTGAGCAGTGCCATAAACCTAATCTCAAAAGTGGGGGGAGAGAACATACGAAGGTTCTGCAGGGGTAACAAACCTAGGTTTGGGTAGGGAGATTCCACTCAATGTCAGACACAAGGAGGCCTCATCTTATCTAAAACAGAATTTGTCTTGGAATTATAACATAATTCTGGCATTATTCTGGGAGAGGAACAAGTGTACTGGCGCCCCCCTCCCAACCCAAATTCTGATCAAATTACGTGATTAACGCCTATGTTAAGCTGAGTTGGCATCCTGCCCAATCAACCTGCAATTTAAAGTTTTTCTTCAAAAATGCTTGCTACAAACAAGTTTGTTTCCTTTCATCACTTCGACAAAGAAGTGATTAGAAAACATGGCATATTTAGTTTCATTTACTTGTGTAGACAAACCAGACAATACGGAATGCAGACGGCAACCGACCTGTCAATAGTGTATTCAAAATTGCCAAGTTTAGCAAAGTTTGCAGTGATGAGCTGGATGGCATGTGATGAGACGAGACCATGGACAAGATTCTGATCATGGATGTAAGTGAGAGCATTGCAGATCTGACAGAAGATTGTTACAATTAACGGCATTGTCAGCTTCTCATGCTGCAACAGTTACCGTACAGTCAACAGTTAAATCCCAGTGTAACAACTGACTTACAAGAAAGCACCTAGACAGTTCTAAACCTATCCACATACTCACAAGAGTATGCACTGTACAGCATACTTAACAAAAGCCAGAGAACAAACCATTTTAAAGACTGGCAGAATAAACATCTAAAGTCAATTACACTTCTCTTAAAACTCAACTTCTATACAAGTCTTGCACTTAAATGCTATTCACTGATAAACCAACAATCTGCATTAACACATGCATGTTGCATGCCATGTATTTGCACGGCAAAAATCATCTGCATTTAAAGTGTTAAAGTAACTGGTTAAAATTACATCACCAAAATGTGTCACTGAATGTGCGCCAGTCGAGTTACATTTCAAAGTTATTTGACAATAGCGAGAACTTCAGCCAAAACATCAACCAAAAAAGTACAATACAATGTGCAAAATAAACCGTGTGGTAGAGAAAGTTATGCAGTGATCCATAGCCGATTCTTTCATAAATTAGCACCAGACCATCAAGCAGATCGGTCTGGCAGACACCGAGCAACAGCATTATGTTGGGATGACGAAGCCGCCTTGCACACAACACACACACACATACACAGAACTCATCATGAGAACAGCAGCGTTCAGACGTCAACTCGCTGCTTCAGACGCTGCATTGGCTGCCTGTTGAGCAGTGCATCAACTGCAAGCTGGCCGTGACGACGTTCAAGACTCAGCAGACGTCATCTCCACAGTATCTGAGCCAGCACATCTTGTTGCGCACCAGCGCATGTAACACTCGATCGTCGTCCATCCCACTGCTGTGCGTGCCATTTCGATGGGCATCATTTGCCAGACGATCATTCAGCACTGGAAGCCGAGTTTGCAAGTGTACAGAGTTGGGCTAGAGACAACAAGCTCCAAATAAATCTCGCTAAAACCAAAGAAATTGTAATCACTAGATGCGGCCGTCGAGGTTTTATGCAACCGCCTCTCATGCCTGGAGTAGCTCGCAAGAACCTTGTCAAATTGCTTGGTGTTACATTCAATAACCACTTGCCGATCACGTTCGAAAATGCAAATTGTTGCTCGTCAAAGACTATATTTGTTGCAGCTGCTGAAGCGGCAGGGACTTGACAGTACTTGCTTAGATGTTTTGTTCGAAGCCATTGTATTGTCCACTATGCTATATGCAATGCCAGCCTTTTCAGGCTACCTCACTGAATCAGATGTTAATTCGTTGCAAGCCGTCATTAACAAAGCATTTAATTTGGGGTATTTCTCCTCAATTCCTGATTGCGTTCTCTTATTAGCCGGGCTAACCGCCAGCTTTCCAACAAATCAAACAATAATCCCCAGCATTGTCTTGTTCCCCTTATGCCTCCTGAGTGCAACCTGTAAACTCGTTCAACACTTCGTGCCTGGGGTCATCGATTCAGTTTGCCACAGTGTAAAAGTAAACTTTTTAACGATGCGTATATTAACAGTGTATTATTCTCGTATTTTTTATTTTAATCTTTTTCATTTCATGTTTTATTGTTTCGTCGTGCTTTGTGCAAGGTTGCGGATGTCAACTTTTTATGTTAATAAAGGCTTATTACTACTACTACTACTGCAGCACCTGCACCTCTGACTTGGAACTCACTGCCACCTGCTGTGTTAAACTGTGACTCTCTGTCTACTTTCAAATCCAGACTTAAAACTCTTCTGTTTCTACCGCTTTCTGTTAACTGCTCAACTTAACCTGTTCCACCAGTGCCTCCGTAGCCGCGTCAGTTCATTACGGCACTTTATAAATTTTGTATTATTATTTTTTGTATTATAACACGTGAAGTGTTTACATAACGGTAACACACCAAATTTCCTGTGTGTCGTGCAGAATACTGGTAATGCCTGCAGACCCAACTGTGTTAAACATATCAGCAGATCCAGATCGAGTGCTAGCTGATAATAATTTCGAGATCTCCAATGAAGCAGTCACTACAAATAAATGGAAACTTGAAAGCAGAAGCACTGAGTAGTGGCAGCAGATGACTGAAAACATTTAATGTTCCATGATGGATATGGATATTATTTGATCGTGCTCTCGTGTCTGCTTACAGACCGTAAGAATGCACATTATAAATCTCCAAACGGAACTAAACAAAGCGCTAAATTCCGATTTTTTTGAGGTCAGTTGCCACAAAGTGACAAACAGCTCTAGTCTGCACATTGTGAATACGTCAGAGGCAAGTGCAGCAGCAGCAGCAGCAGCAGCGAACAATGTCACTTACAACATGAAGTCATTCTCTTTAATGAGCAGATCAGCACATGACGCATCGACTTGTAACTGATGCAAGCGTTTCACGGTGACAGGCGTCTTGTTCCACAGCATGCTACACAGTACACACACATCAATCAGCTGCTTCAGCAATCACTGGTTCAGATGTACACAAACCTCAGGTCATGTCCACAACTCCCCAATGACAACTGTAAATATTAATTTTCAACAGTGACACTGCTTTAGCCCAATGACGTGACCTATTGGCAGCAATGATTGGCCAATGTCTTTGGTGCACTTAACGCTATCTGTAGCCAGTCAAGTTTAACTGTCCCCAAAACAAACAACTTAAGCAAGTCCATACGTAAGCCCCATAAAGTGTAGCATACATGCAGCTTAATTTTAAGATTCAAAGCTTTAATATCTGATATTAGATCGGTAGATCCCAATTACAGGAATGAATATCTAACAATATCTAGAGATATGTTTGTTATCAGCACATAAAACAGCTTTAACACTTTCAAAGACAAATGAATAATGTCACAATCTATGACATACCAGCACAACCTATATAACGTATTCCAGCAGCAAAAAATTATAAGTATTAATAAAAAACGTTACGTTACCTTTCCATAACCATGTAAGGCCCATTACAGTATGACAGACCCTTGTCATCATGCTGCAGTTCATTACCCAACACCAGAGGCACAACGCCAATCGCTCCACCTTTCTCATCACCGGAATCTAGACGCACCTGAATCACAAACATTATCTATAAGTATAAAAAGACATGTTGGCTGGATATTCACTCACATGGTTAACAAATTGAACGAGATGACTCTTATTCCAATACCTACAAGCTACACCTAGTAAAGATTTCATTACCACAGTTAACAAAACATATTCAACGTCACAATTTTTCTTTACGCATGTTACTGATTAATTACGCAAACATTCATGCAGCAGATAATACGTCAATTCAATCCATTCTGTCTCGTTATTACAGTGCATTCGGCAGTTAGTACAAATTGGTTTGAAACTTTCAATAAAAATTTTGTTACCTGGTATGTCTTGCATTCTATATACAAAAATTTTTTCATTTCTCCTTCTTCGCTACTTATCATTTGCACGGTCTTGTTTCAATGTTTCATGTATGAGACTATCAAATGAGGCAAATATAGGCTACAGCTGGGACAAACAAGTGTACTACCTCCTAAATGCACCTGTCTTTAGCATGACACAAAGTGATATCCATAGTGAGTTTGAGGGTCATCTAATGATTGGAATTTTTTTTACATGGACATCCCTCTGACATTCACAAAGTTACATTTTTCGTTTACAAACTGCAATAAATTATACAATATGCAATATTAGTAATGGGAAAGTGATACCGACGCAGATTAGCTTAAATGGCCGACCTTTCCGAAGCCAAGATTCTGAACAGAAATGATTGTTCTTGTTTCTCGGTGAGGAGCTGAACTATGGCGCTTTAGCTGCTTCTGTCGCTTCTCAATGTTGCCACTAAACGTACAACAGTTACAATGACAGTAGAAAACACAGAGAAAAAAAACTACGAAAACGGCCTTGAATAAAAGCTACCGTTAGCTCTGAACCCAATTTTATCAGTCCAGACGCACTGACTCACAAAATGTCTCTTTTTTGGTGGTGCTCAACTTCAAAGAGTCTTAACTAGTAAATGAACCAAAGATGACAGGACGCCAATAGAGAAAACCTCTCTCACAACCTGCTGCTATCTAATCAAAATGCATAGGTTTATACCACATGGTATCAAAAACACCTTAAATCTACCTTCACTTCTTTTGGATGAGTGAAGCAACACAAAAAGTTTACATATCTAGCAGCGAGATTGCAATTAGGACCTAATACGCAAAACATAGACATGAAAGTAGGAAAGACAAGCTCACAGGCTGCTCAATGAAACTGGATGGCTCCACAAGGCACATGCATGTGTCTCTGCCATCAAGTAATGCACTGTTCTGCAGCTGGATGGTAACGGTGCCTTAGGCTCATAGACTCACTGAACATAAGCCCAAATTCCACTTGTTGCGTCACGTCACGACACGTCACGACGAGCTATCTAGCCCATGCATTTCGGTATAAGAAAAAGTCATACGTGCTGTGTCGCGCATGCTGTACAGCAAACGCGACACAGCATGACACAGCACGTCACGACGAGTACAGTAAGCATGACAAGTCCGTCACCACGAGCGCGACAGGCGCGATACGCAGCGTAGTTTGTTTGTAATGTGTATAAAGTTATGATCGCCGTAATTCGTTTCAATAAACAAATCAATTTCTTTGTGAGCTGAAATAATAAACAATAATAAAACGTGATATAATTTTTACATGCAAGCACTACTGCTTCTTCGTCGTCCGCCATGTTGGAACAAGCACGACGCAGCACACACGACATAGCACGTCACGACTCGCAAGACAAGTCGTGCTTGTCGTGAGTGAGTAGAGTTTAACACCTCACCCGACACAATATAGGTGCACGTGTCGTGACGTGACGCAACAAATGGAATTTGGGCTAAAACCAACTACATAGGCCTACACAAAACGTTTACCTATCCAGCAGCGAGATCGCAATTAGGACCTAATGCGCAAAACATAGACATGAAAGTGGGAAAGACAAGCTCACAGGCTGCTCAATGACACTGGATGGCTCCACAAAATACGGCACATGGCCGTAAGCCAACCAGTGAGAGATAAATTCAAGCTTCTACAACAAGTATGATACCAAATCTGATCATATATGCAAAGCAAGTGCTCTCTTTTCACCCCTTATTAACTTGACGGAGTGCAAGCAAGATGCACATGCACCAAAATATGGCTCACACACACTGTTCATTGGTCTCTTCGGTACCGAGCTCCATGGTACCTTGCCGGCTGCTGAAAGCCAGTTTCTGAAGTTTCCGGCCGTCAACATCTCCGTTAGAGCAACCATCACAAACTGCATATTCTAAGATTTAATCACACCACATTTAGCACCTAGTCTTTCTCAGTCGCCAATCCGACGGTTTGGAACTCACTGCATGCCAGTTTTGTTACGTGATCCGCCCGTCGAGTGTGAACGTTTTAGGCGGGACTTGAAAGCGCGTCTCTTTGCCAGACATTATAGACATGAGCGCATTACAGGTGTCACAGTTTCATGAAATCGTGCTATGCAAATCAACATTTACTTACTTACTACTTACAAGCTCACAGAAGTCAGAAGCCCAAGTTTCAACCCACTAAAATTAGTAAATCACTGGTGGTGTTACGCAGGACAAAAACTGAAGGAAAAGTTCTCATGCATAACTATTGCAGGCATCAATCTTAGGTGATGACTGCATGACATTATGTGCAATAGCATGCATTCTAGACTGAGACGAGTGAGTGAGTGAGTGAGTAGAGTTTAACGCCCCACCCGACACAATATAGGTCATTTCGAGGCGGAACGGTTTCTCGGGCAGTTCCTACGTGACGATTGTATGTCCCGCAGGTTATGTAGTTTTTGAAGTGCAACTTAATGACTTTTCACACAATTTTCAGTGATCACATTTCGACATGTGCATTTTTGCTGTGAATAATTTTATCGTTTTGAATATAAATAACCGAGTAGGCTATAGTGTTTGCTTTCTTTTGCCCTCTTCACGCCCATACAACTGTGGATGCATCATCCGTGAAAACGGAAACCAGATGATTTCTGAAAAGACATTGGCAACTAGCAAGCTTCGTTTCTGCAGCCCATCATCCATCAAGTTCAAGTTTAAGTTCAAGAACTGCCCAAGGTGTCTGTCTGCCAGAAACAATGCACACTGTCCAATGTCCAAGTGTCTATAGTATAGCGTTAATCCATTACACGCAGCAACAGAAGTAATTTATAGAACGAACGGGGAGCGCAGTCCAGCTGGCAACTCGACGACATGCTTAGACGACGTTGAAGCAGTTGACGATGGATCACCGAGCGCTTTCTCTCGTGCCCAGTCGATGAAGCCAAGTGCCCGTCGACGCCTCTTCGAGTCGCCCTGCCGCATCGCCCAGTCGTGTGGAGTCTTACCGTCGCGGTCGTGAAGGCGCAGGTCGCCGCCTGCCTCGACAAGACGGCGCAGAATGGCTGTGTTGCCAGCGAGACAAGCCACATGCATCGCCGTGCTCCCATCTCCACTTCTCCTGCCAATCCACAACCCGACTCAATCAGTCGAGATATGTGCCGTTGGCGCCGAATGGTTAAAAAAAGGACAAGGAATCAAGTCGCTCTACGACTTCGAAGGAGAGCGCGTGCAACTGTGTGCAAAACTGAAAATATGAGAAGAGGCGTCAGGCTCAGCCACTGCAGGCACAAAGAGATGCTAAAACAGTGTCTAACTGTTATTCTTCTTCGAAGTATACCAACACCTGAGAAGTCGTGTATGTAGTTGTCATAACACAGTGCAACAGGAAGGAAGGTAAGCCAGTCAGTCAGTCACTGAATCAGTTTCTCTTCGATTTTATTGTGAGACTGTTAAATGTACTGCCCCTCTCCAGTGTCGCCGACTCCATAGGACATGGGGGCACACCGGCATATACCCCCACTTTTACAAATGGCTGGGTACAGGGGGGCAGCAGTAGAAAACGGCAAACAAGAAACTGACCAAACTGTAGTGACCATCATGAAAGCACTCACAAAACGACTAATGTAATGTATTAGTAGAGCCAAAAAAGTGGAGGGGCCAGACAAAAAAATTTCCGGCGCCAGATGTGTGATCCCCACTTTCAAATTTGTTCCGGCACCACTGTCCCTCTCTCCCAGTACCATTAATCCACTAGTAACCAGTCTAGTTGCATAAAATCGTAACTGCGTCAACTGAAAGCTAGATCCTTCTGAAATAAACCAAACATTCTGCTACAAAAAATGTTCCAATTTATGGCCACTATGAAGATACTGTTAAGTGAACACGTACTGATTTGGGTTAGCTTTGTACAGAAGTAGTGACTTGACCAGTGACTCCTGTTCATCGAGACACGCGCGATACAGAGCTGTGCGTGTAAAACTGTCTGTGAAGTCCACATCAGCGCCTACAGCATACCGGTACAGACTACAGTAATGTACCAACATAATGTCTGTACAGTACTAACAGCAGTCTCGAGAACACTGAACACAGTCACACGCACGCACGCACGCACGCACACACACACATTCGTCATGCATAAGACCACTTTTTGAAACGCAGTCACGCATCACTATAGTTTAACTAGCCAAGCAATCCCATCAACTGAACATACGTTTAAAGTAAGTACTGCAAACAATCAAACATAACTGCAGTGCACTGTTCCTCAGCATCTGAAACAAGTATCGCCATCTTGACGCCGAAAGGACTCAGTAGGCTTACAGCAATAGACTAACAAATAGGCTAACATACCTGACTTGAGTGCACTTTTTACTACTTTCTTGTCTCCACGTGACACAGCATCAATTAACATCTCTCCCAGATCCGACGCGTTAAGCATCTGAAGTTTCTTTTCCGGTAGATTTTGCATATTTGAGAATCGGCAGATGAATCACTACAAGTAAAATTGAAAAAGCATATGACATCACTAGCTGACTATTTGAAAACTTGTCATACGAAATAATTATAGAAGATAGAAAGACTTTTTTATCTACTATATTTGTTCATACTACGCCTGTCAAAATCACAGCACAGTGGCGCGCACGCCTATCACACAGCAGTATATAAAATACAAAAAGGAGTGTTAAAACAAACTATAATATGTGTTGCTAACAGTAGTAGTTAAAATGTTCTCCGACAAATACATTAAAATAAAAACGTACGATATTTACAAACTAATAACAGCAGCAGAAAACAAACATGGCGTCATAGATAAGAACACGTTCGAGTTCTTGAGAATAAACAAGGTAAATACACTACACCGTTGTGGCTCAATATAAGAACAGTGAGTAAGTAAAAATAGTAAAGTCAAACTATTTTATAGTGCGCCCGAAAGTTGACCAGAGAGCGAGAGCTGGCCAACTTAGTTTGCCGCTCTTAGGAATTTTTTTAAGGTCGTAACTTCAGAGGCGCTGGACAATGTGTGTGAACAACTTGTCCAAGGTCGCACTCGACAGTGCAGCGGTTGGGATTGAAGTTGAACCCGCGATCTCCAGTCGCAAGTCCAACGCCCTAGCTGCAGTAACGAATGTGTACAGTCACTCACATGTCACAACTCGGTGAAAACTTAACAACACAGTAAACAGTACTTCAACATGGCTAACATGGCGATCGAGCTTTCCGGTCGCTCCTGCCCGACTGTGGAGTGTGGAACACTCTGACGCAGCACGTCACGTCAGTATCGTCAATATCGGTTTTCAGGAAACGTTTAAAGACCCATCTCTTTAGTCATTCTTACCCCGGATCTCCTGTAGTGCCTGTGCAGTGACTTTGTCATTTCGGACACTATAATCGATCGTTTTTACTTACTTAGCACATGTCGTGGAATCTTTCACATCTTGTGGAATGACCAATGAGACACGTAAACTTGCAGTGTCTAAAGTTCTTATTCTGAACCTTTTTTGTAGGACTCTTTCCTTTCTCTTGCACTTTATCCTTTGCTCACTGTTCATGTCATTCGCATATTGTTTCCTCAACGGATGTGTTGTGCACGGTGTTATGGTATGCACCATAAAGCGAAAAGGCTCGAGAAATATAGAGAAATTCGTATATAGATCTAGGATAATTTAACCGTACGATAACCTAATTTTACTAGCCACATTTTACTAGATTCCAGAAAAAGTGTGACACTCACTATTTAGGCCTACCCTTAATTAAGCCTCCACCCCAACATTCTTGTAATTATCCACAAGCCCACAAATCGAGTTTTTAGCTGGTTTCCCCGCCTTTCATTTCATCGTAACGTTGTCAATTATTAAGTAGGCCTACAAAGGGATGCCAAGTTCCGACATCACGGATGCGGGTGATCAATACCCTCCCTCTCCTTCCCTTTCTCTCATCCATCCTGCTCCCCTTCTCTCCTCTCCCATCCAAAATCCAGGGTGTTGGTCTGCGGAGCGCCGTAAGCTCCCGCTGGCGGGGCCTGGGCGGAGCCCGAGCCGAGATCAAATTGGGTGCATTTTTACCTTAAAATCTCACATCTGGTGGACACGATTTTACTGAGAATTAACTGTCCAAATAGTAATTAAATTTTTAAAAAAATCACGTCGTGCCAAAGGGGGCATCGCCCAGTACTCCCCTTAACTATACACCTCTGTGGGTGACTGATGGAGCTGTGGGGTGAGGCCCGAAGGGCGAAATGTCGAGGCCCGCGGGTCGGAGCCGAAGACGGGGTTAGGTTCTTGGAAAGGGAGCAGCGACCCCCCTTTTCATCAGCTACCACCTGTAGGTGGGACTGCTGTAAGCTCTCCAGGACAGGGGATGAGGGCCGTACCACCAATTGAGTAGGAAACTGATGAGAATAAGACTAGTAATGTAGAGGAAATTTGTAGCACTTATGTGTGCGATAAATGTAACTGCAATGACAACAGTTGAAAAATATTAAACTTTGATCGATCGATTTGTTGCGGATGAAGGGATGAACCTGCAGGTGTAACCCCCTCAGTGCGGGTGACTTGGAAGTCCTGAGTACACAGCATGAGGCCCGTGTCTTCCTTGGACATCGTGCGACCGATAACTAGTAGTAAAGTGGTCAGACGGACGTGGCTTCAAGACGTAGTTTGATGGTGCCTTCGTTAACCAATGAGGGGACCAAGGGCGCAACCACTGGGGGTAAGGACCCCCACCCAAAAAAAATGGACTGGCCCCCAACTTGGTGAACGAAACCAAGTGATGCGAAAGTTCTGTGCGGAGGAATTTCGACTTCCGATGAAGCGCAGACACCACCAAACCAAAGGGGGCTTTTTGCAACCATGGTGGTACAGCTACTAACTTGGTAATGTCCAATCCTGGCACTTTCTCGCAGTGTTCACCGTTTCCACAGAGCCAGGAGGGGCGACTCAGAAGGACTCTCGTTCTGTCTAAGTGACAAAGAGCGGTACGTTGGCCATGTACTGTGACCCGTGGCAGGGGTTGACGGGATCCTGGTGGTTGAGAACAGGTACCCTTGCGAGGATATTGTGGGCAACACACCACTTTGGCCTCGAAATCTCTTAAACGGGAGGTCAGAGTAGACCCGCTTTGA
>Ga0056115_1000664_pt1 | contig 15311 bp, 11 predicted proteins | sample WorMetOlspDAHAB1_FD_77007 | JGI IMG/M metagenome (GOLD analysis project Ga0056115, IMG submission 77007) | Marine gutless worms symbiont microbial communities from Max Planck institute for Marine Microbiology, Germany - Olavius sp. DAHAB.1 ...
CCTCCGGACCGGAAGCCAGTGCAGGTGACGTAGCACCGGCAAGATGTGATCTTGGCGTCTAGTTCCAGTGAGAAGACGTGCGGCGGCATTTTGAACTGACTGGACACGTCGCATCAAGTTCTCGCTGATGCCGTATAATAGCGAGTTACAGCGATCAAGGCGACACGATGTAAATGCCTGGACCACTGTCTGGGCAGCCGCTGGTGTCAGCGATCTGGTCACTGGTCGGAGTTGTCGTAGGTGGTAGATCATATCGGCAAAGCGCAGATACATGTTCCGACATTGTGTGTGTTTTTTTGTCGACATTTTGTTGTCACGGTGATTTCATTGTGATATTTAACTGTATATGCTTCTGGCGCTTTTGTCAGTTGAGTACACGCTTTGTTTTTCTTTTTTTTGCAGCACGTTAAAGTGTCGGCATACTGTTTGCAATTTTGCCGTTGACATTAAGAGCCATTACGTTCTGTTTCTTATTAGACTTTTCTAGCAACCCTGCCATATACAGCAGGGCTGTTTTTAGTGTGAAGCTGTCTTTAAGTGTTGGTTTATTGTCGTTTGAAGACGATCGTAGCGTTGACTCGTGGGAAGACATAACCGGTACAACTCCTCTGACTGTTAGTGGAAACGTTGTTTCATTCGTTACTTCCGTGTCAGCCAGGTACGTCTGTATTCATTATCTGTCGATCCAATTATTCTTACTGCGTCTGATTGAAAACGTGATTATGGCTGTTTTAGCGGGAAAAAGGTCTTTTGCAGTTAAACACTGTATAACTTGCGTATTCTTATCATGATACGCAGTTGTTGCACGCTTCAGTTTTGCATAGGACGTCACCGACTATGTTAAGGAAACGTCTGAAGACTCATATCTTCAAGCATTCGTGTTGTCTTCCGTGCCGTGCAGTCCGTTATTTCAGATACTATAATCGTTCTCTTTGATAGCGGTACCTTTTAAAACTAGCCTGCAGAGGCTGCAACACAATTCTTCTTCGTTTAAGATTTCTTATTGCTTTGTGGCGGTGTTTGTTCAGTGAATAAAAAGTTGAAATGCACATGTTTTAACAGCGCTACATTTTCCAGTCCGCTCATACGTTAACTGCCATTGAAAAGCAGTTATAATCGGCATGAGGCGTTATAATAGCCGCTGTGTATGTGTGTGTGTGTGTGTGTGTGTGTGCGTGCGTGTGCGTGTGTAGTTACGTGCTGCTTGAATGCCGATGCGAAGCGACGCGCGACGCCGCTGCCATCGCTGGCGAGGTCTACGAGGAAGCGATCGCTGTGCCGTACCAGACGGCGCTGACGGTGTTCGCCCGTCGTCAGGGTCCTCTCGACGGACGCATGCAGCTGTTCTGCACGACGGCCGATCGACCGGCTGGAAGGTCGCTCGAAAAACGCGAGGATTACGTCAAAGTAGCCACGCTCAACGACGTCGAGGTACCATTTTGAGATAGTTGTTTTGCTGTTTCCAGGCGCCTGTGAACGCTGAACAATTCGCCGACAAACAATGCAACTCGCGGTCAGTCGAGTCGCGGACTAGTCAACTCGCCAGCTGCATTTTTTTCAACCACGAAAAGAACACACTGTATTTCTGCACTAAACCTAAACCTAACCCTAACCCTAAGTCTATCGACTACTAGAAGTAATCTACCGCAAATCACATTTTTGCGATTATTTACCGCAAATTATAAATAAAACATTTCGGCGAGTTGACCAGTTCGCGACTTGACTGACCGCGAGTTGGTTTGTCGGCGAATTGTCCGGTTACCTTGTGAACAACCATTGCATTGTTTGCACGTTGCTAGCATACTGGGGGCATTAGGTGGTTTGCTGATGACGTGCTGTACATATTACATTGACGTTGGCATTGGCATTAAAAGCAAATGCCGTGTCTGACAACGTTAACCAATGTGGCGATTCTCCGGAAAGCTGTTTTAGTTTTTAAAGGAATTTTTCGTGTTATTTTCATGTTTTAGGCTTGCTCGTTTTGTGTTTTACTCAGCTGTAATTTTTAACGTGTGAGAATTGTTAAACACTTTTCCGCCTGAAGAGGGAGGCACTTTTCCGTTGTTAATGATGGCTTGATTGTGAAAAATAAATCGAGTGATTGGTCTCAGTTGATGCTATCTCTTACGATTCTCGGCTAGAAAAAAAACAGACGGTAAACAATAATGGGTCAGCGGATCAAGACAGGCGCCATCAGCAGGCGCAGACGGTGGACTTTAGCAGTTTTTCTGTCTGTTGCATTCGTCACATTCCAGAACTAAACGCCGTCGACTCTGTCGATAATTTGAAACTCGTCGCCTAAACACTTACATGACACGATCCATCACGCGACACCTTCATGTAGTCGACGTGACTTAAAACATTACTCGTAGCGTTCTTTTCGGCGTTAGCGATGACAAGCTGCACTGAAATGTTGCTTACCTATTGCGACAGGTGCGCGAAGGAAAGTCGCTGTACGTGACGCTGACAGGCAACATCGCCGCCGGCGTTCCGTCGCCTCCCGGCCAACTGTCGCTTCCGTTTCGAGCGTTTCACGAGAATCGGCTTCCGTTTTACGTTCGAGTGCTCAATCCGCAGACGCCGGCCGTCGGCAGGCTGATTGCGACCGAGCGGCCACAGCGCACCGGCGCGCCGGTCGCCGTTCCTGTCTCTGCCTGCCTCGATGTGTACCTGCCCGACATCACAGGCACCGACGTCGAAGCCGACACGTGTGAAGTGTTCCAGCGTGCCAACGTGCGACAAGCCAGCCCAACAGGTTGCGCGATCGTCATCAATCAGTCAAGCAGAAACTTTTTCTTGTGGCGAAAGTAGTCAAGTAATCAACGACATGTTTGCAACAGGTTGGCCTAGAAAAGTAAGCCACTCACCGAAGCATCATTAAATCTTGTTGGAACCCGTTATTTGGGCTCATTTTTCATCAAATTTGAATGTAAATGAAGCAGAATAATACTATGTGTGATGTTAAATATTCTATGCGTGATCTAATTTGTGGAGTCATCAATTAGTGTGCTTGGAGCGGCCATAAACATAAAATGAGTGTATATGATGATATTTTAATTTCAAAAATGGAAAAAGCGAAAATATGGAGATCAGACATTTTTACATGAATTACCATCTACGAGATGGTTTAGGAGTGGAAACCTACGAAAGCAAAATGATGCCAAAGGGAGCACTGACATCATTTGCTTTATATGACGCATCTCGCAGCTTGTCAGCTTCACGTCACAAATCAGCTCATGCATAGAATATTTAATACCAAGTGATAGCTAGTGCTCATTTGACAGAAGGAAAAATCTGATCTCACTGATACGATTTAATACAATTTATTGACATTATATAGTGGCTTATTTTTTGGATCGCCCTGTATTTTCGGTTATTTATACGGTATTAAGGAAAAAATTACCACTGAATGTTTTGCAGAGGAGCACATTTCGAAGGCGGAGCTGAGACTAACGGACATCGCTGACGCAGTCCAGAAGGACTGGATTCAGTTGGCGGCACAGCTTGGCGTTGGACCTTCTGAGGTGACCGATATCCAAGCAGACTTCGACGCGGACGTGGAACGTGCACTGGTGATGCTGCACCTGTGGGTTCAGTCGAGTGGCAGACAAGCAACGGGCAACGACCTCGAGAGGGCGCTGAGTGTCATCGGTCGTCCGGACGTGATCCGCCGCTGCATGTACAACGTCAAGGAGGTGACAGACGTGAACGAGAAAGCGGCCGCTAAGGGATATCTCGACAAAAGTGTGTCATTTTACAGCGTGTTTTCTTTTTTTCCCGTTTTTTTTCGTGTTTTCTGATTGAAACTCTCATCCATCTGAAAAAAAACATGATTGCATGTTGTTGTTTTACTCATTTTTTGCAGTTTTATATTTATATATTTCTACAGTTTTGGACTAAATTCTCTCTCGGTGAGTTTCAGATTGCCCTTTTATCAGCAGCCTTCTGAAAGTATTTGACGGTAACAGAGCGAAAGTGTTTTAAATGCTAAATTTTTGCAAAAAAAACTTGTTTACGTACTCTATCTTTAAACTTGATTAAAAAATAAGTACAACTGTGATAGCGTCATATCATCATTTTTTTTCTTTCCTGTTTCTTTATCTTTGTCTGTTCTGTTCAGCTTAATAACTCAATACTAAACGGATATTTAATGTGTCCATTCTCTGGCGATGCAGTTTTATTGGTCTTTCTTATGACGTTTAATGCGTACGCCAGTTGAATGTGATATTAATCTGATGCGTATGATATTTTATGTAGCTTATGATCCGCTGAAAGAGGAAATCGGTTCGTGGCGGGAGCTTGGTTCGTCTCGAGAGTCTTCGTATCGCGCTTACAGCGATTATGAGTCGACGTCGCGGGTACACAAGCGACCACTGTCTATTATTATTATTATTAATAATAATAATAATAAAACGACGATTTATAAGGCGCATTAACATCGCTAGAGTCACTACAAGGGCGCCGTACGATGTTCGCTGCTCGTACTCTGGAAACATTTAGTCAGTGAAGTAGGAACGAGAGAACAGATGTGTCTTGAGCATGTTTTTGAACAATGTCCAGTGGTAGTCACTGTTATCCTGTAACGATTCTATGGCAAACTCAGATCAATCGGTGTCTTATAATAGTCGCCTATACGTAATCTAAAACACTGCAAGATATACTGAAATGCTAACGCCAGAAGGATCACTGACGATGAATTTTTTGATGATGCCAGAACGACTCAATCGAATGATGCTGACACGATATTTTCAGGCAGTGCATTCCAGATTTTTTCGGCGGCAACTGAAAGACTTGGCTGTCGATGGTGAATAAGACGATTAGTGGCGAGAGACCGGATTTCACGCGGGTGTATTATTATTTATTTTTTTCAAATTGTTGTCCGTCATCGTATGCGTATGGCAATGCCGAACTTATAATTGTTGCATTAAATTACTATTCATAACGCATTCGATTCAGTTTTAACTGCTGCTTTGGAAAGACTGATCTTTAGCCAACTAAAATAGGTGTAGGCCTGTAGGCCGGTAGGGCCGTTTCCAACCCAGATAAGCATAATCTAGCCAGAATCACCGCCATGATTTTCAACGTATAAAAATAGGATCATTTAGGAGCAGCGCACATAATTCACAACGCAGGGGCCCGATTTTCGAAAAATCTTATGACGAATTTACGATCGTAAAATCGTCATAACTTCGTCGTAAATTCGTCGTAACTTCATCATAAATAAAAATAGCATCCAATCACAAGTGCTGAAAACCTGTTGTTTATATAATGAACGACGGTCAACTGAAGAATTTCAACGAAATAAAACATTTTCATTGCCCGCCTAACATAAAAACACGTAATGAGTGACGTAACCACAGTTTAAAAACAAATTTTATGACTGGAAATTTGTGATCATACTTTGTCATAACTTAAGATCATAAAATCGTCATAACTAAGTTATGACGATTTTGCGATCGTAAATTCGTCATAAGATTTTTCAAAAATCGGGCCCCAGTTCTCTTTATCGTGAGTTTAGCAACGTGCGGCGTGACAGTCAGTATGCAAAGTGCAGGTTAATTTGTCCATATTATCCAACTACCGCGAAACAGTGTACAAAAGAATACGCCAGTGTTACGAGTGCATGTAAGGCAGCACACGTGTTTATGCACAGGGATCCGAGTCTATGTACTACGAATCATCGATTGAATCTGGAAGTATTGACACTCGTAGAAAAGACTTAGGTAAGAACTTTCTACGAGCCGCTTTTTATGAGCCATTGATTAGTTTCTGTGGCCGCAGGCCGACAATTCGGTTACTGCTTATCTGTTGTTTGACATAAAAAAAACCAACGTCAACAAACGATGCAACTTAATAGCCTATACTCTTAATTTTGCAGCACCTCCGTCAAAGGACTTTGCGGGATGTCAGTTTCGTTACATTGATGGCTCAAGATCTCCGTCATTCTACACTGCGTCACCTGCCGAGTCTGACATTGAAACTATGACTGGTGACAATGGTAAGTTCAACGATTGTCCTAATTTGCCTCAAAGAACAGACCCTACTGTTAAAAATAGACTTTTCCAGGCTTACTGCTCTAGTCATTATGGTTCTGAACTATGGAATTTGGATTGTGATAAAATCACGGAGTACTGTACGACTTGGAGGAAGGGTCTGAGACGAATTTGGGAACTGCCATATAAGTTTCGCAGTGATTACCTGTCTGCAATTTCAGGCACTCGTCCGATATATGACGAATTGTGTCGGCGTTCTTTAAACTATATTACAACGTGAAATTCTAGCGATTCTACGATTCTAAGCTCATTCGTTTCGTTATTGGGCACGCAATTTATTGTGCGCGAGTACAGTCACCTGTTGGTCATAATTACGTGCTGTATTACGAGAGATATGGTTCCAAGGTTGATGACGAATTTACGTCTGGTATCAAATCTTCGTGCTGTGGTAACGACATTTCAATGGAGTTGTCTTCTGTCGACCGATGTCGTATTACTTTTGCTTTTGAACTGATTTCGTTGAAAGTAGGAGTATTGTATACTCCTGATTGCGAATTGACTCGAGCGCAAATTGATTGCATGCTGACTGCTGTTGGTGCACGTGACTTTATGTAGTGTCATTTCATTTTTACTTTTCATTTCATTTTATTTTTCTTTGTCATATGTGTGTACTTTGTGTACGAATTTCGTATTAAATAAAAAATAAATAATATCATTAGTTTTTGCTTTAACTAATGTCATATTTGCATTGTTCCACGTAATGTCAGTTATTTCTGTGTTCATGAATAATATATTTCCGTCACTAAGGTAATATATATAGCCTAATTGGGCTTGCATTTTATTATAAAAATATCACAATTTTTAATTCTATTGATAACTTTTTATTTTAAAGCCTAAAATCAGTAACCTTATTTTTAAATAAGTTTTTACGAGTCAGTTGTAGTTCGAGTTTCACAGTGGTAGAACTATACGATGTGTAGCATAATTCAGCTTCAGTGATAAATCTACCATCACTGTGATATGTTTGCAGCTCCTGAACATGATGATGTCGAATATGAACTTGCAGAAGTTTGGGATGGAACGAAGTGGCACGTCGTTCATAAAATGGTACCAAAGAAAACAGGCGCAGGTGAAGATTTGGCTTCTTATTTTATACATGATCGCTTGCTCTGTCTGTCCATATCGCTTTACCGCTGTTTCCTCTTATACTTTTGCCGATGCGTGCGTTAACGGATAATTTGAAAACTGTTCCACATACCTTTATTTTGGCGCGTACGAGTAAGAACATTTTCTACATCGACATTTTAAGAACCCTCTAAGGCCTGAAGTTATAAAATGGGGATTTTGAAAACAGGATACAGGTAAAAATAAAAATTTATTGTAGTATCTCCATTAATCGCACTGGTGTGCTGAACCGCAGAAGGGCATGCAAACTTGAAACGACTTTAACTCTTGAATCTGAGATAATAGCGCTGTGCTCGAAGCAGTTTTATTTGATCGTGATCTGACAAACATAGCGAGCAAGGTGTGTGCGTTGGAACTCTACGCAAAAAAGTCTATGTCCAGTTATTATTATAAAACTTGCTCAAACTCGAAGACTTTGTTAGTAGAATTGGGACAGCATAACTGCTTATTAATTTAATTAGTATGAAAATGCAAAATGTATTGCCTAGAATCGGCAGCTGGAGCGGCTCAGCCGGTTGTACATACAGAGGTCACACATCCAGTACCACCACAGTATCAAAAGCAAGCTGCAGTTGAAGCATGTAAGTAAACTAATTTGCATTCAGCTACGATCAAAAGTTTTAATTAATTCTGTGCAATACTGTATTACAGATCTCTGATAAAATGACAAAAATTTCCAGTTGAAAAGTTTGGAAATATCTGTAGGCCTAATAACTGAGAGTGCAAGAGAAGCTTTGGTAGAAGTAAGTACACGTTATTAAGTTAGTAAGTAAAATGCAGAAGTGGCCTAACTAATCTAGGTCACTACAAAGTCCATTATAAGAAGGAATGCTGAAACAGTAAAGATTCTCTAGACAAACTCTATGGCAACAACTATTTGTTAAATACAGTAATGTGAAAGGATGAGCCAGAAGCTACGAAGGCTATGAGCGTCAGGTAGCAAGGCACGTCTGTGTTTCTGAATATTATACATTGAAGGACCCACCCAGACAGACACAAAATGGTTTTTCGACCTTCAGTGTCGAGAACACTCAACAGCATTATCCGCTTTTATCTCCGGCGACGCTCTTGTATGTTGCTGCCGCGTTCTCCATGTCCAAGCTGTAATATTATTAATTAAACGTATAGTATTTGTCTGTCGAGCTTCAGCTGAAACAGCTCTGCATTCAAGGGTGGCTCATTGCGTGGCTATGTGAAGAAAACTAACAGTTAAGTCAAGATGTGTGCGTTTCCGTTTGTAACAGCTGCTGCAACAGAAGTGACGGTCAGTGCCGCCGTTGAGACGATGAAAATCGATGAGCTACCAACACCACACGCAACTGTCGCCCTCGATACACGTTATCCGGCTGATCTGCCTCACTTGCAGTCTGGAATTGCTGAAGCACCAGAAACTACTGTACCAGCAGATGATGATGCTAAACCAGTACCTGGAGCGGATTTCACAAGCGCTGTTCGTGAATCAGACAGCGTGCCGCAGAAGGCACCGGATGCGGTGAAAGCACACGATGTTGTTGCTCCGGCAGCGGTTGAGGTGGTGGAAGGTGAAGTGATGACTGCTTCGGAAGAGCAAAACAGCGAAGACGTGCTTGGGGATGGAACGACCGTCAGAAAGAAGGTGGTGACGCTCAGACACGTGCAGCCAGTGACGACGATATCTCGAAAGGTCGACAGAACCGAAGAACGCGTCACAGACGAGAAACTCATCGGCACAGAGGTCGATGAACACGTGCTGGTGATGGAACCGGGTACGATGCAGGTGAGGTTCTACGAGCTGGAAAATGAAACTCGGGTGAACGAGTTTGAAGAGGCGTTGGCAGATGGATCGTGGCTGAAACGGAAGGTGACGACAGTCACCGTGAAGCGGCCGAAAACGCCGGAAACGCAGCCAGTGGCAGGAAAACCTTCGGCGACAGAGCCGCCTGAACGACACGAGGAGGTTGATTCGGACAGAAAACCAGACGATGACCAAACGAAAACGTTGCCGTCAAAACCGAGCGTCGTGCCGGTCAAACTGACCAAGCTGGAGCCGCTCATGAAGGATGGCGCCAACGTTCCTGCAGACTCCGCAGTCCACAAAGCGACTTCGAGTACCGATCCAGATGCAGCGAAGTCACAACATCAGACAGCGTCCGGTTCACCGTCAGTGTCTGTCGTTCGACTGACGAAACTCGAGCCTTTACCACTCAACGGCAACACCGTTGGAGATCCTTCTCTCGTCAAGCCAACGGCCAAGACGACTGATAGCACCGAGCCGTTGCGAGCACCTGCCTCACCCGCGGAACAGAAACCAGCAGCTGTTCAGTCTCCGCCAGAGCATGCAACAATACAGACAGCACCATTGCCTGATGGTACGCAGACGTGACGTTGTCTTTGTTTGTTGATCGTTGAATCCGTACGTTATAATGTTTATTGTGAAGTTTAGTTGCGTAAAATGCAGATATTCGGTACTTTAAAAATACATCCTATGGGAAAAAAGCAGATAAACCGATAAATTGGCCAACGGACAGAAAAAAGACAGACGGTGTTGGTGTATAACAAGTGGAAACAGTAAATGAGATAAATATACGCAAAAAACTAAACGTGTAGTGGTATAGAGTTTGTTTGAAATTTTCGTATTACGAGTATATAACTGCGTGCTCCAACAACTTTATTATTAATTGTGACATCGTCCTGTTCAATCAATATAGCTTTATCTGGTGCCCGATTTACAAAGAATCCTAGGAGTAACTTAGGATAACTTCATAAAATCTTACGATTCGTTGTAAATCTGTGTCCTGATTGCGATTGCGTTACGTGTATTCGTTCAGGCGACAAGTTGGCTGAGACGTCGAAGGATAGTGCAGTCGCTGAGATGTCAGCCAGTGAAGTGAAGCCAGCCACTGTTGAAAGCGTCTCTGGGCCGCCCAGTGGACCGGCTGTTGTCAGTATCTCACCGAATACGACCACTGAGGTCTCTACAACGGATGTCGATAGACCGGAACCGCTGGTAACCGCAGAGCAAGCTGCACCGCCGAACATCAGCCGCGAAACGTTGGAGGGTGAAGTGCGAGCGACGACGAGCGAGACAGAGCAGCAGGAGACTTCGGACGCGGGACGAACAATCACCCGTCGCGTGAAAACAACGCGATATTTACAGCCGGTGATTCGCCGAACTCTGGCCGATGGTGTGGTCGTCAACGAGACATCGGAGGACATCCTGGTCGGTAGCTACGTCGACGAGTACTGCTTCGACGCGCCGCAGGATGTGGTCGATGTTCATTCGGCGAGCGTCGAGACGCGGACCTCCGTCGACGAGACCGAAGAGACGCTCTCTGACGGCACGTGGTTGCGACGCAAGGTCACCAGCGTTGTCGCGTACCTCGCTGCTGACGACGACGATGCGGTTGGACTCAGTGGCGCTGGCGCGAAACCGGAACTGGCCGCTGAAATAAGCGAGGATTTTCCGGCGGACACGAAGCGTGCGGATCGGCCGGATCATAAAACGCAGGACCGCGATCAAAGGACCGCCGCCACAGAGACAGAACCTGAGTCCAAAGCACGTGCTGCTGGTGAGGACAAACGTACCAGTGATCAAACTGTAACCGAACCAGTTAAAATGCCGGTTGATACTGTAATGAAACAGGACACACAGCCAGTTCAGCGTGTCCAAACAGAATCCAAAGAAACTTCTGAAGAAATTATACCCATCACAGAAGAGTTAATAATGGCAGTACCAAATCCTCGACAAGAAAGAGCTCGACCCACAATGGCCACTGAACCTCTGACCAGTTCGTTTGATGAACCAGAAGGCGAACAATTGATTGAAGAACAACCAACTGTGGAACAGTTTTCCGCCCCGCATGAGGATCTCACGCCAGTTAGTGAAGATTTAATAACGCCAAACCTTCGAAAGTCGAAAGAATCAGCGTTGGACACAGTGACATTGGATACCAAAAGTCAGGAAATCGTGTCTTCGTCTGGGTTGTCTGCTACAGCTTCTGGTGAAGAGGAGGTGGTGCCAGTGATGGAAGAACTGATAATGGCCGTTCCAAATCCTCGACAAGAAAGATCCCGACCTGTTATGACGTCTGAGCCTGTAACGAGTTCGTTTGACGACCCGGATGAATTCGTCATAGATGATCAATTGATTAAAGACGAGGGCACTGCACAACAGTTTGCAAAGCCAGTGTGTGATTTACAGCCAGTTGAAGAAGACTCGATCGCTCCCCAGGTTCGCCTCCCGAAGGAATTAACAAAAGATGTGGAATCGAAACTGTCAGACAAAAAGCCAGAATCAGTGAAGTCAGTAGAATTCGCAAAGGAAACGACAAAGGCAGCAAACGAATCACATTCACTAACTGAACTGCAGCATGCGCCTGACCTTGTTGATCCAGATTCGGTCACTGAAGAATTGATAGTGGCAGTACCCAATCCTCGGCAGGAGAGATCACGACCTGTTATGACGTCTGAGCCTATGACGAGTTCGTTTGACGAGCCGGATGAAATCGTCATAGATGATCAATTTATTAAAGACGAGGGCACTGCGCAACAGTTTACAAAGCCAGTGTGCGATTTACAGCCGGTTGAAGAAGACGCAATTTCTCCACAGGTTCGCCCCCGGAAGGAATCAACCAAAGATGTGGAATCGACAACGGCAGGCAAAACGCCAGAATCAGTGAAGTCAGTAGAATTCGCAAAGGAAACGACAAAGGCAGCAAACGAATCACTTTCACGAACTGAACTACAGCATAAACCTGACCTGGTTGATCCAGATTCGGTAACTGAAGAATTGATAGTGGCAGTACCAAATCCTCGACAAGAAAGATCCCGACCTGTTATGACGTGTGAGCCTATTACGAGTTCGTTTGACGAGCCGGAAGAATTGGTCGAGGAATATCACACTGCCGCACAGTATGCGCCGCCAGCAGTGTGTGACCTGAAACCAGTCGAAGAAGACTTAATTTCTCCAGACTCCCGACCTCCAAGAGCATCATGTCGAGATGCATCACCGTTGGATTGCGGAATCGAAATGCCAAAACCGGGTGCTAAAACTCCGTTCGTTCCAGTTGAAAGAACTAAAACAGCGTCTGAAGCGGTCCAGCCAGATTCCGTCGATTCCGTGGTTCCGAGCGCAGCGAGTCAGCAGCGTACAAGACCTGTCATGGTTTTGAAGTCTGACGCCGACGCAAAACCTGCACCTGGTCCCTCGACATACGTTCCAACCATGCCGCCAAGTCGCCGGCCACGGCGGCCGCACTCTGCCAGCGAAGCAATTCGTCGACGTCACGAGGTCGAGTCGCCGCAGCCGGGCAGCTTCTCCAAGCCACGCGTGCGACGCGAGTCTCCGCTTTCGTTCGTCGATCGCCTTGCCTATCAGACGTCGCCGACTCCATTCGCGCTGGAAGAATTCGACAGTCCGCTGTTCGACGACGGACGTCGGCAAGTGAAGACTCGCACCAAGAAGCTCATCACTCGTAAAGTGCGCAAGGTGCGACACGACGGCGAGGTGGTCGAAGACATCGTCACAGAGGAGGTTCCCGACTACGGCTACTCGGACACATCCAGTGTGCGATCCGGACAAAGTCCGGCGGCAATGTCGCCACGCTCTCCTTCCGTCTCGTCGCTAACGTCACCGCTGCCCATCGAACCCGCGTCTCCGGGCGCAGACTCCCTGTCGTCGCAGTCCAGTCTCCGCGTTTTCACCGACACGGTCGAAGGAGAACCGGAAGTAGTAACCGATGTTCAGGAGCGCGAGGAGACGTTGCCAGACGGTCGCGTCGTCGTCCGAAAAATCATCCGCACGCGTCAGAAACAGACGATTGTCAAGCGAACTGTAATGGAAGGACCGTCGACTGACGACGATCCAAACCAACCGGAAATCGGCGGCGTCGGCGGTCAGCTGGTTCCCGCCGGCGAAGATGTTCACAAGCCGGATATTCGAATGTATTCGGACGCGATGGAAATGCGGCCGTCGACAGAGACTGCATCGAACGACGTCGAGGAGGTTTTGCCGGATGGAACGGTGCTGAGGAAGTCGACGACAACAACGTCGACGCGTCAGCTCAAGACGGAGCGGGCGATTGTGGAAGGACCATACGTACCTGAGACGGTGAACCAGGCACTTCAGGGTGATGTTGTTCGTCCAGGCGAGAAGCCAGCGCTGCCGCAGTTGTCGGCACCCCGTCCTTCTCCGAAGACTGGAGGCCCGACTCGAGCGTCTCCGCGACCGAAGTTTCGTATATCGATGGAGTCTCCGACACCCCCGTCAGCTGCCGATAACGGAGACGCTACAGCTCGGAAGGCAACAGAATCGTCGCAAGCACGCCCAACGAACGACAAACCAGATCACCAGACATAGCTGCACGAGCAGTTGTCGAGCTAGATAAGTTTTTGTCAGCACGAACGACATTGCGCGCGGTGCAAGAAACGATTCGACGACTAGACAGTTTCTTGGAAGAAAGCTGCAACGTTCTAGATTCGGCCTTTGTCGTGCAGTTACTGCAGACATCTGCCGCGGTTTTCAGCAACTTATACCAGGGAGTTTACTGCCTGACTTATACGCAGTTCAGCAGTCACTGCCGATGGTTATAGTCTTAGGAAGAAAGTACGATCATATGACTAAGAGCTCATCGTATGCATACCTTAAGTTATACTTCATTGCATAGCCCCTAAAGAGTTAGTAGAATTCGTGGAAAAAACAAACTGACAATTAATACGGTCTCGACACATGCATGGCATGGTCTTTTGGCCGGTTCACCAGTGAGCGTCGAACCCGTTGACACTGCGCCTTGCTGTCCGGTTCAGAACGTGAAGTGGCGTGCAATTTCGAATGACGACTGTTTTCGTTACGTGGTTTCGTTCCAGTGACTTGTACACGAGTGCATTTTAGTCTAGTCGTATGAACGCTGTGTGCGTCTGCTTCTTCGAATGTCCAAAATTCGCTCTCATCCCCGAGACCAAAAATCCTAGCAAATATAGCGGTTTCTGTCAGTTCTATGCTCCGTGCACACCCACGGTTATCGTACAAGCAAATAAAAATTGCGCCAATCTTTTCTCGTTGTTATTTGTGAGCGACGCATCTAATGCCGATCAGTCAATTATCCTAACATACGAACTTTCACGACGTCATGTGTCGCGTGGGAAATCGTTTAGTGACACCACATCAGTCGTCAGTGTCGACATAATCTACAGGGTGGCCCAAAAGTAAGCCACTACCAATTGATCAAAAAATCGTGTTACATCGTCAATGAGATTAGATTTATTTGACAAATTAAAGTATGAATCCAGCAATATAATATTATTCGTTTGTATTAGATATTCTATGCGTGACCTACTTTCTGTACAGAAAGCCTCAATACTATGCCTGACCCGCAAATTAACGATAGGCCTATGCGTCATATAGGCCTGCGGAAAATAATGTCAGCGCTTCCTCTGGCATCAGCTCGCCTTAACAAATTCACCATAGAACGGTAGCATAAAAAACTGAGGCAAAATAACAAACTAAACTAAAAAGTAGTACACGGACAGCCCAACACCGCTCAGTGTCGTTCATATAAACGACTGACTGCGCACACAGCATTAACAGCAGGTCACCCTCTTCGAGCAGGTGGCTCCAGCATTTTAATCCCTTCACGCGCGCAAAATTAAGCATAGTCACCCGACTAGAATGAAGAGCGCAAAGACAACTTTTGCTAGTTGTATACTTGTATAGAATATATTCTGCACATCAGCAAATCCGGGGTCATTTCGAAGGAACACCGCTATTGTTGAAAAGCTGCCGGAACGCATGGAAACAGCGTCCCCATTGTTAGCATGTTGACGAACGCACTATGGGCGGCATTGCGAACCATTTTCTGGCCAAAATTGCACTTGATAGCAGGATTTCGCATACAGTTTCCAAATTTATCCAGGAGGGACGACCTCAGCACGTACTGGTGCTTGGAAGACACCAATTCCGCTCGGCTCGCCAATGTTCCCATTGTTCCTGTTTTACGAAACGACCACTACGACAAATGTCGGGACAGTCATCCTTGGGCCGTCCACATATTGCATAACGCTCTGGAATTTCTGGCTGCATTGCTGGATAGATTCGTTTCGGTAACTCGTTAGATCACAGGGTGGGAGCAGATGAGGGGAGAGGTTCCCAGTGTTATA
>Ga0056115_1000665_pt1 | contig 15298 bp, 11 predicted proteins | sample WorMetOlspDAHAB1_FD_77007 | JGI IMG/M metagenome (GOLD analysis project Ga0056115, IMG submission 77007) | Marine gutless worms symbiont microbial communities from Max Planck institute for Marine Microbiology, Germany - Olavius sp. DAHAB.1 ...
ATCCCTTATCCACCACTGTCTGTCAACCACGTGCCGCCACAAGTTCAGACATCACTTCTACAGCTTTGTCCAAAACTGTTCTCACCTGCAGTAACTGTGGCTGGACATGTTCATCGTGGATCGGAATGTTCGCTCATCAGAGAGTGTGCCTCCATTGAGACTCGACGAAAACGACGACTCAGTCCATGGTGTGTGTGTGTGTGTAATGTATGTAATGTATGTTGTTGAAATTGTAATCGCAGGTTGTGTCTTTTGGCATATTTTGGGATCTACCAGTTTGAGTTGTTGATATTGCATATGCTTGAGGCTTTGCATCAGAGAAACTAGAGAACGGACGATACAGGTACGCACCGATACGAGTATTCGAGTATACACAACAGCCGATACCGATACGAGTACTCCTTGCGTTGGTGTCTCAGCCACTTATGTCATTAGACCAGGCAGGTAACTTGGAGAACGCAGCTTATGCGCAATGGGTGGCATATGCAGACCATTAGCAACAAACAAACTTGCGTGCTCAGTCAGTTGAAAGACTGGTTGATTCGCACGAACGTTAGAGTGATTGACAGTTAACTGTTGTTATCACTTCCTGCTGGTGGAGGGGTTGTGGCGTCATCTGTAGCTGGTGGATAAGACCCAGTACTGCGCCATCTTGGTGTCAAGGGGGAGGCTGGTATCAGGTTACAGTCTCCCTCCTCCCACCTCTCCAACCCTTTCCCGTATCGTGGATCAAATGGCGCGCGCGTGTGGCGGGTGACGGGGCACGAATGTCCTTTGATCTGTATAATGCGACCTGTTAACAGCTGCCAAATCTGCATGCACGTAATATCGGGTTTTCCCCGATACAACAGAAGCCGATACGAATACACCCAGTATCGGTTGCGATATGATACCGATCCGATAATCGTCCGTTCTCTAGTAGACAGTGTGATTTATAACACTCAAATGCCAGTTTGACGTTGCTGTTACTAAGATAATTTGCTGCATTGAAAGCCGTTTGTTGAGCAGAATAGCCGTTGAACAAATGGATTTCCTAATTTATTCATATATGCAAATCGTAGGTATAGATGTTTCATATAGCTTTCCATGTATTATTAGTTAAAATTGTATGTCTAGTTTAGTTCATAAAAGATATTGAACTGAAGACTGCTTGTAAATTGTAGGCTTTTTGCTGCATATACAAACATGCAATAAATAGGATATATTTAACATCTATATATTATGATTTACACATATGAATAATTCAGAACATTGGTCTGTTGCTGGGGCTGTTGTTGTTATGTCAATTGATAAACTAATGCATACACATGCAAACTTTTAAGTGGCTTATTATCAGTCGAACCAATGCCAGAAATGAACGTTGTACTGTAGCAAAAGAGATAATCTGCCATATTGGCAGCATCATCATCAGTCATGTCAGAAATGAGGCGATGACATTTAATGTGAAAATACAGTGTCCTTGCATTGCAAAAAGTTGATTGATCAACAGATCTGGCTAACTTAGTCTGCTTAATGCGACAAAGAATAGAGCATAGAAACTAAAATCTGAGTGTAGACAGAGACACGTCTTCACCTTGTTTATCATGTTTTGATGTTGGCCTACAGATGCGCTGTTTGTCGTCAGTTTGCGTAATGCTGTTGAAATGTTAAATGTTGTTTATTGTACATGTACTGCGCGTACTGTGATATCTGCATCATATGTCACTGTGATGGATTGTTGTATGCAGTTGCTGGTGGAAGGAAGCAAGCAGCAAGGCATACTGCAGAACCACATGGTGCAGCTAGATAAGGTAATTATAGTAATAGTAATAATATTAATAACAGTAAACTGATTTATAAAGCACCCTAAGGTGGTAACGGGTCACAGGATGAAGTGGGTTGAGGCCAGATGTGTACGCTACAGTCAAATGCTAGACGTAAAAAGTAATTTTTCAGCCGAGATTTGAATGTCGTCAGAGATTCGCTGTTGATACATTGTGGTACATTGCATGCTGTTCTTTTATCCTTCTGTAATCATCCGTCAGTAATTGAAAACCTCGAATAAACTTTGAGGAGGTGATGATAGCAATGTGGTGCCGGTGCAATGATGTCGATCCTATGAAATGGTGCACACTTCATCGGAAAGAAATTATAGGTTGACAACAAGACTTTGTAACAAACGATTTTGCATATGATTTGTTGATATCGTTGATGTGCTGACTGACTGGATTTGCTCTCAGGCAAAGAAACATTACGAGAAGGCGTTCCGAGACGCGGAGAAAGCTCAGGAGGCATACAAAAAAGCCGAGCAGGACATCAACCTTTCTAAAGCAGAGATCGAAAAGGTTCCGCTTTCGGCTTTGTTTCATAGTTTCATAAATTTCGTTGTTTTTGTATTTTTTTAGTTCCTTGTTGTGTATTGATTTTATCCGATTCTTAATTTTTAATTGGATTGATTGTTTGCTTTGAGATGCGCTGAGACAGGATTTCACCCAGGACTTGAGCAAGTTTTACTTATCACCTGTTAGACTTTTCATACTTTTGTATACTATTCTAATCAATGAGTATGAACTCTTGTGGCTGTGGATAATGTGCCTGAACTAAAAACTAAACTCGGATTTGGTTCAGTTTGATTCGTGAGACAGAACGACACCATGTCTTGGTGGTTAGGCGGTAAAATTAAATTGTTCACCTTCATGCAGTATATGAGTTTGAGTTTGAGTAGCTAATGGAAAAAAGTGCCGAGTTGATTGTTTGAGTTTATAATAGCAACGACTCGGTGTTTAGGCGGAGGCTATGCAAACATGTTTAACAATAGTTATAATAATAATATTATACAGTTCCCATTGCGGAGCTGCAAAGGTGATGGGAAGAGAGTCGGTTGGGTGGAGTAAAAGCCCTGACGAAAACGAATATATTGAGTCGGGTAAAAACGGCTGTTAGTGCTGTGCGTGTGTGTAGTTTAAGCAGGCGATGAACGTGAAGCTACAAGCGAGCGATGACAGTAAATCGGAATATGCGCTCGAGCTGCAGAAGACTAACCAGGCGCAGAGAGACCATTACGAGACCGTCATGCCTCAGATATATCAGGTTTGTCTTCGTATGTGTTATAGTGAACTGCTAATGTTATTTTCATCGAACGGATTGCGATTATTGTTAGCAGTTAATAAGTTAATGGCTAAATCAGCACTCAGCAGGTTTAGTTCATTTCATTTTTGAGATTTCAATGTTGTATGGCGTAACCAGTTATAACAGCACGATCAAGTCCTGCCTGAATAGTCCTGTCGGGACAGTAACTTTTTCACTTAATTATAGAAATGTGTTGGTGCTGTGGCAGGATGGTGTAATAACGAGGAAATAAGGCGGAGTTTCGCAGCATCGGAGGTGTTAAAAATGGCAGCTAGTTCTTTGCTGTTGTTTTAACTTTCAACATAATCGTAACTCAGTAATCCAGTTCACTTTCTTTACTGTTTTTTATGCATTATCTCCGTAAAATATTCCAACATAAACATTCGTAGTTCAACTTCGTCAGTTCCGGGATTTATCAAGTGCATTCCTACATCCTAAGCAGTCACTTGGCCTGACGGAGTGGTGTTGTTTTTAGGTGTGTTGTTGACAGCCATTGTTACCTGTTGTTTATACAGCAACTGCAGGAGCTTGACGAGAAACGCGTCGTCAAGGTGCAAAATCTGATTGAATCGTCGGTGGACATAGAACGCAAAGTGATGCCGATCATGAACAAGTGTATCGACGGAATGGCGTCAGCAGCACAGATGATTGACTGTAAGCAGGTGAGATAGTGCAGGTGAAACTAATCAGTCTCACCTGGCAGAATTTGTACACCACAGGTGAAAATTGGTTTTAATAGTAAATCGAGCATCTGGATAAAATATGGTGAAAGTGATGCATTTGATTTGACTCCATTATCGAATTAGTTGACCATCAGTGCTGAAAAGTCCCGAAAAGATGCTGAATTTTGGTAACAGTGAAAAATGAATTTCGACCCATATTACTTGCTGTTTACCTGCGAAACAATTTTGCAAGTGATGGAAAGGAATGGAACTGTAGTGAATTGAATTTCAATAATGTCGTTCTGGAAAGCTTCCCCACGTGGACAATATAATTACAGCGTATTATTTTTGCTGTCAAAATCGGTTCTTTGAGGCCCAAGACATTATCAGATTAAGTCCTTATTTCCTGAATGACTCACTTTCTCAAACATAAAGGTGTTCTGAATATGTGTATCATAGTATTTGGTCAATTAATGGCTGTAATTTGTATATTCATATTCCTGTAACAGTTAGAATACCGTGAGTTAGTGAAAGACTCACTCTCAGCATTACCTACCATCTGTGTTTGTATTTTTACCATCTGTGTTAGATTTTACCTATAATCTCAGGAACAGAAACCACAACAGATTTTTAACCATTAAGCAGGGTCGTCTGTGCAGTTGTAATTTTATCACTAGAATGTTGTTCAAAGCCTGTAATTGACTTTGTAGTACTTCATTTTATTCTCGGTATTTTTCTTTTATCTACATGTACTATTGTGTGATTGTTGCGTTTTGTCAACATGTATTAAACGAACATGCTATGCTATGCTATGCTATATAGTACTATAGTACATCTTCCCTAAAGAAGTTGCGTATTTTCATCCCGACACTTGAGTGGGAACCCTGAGTTGTGACAATCTAGGTTTTTATTTTTTATAATACTTCTGGTTGTGACTGTGTGGTGTGCGAAGGATTCACAGATGGTGATCGAGCAGTACAAGACGGGCTTTGCGACACCGAGCGACATTCCGTTCGAGGATCTTTCTGTTACGGGATCAGTCACTTCGTCGGGCACGAGTTCGCAGAAGTTGGACGTTCAGCGCGGAACGGTGACCGGCCGCGCCAAGAAGCGCACGGGTCTCCGTGCACTCTTTAACACGACAAGGGTTCGTTGGTATTGTCAGCTTGGCTTCGCAGTGAATCACATACAAACTCGCTGTTCTTACATTCAGATGTTTGCACGGGACAGCGCCAATATACCTCAATGATTAGTTCCTCCGGTCCTCAAGGCTTATCCGTTGTACATGGTTGTGGACGATCCAGGCTTTTCCAGTCGCTGCTGCTCGTGTCTGGAACAAACTACCACATCACGTCTAAAACGTCCCCTGTGCGAGTTTTCTGCAGTCGTCTGTAGGCTCATATTTTCAGCTTTTCTTTTAGCCGACTTTTCGTAGTGCCTCTAAAGTGTCTGGCGTCGTTTTCAGAGACTAATCGTTTTTGTTACTTGCTTGTGTGTTTGGCTTTCTATACAGGGTGGCCCAAAGAAGTGAGCCCTGGCATTTTTTATTACGGGGTGGCGTTGACTTGATTGTCTTGATATATGTTCCTATTCATATTCACTGTTAATGATTTTATCCATGCTAGAGAGAGCACCGGTGTTATAAATGTGGTAAGTGTGTATGTACTCAATGTAGCTCGTTTCAGTGGTCTACCTGGAAATAGGGACCCCAACAAAGTTTGGCATGGGGCCACCCACCCGACGGCTTAATTCGTCTCTGAGTGTGTGATCGCGGGCGCATGTGTTGTATGTCAGGCGGAAGAACCTCGCGAGGACTTTGGACATTTACCACCGACGCAACAACGCAAACAGCTGACGATGAAACTGGAGTCGCTGCAGTCGTCATACGCCAAAGAAACGTCCGAAAGGTACGCACTTGCTCAGCATCTGCATCTCTGTTTACTGACGATAGACTGATTTCTATATATGAACTGGTGAGTATATCCTTTTATTTATTGTCAGTTAGAGAATCTGTTGATATCCATTATTGTTGTTATTGTTGTTTGTCCTTTATGTATCTTTAATATTAAAATTTAAACATGAGGCAATTATATGACAAAAAAAAGTTTAATTTACCAGAACCAATCCAGTCGTGTACATATTTTGTGAAGTTAATTCAATGTAGGATATTTACATGTGATAAATTGAAGATATATTTAATGTCTATATCTATGGTTTTGCATATATGAATAAATTGAGATTGTTACGTTCAGTTTATTTTGCCATAGAAGATGCAGCACATAAAAGACAGATACATGACAGCAGCAGTAAGAAACGGACTACACGATATAACTGCATATGCCTAGCAGAAAAAAAACTAGCAAACTGGTTACTATCTAAAAGTCTGTGGACAAACTGTAACCGTCTTACTAATTATTGTAAATTTGGTCAATCAACATTGATGTGTCATGCTGGTTGCTGATACTTTTAGCTGTGTTTGAGAATGACACTACAGTGTTCTTTTCCTATATAACTTTGCAACATATTAACCATATATGACTTAATAATATATTAACTATTGATAGCATTATAATATATGTGAACGGTGGTGCTGGTGTTGCAGAGATGCACTGTTGAAGATGCAGGACGTGTATCGTCAGAACTCGGCTCTCGGTGATCCAGCAAGTCTGGACCCGCAGCTTGAGGAAAATGCGCAGAAGTTGGATCATCTCCAGAAAGAAATCGCCAAATACGAGGTGCGACGACTCGCACTACACTCTGTATCAGTCGAGTCAGAACTTGCTGTTGAAATGACCGACACTGTGTGTCACTACTCACTCAGTCACTCGTCGTGCGCCAGTTTTGTAGAGGTCGTTAACTGCAGCTTCGTAATGTTATGATGCCCAGAACTATACATCTCTAACGTACCGAAGTCACCCAAGCAGCAGGTATGCAGCCAGTAAGCAGAATGGAAGAGAAACGTCTTTAGCTTTTTTCGGAAAAGGTCCTCTGAAATGTCTGGTGAGCACAAGGCTGTTCCACACAGCATGACCATTGACAGAAAACGCGCGGGAGATCTCCGTGGTTTGTGGAACGTAGAGTTGGTAGCGACTGGCAGATCCGAGGCTGAAACGGCCAGTGCACCATCGACTGTGATGAACACAGACCGATTTATTGAAGATCAGATGTCAGACGTAGTTGACGTCAGGCTACTGGAAAGGCCAAGTGCCGTCTAGGGCGACCACTACATCATCATTGAACATAAACGATGTTGAAAAAATAAAAAGAAACTAAAAATATCAAGAGAGATATATAAACAGGCCCCGATTCTTTAAAAAAATTGGCTCTTCATTTATCATTACTTTCTGAAACATTGATGAATGTTAACTCTACGTACAATGCAGTCGTTTTGAGCAGAATTGGTTGGACATCATAAATAACAAAGGTGACGTTCATCATCGTCATCTCATAAATGCATGGTTTCATTTTTTTGGTGTTTTCTGGTGCAGAATTTCCTGGCAAATGTAGACAAGAACGGGAACATTGAAAACCCCAGTGGCAACAGCAGCCGAGTGGGAATAATATCGACACCAGAACAGCAAACGCGACACGCTCCAGCGATGACAATTGTTCAGCCTCACTCGCCGCAACAAGATGTGCCGCAACCAGTGTCAGTGTTTTTCTCTTTCACTTGGATGACCCAAGTGAACTCTCACGTGTGGCTTTGCTGTAGATAATTTCACTATAAACATCATTCTGGTATTGTTACTATTATTATTATTAATACGTAACAATGGTGCTGTCGTAACACAACAAACATTTGCGTAGCCGCTAACCTACGAGATCTGTGCCACAGTATAAGGATTAGCAGTAGCGCAAGTCTGTTGAGTACTAGTGGAGGGGCATTGATGCTTTGATGCTCCGATGTTATTGGAAGGTTACAAATAGGTCTGGCACACACTGGCCATATGTCACGGGCCTAAGACAGGCAGATGAGCATGCATTCCTCTGCTCCTGTCGACAGTGCTACCTTTACCTTTTACCTGTGCAGACCATCTGCCACACCAGTGCCACTTGGCTAGGCTGTTTGTCAATCATCTTGTGAAATCTATTGCAATTTGTTACTGCCCATTTCATCGGTTGTGGCCAAAAGCTGTGTACCAGACGTGTGTTCATTCCTCGCGTTGATGTACCATCGGTAACGGACTTCAGTATCGATCGGTGCACTGCTGTTTCACGGCAGTAATTTCACGAGTAGTGAATTGAAAACGACACCATCAGTTATTGAAATAGTTCACCTTATTGGTGTGTCGTTGGGAATGTTGTGTAGACCGGTAGAAGCCGGTGGCAAGCGCGGAGTCAGTTTGTACGAGCAGGACAGTTTCGAAGACGACTTTGTCGACCTCGGAACGTGCATTGCAATGTATTCTTTTGACGGTAAGTTAAAACGAGTCCAGCACACCAATTTCTTGCCATCTCTTTATAGTTATAAACGTTACATTAACTCTTTTCAATTTTTATTTCATTTCATATTAATGTCATTTCTGTCATTGTCGTAACAGGCTGTTTATGAACATCTCTGTGTGCCTGAATATTTCGTCAGTCATATGCTTATGTAATGCAATCTGTAATTGTCATTGTTTTTATTAGTTTTTAATAGCTCTAAATTTTTCCTTTCTTTTATCGTGTTTATATTACTTTCATTATTTTATTCATCTCCAAATTCTATCTCGCATCGTTCTATTGTTAAGTACGTTCGTCCACTCATTGTATTAGGTGCCATGCAGATTTACTTTGATCAATTGATTGATTCTGTAATTGTCATCCTGGTGCAGAAACTCGTGTCATAGGGTGCCGTAACAAAAAGGTGCTGGAAAATTGTTCACGGGATCCTGGAAATTCCTGGAAAAGTCGTGGATTTTTTTGTCAGTAAAAGAGTAGGAAGCGTGTATATGGCGCTGGCATCAAAGTGCAGTATGTACCCCCATTCCATTCTGTTTAGCTGCATTTAAAATTACTTTTACTTAATGTATAACCTACTGAAATTTTTGCTTATGCTGGGTGCTGTTGTACCATTCCAGCACCTTTTCCAGTTTTCAGCTTGTTTTTCGCGCTCAAGATCCATATTTCCGGAGTCATTTTAAATGCAGTAATAATAGTATTAATTTTAATGATATTAATAACAACTTTTATAGTGTGAATTGTAGCAAACACGGACAGCGCTCTATCGATGGCCGAAGGTGAACAGTTGACGGTGATGGAGACGGACCAGGGAGACGGCTGGACACATGTTCGGAATTCCCGCGGCGAAAGTGGGTTTGTCCCGACGTCATATGTCCAGTTCAGCTAGCCACCTTCGTCTCCATCTTTGCAAAACTCGGTTTCACTTTCTCTCGTGGCTGCTTGAACGCGTGAAAATTTCTGTACGTGGAATTTCCCGCGTTTTCCGCCTCTTTCGGAGGCGGAAATTCGTGGTCACCACTTTCTCTCGAAAACCTGAAAACCTAGATAAAGTAGGGGAGAAAGCGAAAAGTTGGGAAGTGTTGATGGGATGACATTTCTGTTGTTGCGGAAAATTTGTGTTGCTAATTAGTTGTTACCAGTGTTGCTGTGTACCTACTTGGAGGAGAATTACTGTCACAAGGAGAAGTTTCGCTTGTTTCCCTGAAATTCGATGCCGAAAATTTTCCCTCGGAAAAGTTTGGGACTTTGTTCTGTCGGGGAAGTGGCAACTGTGCACTCAACATTAGTCCATCCAGCAGCGTGATTATCAATCATATTCGCGTCCATTCTCGTGTATTCGCTTTTTTTCACATTTTTATTGTCCACAGTTTTTTACACTGTGTCTCTCTTCCCAAAAAATCGTCTACCTATGTGTTTCTGGAACAACTCTATCAAAAATCGGCCCAACTTTGCATCTGACTGAATGTCTAGTTAAAACAAATTCTACTTGGCTTGACGCGACATGCTATCCAGCTAATGCATTCTGTCGTGCACAACAAGGCTTGTCGTGTCGAAGACTGTCTTTGTCAAATAGTCTCGTGCCCACAGTGCGTATTTATATTCCGGGCGTGTACGTCCGTCACAAAACACGAAACTAGTACAAGTGATCATCATCACTTTTTCATCCGCCATGTTGTAACAAGCTCGACACGTTACGTCTCGACAGGACAAGTCCTGTAGAGTCCGGTTTTTTGGTTGGAGAAACAGTGTAGTCTTAATTAAACAGCATCTGCCTGCATGGCTGTGATACATACACCGATTGTGCTGAGAATGTCGTGTGTCCGATGATCATGTCCGATGCGCCTCTGTAGCCGCCTAACGGCATCAGGGCTTATTCTAAGCAATTTTTAGAATTGCACAATAACTCCTCTTCCCCTCTCCTAATCCTCACTCCTCCCCTCCCTTTCCGTCCTCTCCCCGTTAGAAGTATAGGTCCCTCAAATCCCGCTAAAGGGTCTGGGTAGTTCTTCCCGAGCGAGTTTTCGGGCAGAGGCGAAACCGAAATCGAATTTGATGCATTTTAGCCGTAAATTTGACACCTGGTGGCAACAGTTTTGGTGATTTTCCTGAGAATTAATCGAGAATTATCATTTTGGCTGCACATTCTGGCCTCCTGGACTGCACAAAATTGGTTGGACTGTACGGTAGAATATGCCCTGAACGGCATTATGGCGCTATATAAATTTCGTATTATTATTAGCCTTTTTTGTGGTTTTTAACGCCGTGGCGAGCGAGTGACTATGCAGCGTGATGTTTTGCGATACAGAATTGCGTTCGTATTTGTTCCGATCTTCGCAAAACTTAAATCGATGAAGTGCTTGTGTTTATTCAAGCCAACGATGATGTCCGAGCCATGTGGTGCTTGCCAAGCGACGAAAGACTACACTATTAGATTAGTACGGTGTCATATACACATGTACAAAGTAACTTTTTCATAGAAAAGTGGAGCTTTCTACTTGTTGTAAGTGTTTCTCGAAGATTTATTACGCAAAATATCAAAGGAGGTTAAAGGCAAAGGCGTCGCAGTTATATAGCGCGGCTGCAGCGGCGCTGTGAGACACAGAACCGGCATACAGCCTTGGCCGCAGCCATAGCCTGTGCTCACGGACTCTGGCCTGCAGCCATACGTAATAAATTTGAACGTACTTGAAACATTTAAATCGAATTTTGACAATGTACTAATTGACAGTGTGCTAATAGTGTCATCTTCCCTCGAGCGATATGACTCGTATTCGATGCCTGTAGTGAATGCACTGCAGGTTGTATCTGATCTTTTGATGATGTTGATTGTTGTGAATCACTTTTGCAGCAAGCCGTCGTTATGTTGCTTGTGTGTCGCTCTATGTGGTTGCACACCGTTTATTGACAGCATTGAAAAATTTCAGTATCCTGGAAAGTCCTGTATCTGTTTTCCTGAATTTTCCAGTGGAAAAGTCGCGGAATTTTTGTCAGTAAGTGTGGGAACCCTGTCGACTTGACTACTGTAATACACTGTGGTCAGTTCAATCTGTCGTAGTGAAACTAATATTCTATAGTGCCAATATTTTGCTACCAAATCGAGGTTGCGATCAGTAATGGGATTTTTTTTAATTGTGAGAACTGTTATGCTTCATTAAGCACACTTCCAATGGCCTTTTACAGGCCATGCACAGAGAACGCCTATTTTTGTGCACATCCTTTATATTTTTATTCATAATATGGTATCACAGTTTTGTGCTTTATTTGACTGAATCAAATGCCGAACTTTTACACGAACTTTATTTTGTTTTTTTCAAGTCGATATATTTTGCTGTAATTTTCTTGCTTTAGCTGCATTTTATTATTGGGCTACCACGCACAGACGGATTGGTGTATTTGTAACATAATTCTACCTTGCAGATATATTACGACATATGCACGCTGCTGCAGATTCGATTGTGCATCTATTTGTTGTTTTTTTATTGTAGATAATTATATTAGTTGCAATCGTCGAAATTCCAGAAAACTGTTTAGCGGTCCTGCGATTTATATTATTGTTATTATTAGCTCGGTGTGCGTATTCCGATATTGTCGCTTTCTTCCATAAGTGCCATTTGTTGGTAGGTTGTATGTGTGTATTTTTGTGTCATCATGTTAATATTAGGTTAAGCTATACAATTCAATCTGCAACGTTGGGCAGAGCTAGACGACGTACTGGTCGTTGCGCAGTCTCGAATGTTGAGTCTATACTCTGCCATGCAGATGATGTAGCTGGGGTTCAGCTGTGTGGTTTCAACATCACGTATTTACGCCGTCCACCTGGTGGCTGTCGCATCACTTGGATCCGTCGAGTCCGACATGACAACTTCCCTCCGCCTCCGAAATGACCTATATTGTGTTGAGTGGGGCGTTAGACTCTACTCACTACCACTACATGACAACTTCCGGTTTTCTTTCTACTGAGAAAAACAACCTGCATGCCAAGAACCGCCATGATTGTAGCATCGGCGTGTGCACATTTTACAATCGAATGCGATCAAAGAGACGGATCCAGGAAGTTTTTTTTCCAATGGGGATTGGCGGAAGTAGGGCCCGGACGCTGAAACAAAATGTTAAATTAAGCGTGTATTTTTACGTTCTGCTGCAGTAAATTTAGGATTTAGTGGAGCGAAGGGGCAGAGCATGGTCAGTATTTTTGCACATTACACAATTCGAAAAATCTAAAGCCCCTTCTGAGACGCCAGTGGATTGGAGGGCGGTCGTTACCGTGGCAACGTTAGGCGCACCTGGCTGAATGACATAATGTCTGGGTGCGGGCGTTTATTCTGGACAGCAATGTTCTGCTGTTGTACATAGCAGCCTTTTGTGAATTATGTGAATATCTGTGTCACATAGACCGTCGTCGTTGCCGTTTCATAAATCTTATTATTGTACCTGTTTGCTGTTATCGGAGCCAGGTGCTGCATGCTTTTGCGTGGTTATGTATGCTGTGCCATTGACGTCGGCCGGCAGTTTTGGCCGTGATGACGACGTTGTGCCTTTTGTGGGTTTAATTCTGTGGCTGTAATGTCAGTTAATGGAAGTCTAATATATGAATGTGCGATGATGGTTGTAGCGCTGTACACGTGTTCTTTGTAGATTCTAATCACTGTAGCGTGTTGCGTCATATGTTTAATATCATCATCTTGCCTTCCGAAAACATTGTTATAGTCATCCTTACGAGCTGCATGGTGCCATCTAGGTATAGCATGGGGGGGCGTTTCAGGGTGGGCACATGGCCCACTCAAAAAATTTGGCGTGGTGTCCCCTATGAAGTGTAGCGGCTGAAGTAAGCATGTATAGGCCTATGCATGCATCAGTCAATGTCGAAACCGAATTGGAAGAATGACGTTTAATTTTTTCGAGAACTTTGTGGACGCGTGACTTGTGGTAAAGTATTTTTCACACACCACAGGAACATCTTTCACAAACATACGATCGAGGTACAGTGGGTGGAGTTCAGTAGCAGGTGCAGCTAGTGAGGTGTGCGGGTAGGGTATAGGGTTAAGAATTACGGTTAGGCTTAGGGACATGTTCCTGCAGTGTATATGTGAAATATACCTGACCCGACCGTGACTTGTCGACGCCCGAAATTAGCTGCTGAGGCGCGGACCGTAAAATTGTCGTCTGACGTTATCGAGAATCGAGATGGTTGATTCTCATCTGTGCAGCTGGAGACAATGGCGGCGTCCGTCCGTGCGATAGTAAGTGGCTTTTGCATTTTTCACTTGACCACGTATACGTTTCCTCGAAATGCGTGACCGACCGCGAGTCATTCCATGTGTCGTCAGCGCCTATTACTGTACGATAAGAACATAAACGCCACGTGAGACGCAATAGCCCGAAAACAGTAGAAAATAAAAGTACAATTGAATGTAAATTAGCAAAACAAATTAAAATTTGGATTAATTACCATTTGAATAAAGCAGGGTATAAGTTGTAGCACGGTTTGGACTGGATTTGTCATTATGCAAGCATAATACACGGTAGACGGCAGACCGTGCTTAACTGACTTTTTATGTAGACCGTTATATAGTTCCTTCTTCGCTAGAAGTTATATCTTGTGTATGGGCGATGAATGTCGAATGTATATGTATATTAGAACCTGTTAATGCTCAGTATAGTCTGCATTCTAGACAGGTGATAAAAAGGTCACAATGTATGACTTCTGAGCAGTCGGCCTACCGAGGCATATGTTGCTATGTAGCTATGTATAGTTAGCTCGTTGGAGTCGTGTGGTCGAAAGGTCACAGGTTCGAGTCTCACCCCATGTCGACTGTCGAGTACGGCCCTCAGAAAGCCATTCAGTCACATTTGCCTCTGTCGCCAAGCAGTATAATTTGGACGCTGGTGCTCTTAAGCTTGTTGGGTTCTGCTACAGAGATCATTGGTGAGTAGGCCTATAATGGACAGTAATGCGAGTCGTTCCCAGCTGCTAAACATTGCTGTTTTTTATCCGGATGCGCTGTAGCATTATCCGAGTGTTGGTTAACATACAGGGTGGTCCGGAAAAAGAAAGCCACTACCAAGTGATTAAAAAATCGTATTAAATTATATTAAAAAACTGTCAATGAGATTAGATTTATTATCAAATTAAAGTATGAATTAAACACTATAATATATTCATTGGTATTAGATGTTCTATGCGTTACCTACTTTCCGACATCAGTAAATATGCCTGACCCGCAAACTAGCGATATGCGTCAGACAGGCGTACGGTAAATGATGTCAGCGCTTTTCTGGCATCAGCTCGCCTTAGCAAGCTGTTAATGTCTAAACGATCTTTTAGATGAAGATTTATGAAAAAAATATGATATTTTTTCTGCTTTCTGGTTTTCAAACATGATTTTATCAGATGCGTTGATATTTCCCGTATCGAAGCTTCAAACGCAGCAAGTGATGACGTCACAAATTTGATCACACATAGAATATTTAATACAGACTTATCGTATCCTTTTTCTCATTTTGTAGTCGAAACTGGTGAAAAATCTAGCTTGAATTCCGGGTTTTAACACGATTTAACGATGATTCGTGATAGTGGCTTACTTTTTTGAGCCACCCTGAAGCTATACAGTGTAGGCCTACACGTAATGCCTAATGGCAGAGCCAGTACTTTAGTCGTACATGTTAACGCAGTCACAGATTGTGTACTAACTATACGGATGTGATGGATTTAACGAAACTGCTCTTTGACCGAAATTGGTTGCATATACAGGGTGGCCCAAAAAAGTAAGCCACTACCAAATGACTACAAAATCGTATTAAATCGTATTAAAGCCCGTCAATGAGATTATATTTATTTGTCAAATTAAAGTATCAATCAAGCACTATAATATTATTCGTTGGTATTAGATATTCTATGCGTGACCTACTTTCTGACCTCAATAACTATGCCTGACACGCATAATAGCGATATGCGTCATATACGGTAAATGATGTCAGCGCTTCCTCTTGTATCAGCTCGCCTTAGTAAGCTGTGAATTCTATGTCTAAACGACCTTTTAGATGGTGATTTATGTACAAATTTATTTTATTTCCATATTTTCTCC
>Ga0056115_1000666_pt1 | contig 15288 bp, 11 predicted proteins | sample WorMetOlspDAHAB1_FD_77007 | JGI IMG/M metagenome (GOLD analysis project Ga0056115, IMG submission 77007) | Marine gutless worms symbiont microbial communities from Max Planck institute for Marine Microbiology, Germany - Olavius sp. DAHAB.1 ...
CGGTAATACTAGTCACCAGGACCCCAGAAAACAATAGAAATTCGTAATTTTTAGATTAATATTTTACGAATATCACTTTTGGGTATAACTATTTGACGGCTTATTCCGGGAACTGGAAGTCCTTGAACCTCTCCCGCAGGTCTGTGCCTACTCCGGGAACTGGAAGTCCTTGAACATCTCCCGTAACTCCACTTTCTGGATCTTGCCCGTCGCCGTGTGGGGGATCTCGTCGATGAACTCCACCGCATCGGGTATCCACCACTTGGCGATTTTGCCCTCGAGGAAGGCCAGCACATCTTCGCCGGTCAAATCCGCACCGTCTTTATCACGCACCACGATCAACAGGGGGCGCTCGCTCCACTTCGGGTGGTAGGCGCCGATCACTGCCGCTTCCGCGACCTGCGGATGCCCGACGGCGGCGTTTTCCACATCGATGGAGCTGATCCACTCACCACCGGACTTGATCACGTCCTTGGTGCGATCGGTGATCGCCATGTAGCCATGTTCATCGAGGGTGGCGACATCGCCGGTCTCGAACCAGCCTTCCTCGGCGTGGGCATCGCTGCCGTCCAGTTTGAAATAGCTGTTGCAGATCCAGGGACCGCGCACCTTGAGGGAACCAAAGGCCTCACCGTCCCAGGGCTGCTCATTGCCCTCGTCGTCGGTGATCTTCATTTCCACACCGAACACCGGGCGGCCGGCTTTCAGCCGCATCACATCCTTCTCCTCGGCGGGGAAGTCGTCCAGCTCGGGCTTGAGGGCATTCACACTGCCCAGTGGGCTCATCTCGGTCATGCCCCAGCCGACCCGGGTCTCGACCCCGTGTTTATCCATCTCGTGCATGATGGAGAGCGGACAGGCGGCACCGCCGACGATAATGCGCTTGAGGCTCTCGATGGTTTCGCCGCTGTCGCGAAGGTGGGCGAGTAGACCCAGCCACACCGTCGGTACACCCGCCGACATGGTGACACTCTCCTCATTGATCAGCGCGCTGAGGGTAGCGCCATCGCCCATCTTCGACCCGGGAAAGACCAGCCGCGCACCCACCATGGGGCAGGCATAGGGCGTGCCCCAGGCATTGACGTGAAACATGGGGACGATCGGCAGCACCGTGTCGCGGCAGGATAAGCCCAGCACATCCGGCATCACCGAACAGTAGGCGTGCAAGATGGTAGAGCGGTGGGAGTAGAGCACGCCCTTGGGGTTGCCCGTGGTGCCCGAGGTATAGCACAGGGCACAGGCGGCATTTTCATCCAGGTCGGGGAAATTGAAGGCGGTGCTGGCATTGGCGAGAAGCGTCTCGTAGCAGTGCACGTTCTCCAGGCTGGTTTCCGGCATGTTCGCTTCGTCGGTCATCACTACCCAGCCCTTCACGCCGGGACAGCGCGGCGCAATGCTCTCCAGCAGGGGCACGAAGTCCCTGTCGGTCATCACCCACTGGTCATCGGCGTGGTTGATGATGAACTCGATCTGCTCGGGGAACAGGCGCGGGTTGATGGTGTGCACCACGTAGCCGCTGGCGCAGATGCCGTAATAGGCCTCGAAGTGGCGATAGTCATTCCATGCCAGGGTGGCGATGCGATCGCCCTGAACCAGGTCCCAGCGGTCGATGACATTGGCCAGCTTGCGGGCGCGCTGAAAGGCATCCTTGTAGGTGTAGCGATGGCGGGGGTTATCCGCGGTAACCGAGACGATTTCCACGTTGGGATTAACCTTCTCGGCGAATTCCATAATGGATTTAACCAGCAATGGCTGGTGCATCATCAGACCCTGCATGATAGGACTCTCCTTCAAAAGGGGTCAGAGCCCTTTTTTAGGTGGCTCGACCCAGTTGATTGTTTAAAAAGGGGTCAGAACCCTTTTTTAAGGTAGCTCGACCCAGTTGATTGTTCATTCATCTAAAAAAGGGTTCTGACCCCTTTTTACAGTAAGCGCCAGCGCTCCTGCTTGTCCCTGCTTACGCGGCCGTCCTGTTCCAGCTTGATCAGGTGGGCCGTCAGCGACAGTTTCGCCATGTGGTGAATACTCTTGTCGACGTCGTCATAGACCACCAACACCAGCTCATCCAGGTCGCCCTCGGTGATTTTCTCCAGGCCATCCACCACTTTCTGCTCGCGTTTCAAACGATGGTCGACCAGCCAGCTTACAGCACCTTCCGGATCATCGATCACTTTGCCGTGACCGGGCGCCATGCTTTTCAGCGGATATTCCAGTAACAGCTTCAGGGATTCGATGTAGGCCTTCATATCCCCACTGGGGGGAACGATCACCACCGTCGACCCCTCCATGATGTGGTCACCGGTAAACAGCATGCCCTCCTCTTCCAGGAAGTAGCAGTAATGGTTGCCGACATGACCGGGGGTATGCACCGCCTGCAGGCGGAACTCATCGGTATCGAGCAGGTAATCCTGGTAGACCTCCACATCCGGGGCAAAGGTATCGTCCTGGAACATATCGTCCCAGGGTTTGGCGCCGATCACTTCCGCCCCGGTGGCTTCTTTCAGGGGCAACCATGCGGGGGAATGATCGGGATGGGTATGGGTGGCGACCAGCCAGCGGATCTTGCCCTCGCCGGCGGCGAGAATGGCCTCAACATGGGAATCGATCAGGGGGCCGGGATCCAGTACCGCCACCTCGTCGCGCCCTATAAGATAGGTATTGGTGCCGGGGCCGGTCATAACTCCCGGGTTCGGCGCATTGATGCGCCGCACCCGCGCGTTGAGCTGTACCGGCACACCCGGTACGAACTGGTTGGTCATACGAGCCCGGCGATGGGAACAACCGGGTCGACATCCGCCTCGTAGTCGACGCCGTCCATCTCGAATCCGAACAGGCGCAGGAACTCCTGTTTGTAACCGGCGAAATCCGACAGCTCGTAGAGGTTACTGGTCTCGATCTGTCCCCAGATCGCCTCGACTTGTTGCTGGATGCCGGCATCGAGCTCCTTGGCATCAGCGCGCAGTCTTCCCTCATCGTCCAGGTGCGGGTCTGCACCGTAGAGGCTGTCGCGGAACAGGCCGTAGACCTGCTCGATGCAACCCTCGTGCACACCCTCGGCCTTCATCACCTTGAACAGGATCGACAGGTACAGGGGCATGGCCGGAATTGCAGAGCTGGCCTGGGTTACCACTGCTTTCAATACGGAAACCCGGGCATCGCCGCCGCTGGCGGCCAGCTTTTCGCGGATGCCTACCACCCGCTTGTCCAGGTCTTTCTTGGCAGCGCCGATGGTGCCGTGCCAGTAGATATCCCAGGTGACCTTGTCGCCCAGGTAGGTATAGGCGGTAGTCCTGGCGCCCTCGGCCAGCACACCGGCAGCGTCCAGGGCATTCATCCACATTTCCCAGTCCTCGCCACCCATCACTGCCACGGTATTGGCAATGTCCTCGTCGGTGGCGGGATCGAGGCTGAATTCGTAGGTCTCTTCCTTATCCGTATTGAGACCCTTCTGGGTAATGGGGTTGCCGATGGGTTTCAGGGTCGAGTTGAACACTTCACCGGTCTTCGGATGCTGGCGGCGCGGCGCGGCCAGGGAATACACCACCAGGTCGACCTGGCCCATGTCTTCCTTGATGGTATCGATGGTCTTCTGCTTGATCTCATCGGAAAAAGCATCACCGTTGATGCTCTTCGCGTACAGGCCCTCGGCCTCGGCGTACTTGTGGAACGCCGCCGAGTTATACCAGCCGGCAGTGCCGGGCTTCCTCTCGGTGCCCTCTTTCTCGAAGAAGATACCCAGGGTGTCGGCACCACAACCAAAGGCAGCGCTGATACGCGAGGCGAGGCCGTAACCGGTGGAGGAGCCGATCACCAGCACCCGCTTCGGACCGCCCTCGATGGCGCCCTCGGATTTGACGTAATCGATCTGTTTCTTGACGTTCGCATCGCACCCGGAGGGATGGGTGGTGATGCACATGAAACCGCGAACTCTCGGTTTGATGACCATTGCTTGGGGGTTCCTTTTTGCCTGCCAGATGCCGGGAAGATGCCCGTTTAAAAAGGCGCGTAGTGTACCATAGCCGCCATGAGCAATCCGCTTCTCTACAACACCCCCGGCGCGTGGACCGAGACCGTTCTGGACGACTTCGACCGCTTCCTGCAGGACCACGCAGCGGCGGAAAAAAAGGCCTCCGGTATGGCCATCTCCATGCTTTCCCACTACCCGGACAGGGTCGAGCTGGTGGCAGCCATGGCCGACCTGGCCGTGGAGGAGCTTACCCATTACCGGGAAGTAGTGAAGTGGCTGCACAAGCGCGGCGTGCTGACCGCGGCCGATGAAAAAGATCCCTACGTGGTGGAATTCCGCAAGGCCATACGCCGCGGCCGCGAGGCCTATCTGCTGGACCGTCTGCTCACCGCCAGTATCATCGAGGCCCGCGGTGCCGAACGATTCGGCCTCATTGCCGAAGCACTGGAACCCGGCGGCCTGAAAAAGTTTTACCAGTCCATTGCCCGTTCGGAAGAGCGGCACTACGAACTCTTCCTCGACCTGGCGCAGCTGTATATCGACCAGGACGCGATAGCAGAACGCTGGCAGCAATTGCTGGAAGTTGAGGCGGAGATCGTCGCGGCACTGCCCCTGCGCCCTGCGCTGCACTGATGAGCAGCAAATACCTGGCGCGCTATGCCGAGGCCGAGGCAGCGCGCTACGCAGAACAACTAAGTACGCGCACCTACCAGCACTCCCTGGTTATCCCCGCCTACGGGGAGAGCCCCGATTTCCTGCCAGGCCTGCAAGACCTGGTGCGCGCCCAGGGCGATGTGCTGGTGATCCTGGTATTGAATCAGCCGGCGTCCGCAAGCGGCGATACCAATGCGGCACTGCGCGACGCGGTTCATGAATTCCAGGAGCTGGAAGGCGGTTTGTACGCACTCACCGAGAACAGCCACCTCCTGCTGGCAGAACGACCGCAGCCACTGCCGGACGATGAAGGTGTCGGCCTGGCGCGCAAAATCGGCTGCGATATTGCCCTGGCCGTGCATGAACAGGGCATCGTTAAATCCCCATGGCTGCATACCAGCGATGCCGATGCCCGGCTGCCGGCGGACTATTTTTCCAGTGCCGGGGAGATCAACGATGCCGTGGCCATCAGTCGCCCGTTTCAGCACACCGCTCCGGCCGACAGGACCGCGGCCCTGGCCATCTATCTCTACGAACTGCGCCTGCACTACTATGTACTCGGCCTGAAACAGGCGGGATCACCTTACGCCTTTCACACCGTGGGAAGTTGTATCTCAGTGGATGCCCAGGCCTATGCCGCCGTACGCGGTTTCCCGCGGCGTTCAGGGGCCGAGGATTTCTACCTGCTGAACAAGCTCGCCAAGCTGGGTACTGTGGCATCCCCTGCCAAACCCGTCATCGAGCTTTCCGGGAGAGTCTCTGCCAGGGTTCCCTTCGGTACCGGCGCTGCGGTCGGACAACTCGTGCAGAGTCACGATTTACTGGCGGAAACCCTGTTCTACCACCCGGACAGCTTCGCGGCCCTGGGCCTGCTGCTGGGCGGGCTGGATGGATTGTCTTCCGGTGAGGGACCGCAGAACCTGCTGGGCGACTACCCGGTGGCGGCGGAGGTCCTGGAGCAACTGGGTGTAGAGAAAGCCCTGGCACACTGCCGCGCACACAGCAGCGATGCCGACGCCTTCGCCCGGCACTTCCACCAGTGGTTCGACGGTTTCAGGACCCTGAAGTTTGTCCACGGAATGCGTGAGCAGGGCTACCCGGATATGGACCTCGCGCACAGCCGCACCGCGACCCATTCACCCTGGCCGGCGGACTGGAAATTTCGCGAGGAACTACTAGAGCAGTAGCCGGCGGATATCCGAGAGGAGACTTCCCAGCTGCACCATGAAACGACCGCCGTCGGCACCGTTTACCGCCCGGTGATCGTAGGACAGGCTCAGTGGCAGCATTTTGCGTGGCTGAAACTCGCTGCCATCCCAGACCGGCTTAACCGCCAGCCGCGATACCCCGAGAATGGCCACCTCCGGCGCATTGACGATGGGCGTGAAACCGGTGCCACCTATATTGCCGAGGCTGGAAATGGTAAAGCAGCCACCCTGCATTTCCGCGGGCTTGAGTTTGCGGTCCTTGGCCTTTGCCGCCAGCTCAGCGGTCTCCGCCGCCAGCTCCCAGAGGTTCTTTTTGTCGACGTCGCGAATCACCGGGACCACCAGGCCCGCCGGTGTATCCACCGCCATGCCGATATGCACATACTGCTTGAACACCATGCTCTCGCCGTCGGCTGAGAGAGAGGCATTGATTTTCGGGTTATCTTTCAATGCCGCCGCACAGGCCTTGAGCAGGAAGGGCAGCGGCGTGAGCTTCACACCGCGGCGTTCGCCCTCGGCTTTCATCTCGGCGCGGAAGGCTTCCAACTCGGTGATGTCGACCTCGTCGCGCTGGGTGACATGGGGCACGTTGAGCCAGCTGCGATGCATATTGGCAGCCGTGAGTTTGTCCATCTTCGACAGGGGCTGGATGTCGACCTCGCCGAAGGCTGAGAAATCCACCGCGGGCACGGCGGGAATACCTGCGCCGCCGGCAGCGACTGCTGTACCGCCACTGCTGAGGGATTGCTTGACGAAATTCTGTATGTCTTCCTTGAGCACCCGGCCCTTGGGCCCGGTACCGCTGACAGCGGTCAGATCGACCCCGAATTCGCGCGCCAGTTTGCGTACCGCCGGCCCTGCGTAGACCTCCGCCGCACTGCCGCCGCCAGTTGATTCTGTTGCCGCCGGGGCCGCCTGCGGGACGGGTTCCGGCGCAGCGGCGGGCGCGGCGGCTGGCGCCGGCGCGGGCGTCTCGGCGGGCGGGGCAGCAGCTGCAGCCGGTGCCGCAGAACCGGCTGCGCCCATGACCGTTCCAATCGGCGCACCCTCTTTGACCTCGTCGCCGACTGCGATTGTCAGGCTGAGGATTTCACCCGCAACCGGTGACGGAATTTCCATCGAGGCTTTATCGGATTCGAGCACCAGCAGCGAATCCCCTTCCGCCACTGTGTCGCCCACGGCGACCAGCAACTCGATAACTTCCACCGCCTCATCGGTACCGATATCGGGAATCGCAATTGCCTGCTCGCTGGCTGCCGCCGGTTCCGGCGCTGGCGCCGGCTCTGCCTGGGGCGCCGGTTCGGGCTCCACCGCGGGCTCTGGCTCTGCCGCAGGAGCGGGCTCAGCTTCGGCGGTTGTCTCGGCAGCGTCGGTTTCGATCACCACCAGGGCTGCGCCCTCGGCCAGGGTGTCTCCTTCCTTGACCAGTACTTCCAGTACCGTGCCCGCTTTCTCCGCGGGTATCTCCATAGAGGCCTTGTCCGATTCCAGCACGATCAGGCCCTGCTCGACCTCGATGACATCGCCGACAGCGACGCTGATCTCGATCACCTCGGCATCTTCGGCGCCGCCAATATCCGGGACTGTCAGGGTTTCTTTTGCCACGTTTTATTCCTTATGCCCGCGTGCTCAGACCGTGGTGGGGTCGATTTTATTTGCTTTTACACCCAGCGCTTTCATCGCCTGCTTCACGTCACTGGCCTTGATCGCGCCCTCGTCTGCAAGCGCCTTGAGAGCGGCCAGGACCACGTACTCGCGACTGACCTCAAAGAACTTGCGCAATTTGCCGCGGGTGTCGCTGCGACCAAATCCATCGGTACCCAGCGCCACGAAACGCCCGGGGATAAATTCCCTGATCTGGTCGCTGTAGGCTTTCAGGTAGTCCGTCGCGGCGATTACCGGCCCCTTGGAATCACCCAGGCACTGGGTGACGTAGGGTACTCTGGCCTCCTTGTCCGGGTTCAGCATATTCCAGCGCACCGCGGCCTTGCCCTCGCGCTGCAGCTCATTGGCGCTGGTCATACTCCAGATATTGACGGCCACCTTGTAATCCTTTTCCAGGATTTCCGCGGCGGCTTCCACCTCGCGCAGAATAGTGCCGCCGCCGATCAGGTCTACCGCCAGCTTCGTGCGCTTCTTGCTCTTGTGCAGTTGATAAAGGCCCTTGATGATGCCCTCTTCCGCGCCCACCGGCATTTCCGGCTGGTGGTAGTTCTCGTTCATCGTGGTGATGTAGTAGAACTTGTTCTCTCTCTCGGCAAACATGCGGCGCAGGCCGTCCTGGATGATCACCGTGAGTTCGTAGGCATAGGCGGGATCGTAGGCGACACAATTGGGTATGGTGCCGGCCATCAACAGGCTGTGACCGTCCTGGTGCTGCAGACCCTCACCATTGAGCGTGGTGCGACCCGCGGTGGCGCCGATCAGAAAGCCACGGGCCTGGCAATCACCCGCCGCCCAGGCCAGGTCGCCGATGCGCTGAAACCCGAACATCGAGTAGAAGATGTAAAACGGAATCATCGGGTAGGCGCTGGTGGAATAGGAGGTGGCATTGGCCAGCCAGGCTGAGAAAGCCCCGGCCTCGTTGATGCCCTCCTCCATGATCTGGCCCTTGATGTCCTCCTTGTAGAACATGATCTGCCCGGCGTCCTGGGGCGTGTACTTCTGCCCCGCAGAGGAATAAATACCGAGCTGACGGAACATACCTTCCATACCGAAGGTGCGCGCCTCGTCCGGTACGATCGGCACCACACGCTCGCCGATGTTCTTGTCCTTCACCAGGGTCGACAGGGTGCGCACGAAAGACATGGTAGTCGAGATCTCACGCTTGCCGCTGCCCTTGAGCTGGCCGCCAAGGTCGTCGAGGCTGGGAACTTCGAGGGCATCGAAATCTTTGCGCCGCGTCGGGATCTGCCCGCCCAGTTCTTCGCGACGCTCGCGCATATAGCGCATCTCGGGGCTGTCCGGCGCCGGACGATAGTAGGGAACGTCCTTGAGTTCCGTGTCACTGATGGGAATGCCGAAACGATCACGAAAGGCCTTGAGGCTCTCCATGTCGAGTTTCTTCAGGGAGTGGGTTTCGTTATTCGCCTCACCGGCCTCGCCGGTGCCGTAGCCCTTCACCGTCATGGCCAGGATCACCGTCGGGCGATCTTCGGTGGCCACCGCCTCGGCGTATGCGGCGTAAATCTTGTAGGGGTCGTGACCACCCCGGTTCAGGTACATGATGTCGTTGTCAGACAGGTCCTTGACCAGTTCCAGGGTCTCCGGGTACTTGCCGAAGAAATGCTCGCGGGTATAGGCGCCACCGTTGTACTTGTAGTTCTGCAGCTCGCCGTCGCAGACCTCGTTCATGCGTTGCTGTAACAAGCCGCTCTCGTCCCTGTCCAGCAGCGGATCCCAGTGGCGGCCCCAGATAACCTTGTACACCTTCCAGCCGGCGCCGCGGAACACACCTTCCAGTTCCTGGATGATCTTGCCGTTGCCGCGCACCGGCCCGTCCAGGCGCTGCAGGTTGCAGTTGACCACGAAGGTCAGCTTGTCCAGTTTTTCCCGGCCCGCCAGGGCAATCGCGCCGAGTGACTCCGGCTCGTCACTCTCGCCGTCGCCCATGAAACACCAGACACGACGATCGCCGTGATCCACCAGGCCGCGGCTTTGCTGGTATTTCATCACGTGTGCCTGGTAGATCGCCTGGATGGGCCCCAGGCCCATGGATACGGTCGGGAACTGCCAGTAGTCGGGCATTAACCAGGGGTGCGGGTAGGAGGACAGGCCGTTGCCGTCTACTTCACGACGAAAGTTGTCCAGCTGGTCTTCATTGAAGCGACCCTCCAGGTAGGAGCGCGCGTACATACCCGGGGCACTGTGACCCTGGTAAAAAATCATGTCCCCCAGGTGATCGCCGCCCGCGCCGCGGAAGAAATAGTTGTAGCCCACGTCGTAGAGAGTGGCACTGGAGGAAAAGCTGGAGATGTGACCGCCCAGACCCTCGTCGTTGTCATTGGCGCGCATGACCATCGCCAGGGCATTCCAGCGCACCAGGGAGCGGATCTTGCGCTCCATGAACAGGTCGCCGGGCATGTGCTTTTCTTCGGTCGGCGGGATGGTATTGCGAAAGGGCGTGGTTATCGCCATCGGCAGGCGGATTTTACTTTGCACCGCCTGTTCGGAAAGCCTGCGCAGCAGGTAGCCCGCGCGCTCGGGGCCCTCATTCCTGACCACTGAGTAGAAGGCATCCAGCCATTCCTGGGTTTCTACTGGATCCTTGTCTTCAATCATTCCGTTCTCCGAAGCGCAGCTATTCCGCTGCGCCAGCCCAGGCATCGATAACGCTGGTGTAAGTATAGATGTTCGGCCGTGGAACGCCGCGGCGAAAGCCGCGCCAGTAGCCGGGGAAAAAATTGTACAGGTACCACCCGCCGATTCAAGCAATCCGCGATAAAACGGACTTAAAACCCGATAACTTTTTCTTAGTAATCAGAAAGATAGCGAGCGGGGGCCGCCTCTCACTCACGTCGATAAGTGGGATGTTCGCTGCGAAAGCGCTGCGGGTCCTCGACACGCTCCCCGGAGGGCACCTCTCCCCAGCGACCGGAAGACACGGTGACCAGGTTGGCACGCTCTTCCAGCATGACCCGACGGTACCAGTCCTGCCACTGGTCGAACTCGACGCCGCGCACCGCGTTCGCCAATCGCTCCCGGGATTCGAACTCGAGCTCGCGCCGGGCGATTTCCCGCCAGAAATACTCGGACTCTTCCCACAGGTTCTTGTGGGGTTCGAGAATGTCGCGCAGCAGGGCCTCGCGGTGCCGCCGGAACTGGGCCTCGGTGACCACGCCCTCTTCCACCTGGTCGTGCAGGAAGGTATCCGCGGCAGCTTTGACCTCGCTCGCCGAGGCGCCGGGTGATTGCACCAGCAACACGACACCGGGTACCTCGAACTGGGACCAGGGAAAGGCGCTGACCACGTAGCCCAGTTGTTGCTGGGTCCTGAGGTCCTCGAAAAATGCGGAGCCGATGACCTGTGCCGACAGGGCAGCCAGGGCCCGGCTCTCAAGCGCGTCGTCGGGGGCCTGCATATACCAGAACAAAACCGAGTCGTCCTGTTCGATGGCGGCGTCGAAGACATAGTCATCCCCCGGCTTAAGCCGGGTAATCTGGATTTCCGGCGGAGAGGCCGGTGCCGCGTGGCGCAACAGGGGCCCCAGGGCGCGTTTAACCGCATCCACTTTGCTGGCCCGGTAGTTGCCGTTGAGCAGGATGTCCACCTCGGTGCTGTCCCAGAAGGCATCCGCATAGGCCTGCACAGTGGCCGGGGTCAGGGCCTGGAGCTCGCTGATCAGGACTTCCTCATCCCAGCGGCCGGACAACAGCAGCTTGCGCGCATCGTCGGCCACTTGCTGGAACGCGCGCCTGGTTTTCACGTTTTCCAGGGCACGGATCAGGTCGGCGCGGATATTATCGAAGCGGTTGGTATCCAGCCTGGCATTCTCGATGGAGGCGATGATGCGCTCCAGTAACACCAGTTGCTTGTCGTTATAGCCGCTGACCCTGAGGCCGATACCACGCACACTCGTGTAAATATCGAACCTGAGACCGGCCAGAAGGGCCGGGTAGGTATATTCGTTGACCGCATCCTGCAGCAGGCTCACGTAGAGCCGGGCGGCTGCGGCATCTGCCGCGGTGTCGTTAACCCTGGACGAACGGAAGCTGACGTAAAGCGCGCCCTTGGGTACGCGGAACTGGTCATCCTGGCGGAACCAGACCCGCAACCGCTCAGCCTCGCTGACCAGGGCCGGTACCTCCGGATTGTCGGCCGCCAGGGCCACCATCTCGACATTGTCGGCTATGAACTCGTTCGGCGCCGGCAGGTGCAGGCGTGGGTCTACATCGGCATCCGTGAATGCCAGCCAGGACGCATCACTGACATGCCGCACCGAGTAAGGTGTCTTGTAGAATTCGCTCTCGCGATCTACCGGTACATTCTGCCCGGTCACGGTGATGGCAACATTGTCGGACCGGAAGTAGCTTTCGAGTATTTCAGTCAACAGCTCGGGCTGGTAATCGGTCATCAGGTAGTTACCCTGCAGGGTATCGATCGGTGCCAGGATATGCATGTCATTGGAAAGGGCGCTGACATAGCGCATCGGGTTCACGCTCTCGCTAAAGCGGAATTGCAGGGCGGCGAGCTGGCCCTGCTCTTCGTAGAGCTCGCGCTGGGGCCCGGCCAATTGCAGCATGCGAATATATTCGAAGACCTTCTGGATGACCTGCTCGCGCTCGCGCATGCCGGTCTCGGTGAGGTTAATGCTGATGTTGAAGGCCGAGCCACCCCGGTAAGCGATACCGGCGCCCGCGCCCAATGCCTCGGCCCAGCCCTCGGCCTTGAGCAGGGACAGCAGGCTGCCCTCGCCCTCGTGCCCCAGCAGGTTACCGATGTAATACAGGGGCTTGGCGTGATATTGCTGGCGGTAGTCCGGCATCGGGAATGACAACGACAAACTGCGGCTACTCGCCACCGGGCGAATATACACTTCCAGCGGCAGGCTGCCTTCGGTATACAAGGGTGCAGAAATATCGGCTATGCGCACATCACGGTTGGGTACCGGCGCAAAAATGCTTCCCACCATCGTTTCCAGCTCGTCGAGACTTTCCCGGCCCAGCACCGTCAGGGTCATCAGGTTTGCAGAATAATAGCGCTCGTAGAAATCGAGCAGGTCGTCGCGCACGGACTGGCCGGGGCGATCGGCCAGGGTCTCGCTGGTGCCCACACCGAGGATGCTATAAGGGTGCTTTGGATTAACCACTTCGCGCATCACGTCGAGATTGCGGCGGGCGTCAGTATTTAGCCCCATCTGGTATTCCGCGTTGACCGCGTTGACCTCCCGCTCCACATATTCGGCATCGAAGCGCGGCGAGATAAAGAACTGGGCAAAGCGGTCCAACGCCTCCTCCAGGTAGGCCCTGTCGATATCGAAGAAATAATTGGTGTGCTCGAAGCCAGTGTAGGCATTGCGCGAACCACCGTGTTCGCTGATAAATGTCGCGTATTCGCCGGAATCAGGATACTTGTCGGTACCCAGGAACAGCATGTGCTCCAGAAAGTGGGCGAGGCCGCCCCGGTCGGCAGGATTACTGGCGCTGCCGACATAGACATCCAACGAGGCGGCCGCCTTCTCCGTGTCGGGATCCGAGATGAGCAGCGCCCGCAGTCCGTTGTCGAGCTGGATATAGCGGTAGGCCTTCTCGTCGTTGGGGCTCTGTACCGGGGCCAGGGGCAGGCCATCCAGCGGCAGGCTGGGCTCTGGTGGACTGGCGGCGACATCGGTTCTGTCCGCTTGCGGGGCACAACCGGTGAGGGCGAGCAGAAAGAGAAATGTGTATAGCAGGCGCGCAGCCTGGGAGTCAGGCCTCGGGGTGAGTGTCATTCTCGACGGCATCAAATTCTCCAGAAAGTGCCAGTGGTCGCGGCCAGGCATTGATGACCGCTTTGACGAGTGTGGCCAGGGGGATAGCAAAAAATACGCCCCACATGCCCCAGAGTCCCCCGAAAAACAGTACGGCAAGCACGATGGCAACCGGGTGCAGGTTAACCGCCTCGGAAAACAGCAACGGTACTAGTACGTTGCCGTCCAGTGCCTGGATTAGCAGATAGACCACGAACACTGTATAAAATTCCGAGCTCAGACCAAACTGGAACAGAGCTATCACCGTCACCGGGATGGTGACTACCGTCGCCCCGATATAGGGAATGATCACCGATAATCCCACCAGCAGGCCGAGCAGGGCGGCGTAGCCCAGGTTCATCCAGGCAAAGAAGGCATAGCTCACCGCGCCGACCACGATGATCTCAATGCCCTTGCCGCGGGCGTAATTGGACACCTGTTCGTTCATTTCCACCCAGATGCGGTGCAGCAACGGACGCTCGTGGGGCAGGAACGCACCGAGCCAGTTGAGGATCTTGTCACGGTCCTTGAGGAAGAAAAATACCAGCAGGGGCACCAGTACCAGGTAGATCAGCACCACCACCATCATCGGGATGGAGGACAGTGAAAAAGTCACCACCGACTGACCCAGCGCGGCCAGCTCGCGCTGTGCCATGGCCACGGTTTCCGTGATCTGGGTCTGGGTGATGATCTCCGGATAACGCTCCGGCAGGATTGCCAGCCAGTCGCGACCCTGCTCGATCATGCGCGGTAACTCACCGAACAGGCTCAGGGTCTGGCGCCAGACCAGCGGTAACAGTAAAAACAGGAAACCGAAGAACAAGCCGACAAAAACAAGGAAGGCGAAGCTCACTCCCATCCACTGCGGAAAACCCCGATCCGTAATAAAGGCGCTAATGCCCTGCATCAGGTAGGCCAGCACGATGGCGGCCAGCATGGGCGCAATGATATCGCCGAAGGCCAGGACCAGCAGCAGGCCGACCGCAATCAGCACGAGCAGGAGTATGGATTCCTCCTCGAAGAAATAGCGCTCGTACCATTTTTGGAAGATTTCCAGCAAGGCTTTGTCTCCCGCTACACCTTTTCGATCACGTGGATGTACACACCATCGGCTTCTTCACTACTTATAAGCACGTGGCCCGACTGGTCCGAAAACACCTGGAAGTCCCGCACGGAACCCTGGTCGGTGGCCAATACCCGCAGCTGCTCACCCGCAACCATCCCGTTGAGGGCGCGTTTGGCCTTTAACAGGGGCATGGGGCATTGCAAGCCCCGCGCATCGAGCTCCTGAACTTCACCGGTTGCCAATACCGTCTCCTGTTTCCCAATACGGCTGCGGCAGCCAAGTATAGCCATTAGGCGGCGGGAAATGGAACTTTCGCCGCTGTTGCGACTCCTACCCCACTCCCCTAAAGTATCGGGAAACCCCTGAGGCGTAACGCACTCTCCCCAACGGTGTTCAAATTTCTCGCGCAAGCGCTGCTGATGAGCGCGCTATTCTTAGCCAGCTCAAGCACGGCCAAGGAACTCAAGCTGCCCAACCTGGGTGAGAGCAGTACCAGTCTGTTTTCGCCGGAACAGGAATACCAGATGGGCCGGGCCTGGTTGCGCGTGTTCCGCTCCCAGGCACCCACCATCGACGACCCGTTGCTACAGGAGTACATAGAGGACCTGGTCTACCGGCTCGTCACCCACAGTGAGTTGCAGGACCGCCGGGTAGAGGTGGTGATCGTCGACAACCCGGTAATCAACGCCTTCGCCGTACCCGGTGGGGTAATCGGGGTCCACACGGGCCTGCTGCTCTACGCCCAGAGCGAAGACGAACTCGCTACCGTGCTCGCCCACGAAATCGCCCACCTCAGCCAGCGGCATTTCTCCCGGCGGGTGGAACCACAACAGAAACAGGTGCCCCTGACCCTGGCCGGCCTGCTCGCCGGTCGCTGCAATCAATAAGGCACCGGCGGGCACGCCGGGCGGGGCCAGCGGCACCTGTTTCTGTGCGTGTTTCCAG
>Ga0056115_1000667_pt1 | contig 15264 bp, 14 predicted proteins | sample WorMetOlspDAHAB1_FD_77007 | JGI IMG/M metagenome (GOLD analysis project Ga0056115, IMG submission 77007) | Marine gutless worms symbiont microbial communities from Max Planck institute for Marine Microbiology, Germany - Olavius sp. DAHAB.1 ...
GGTTGGAAGGGTGGGCATCCATCCTTTGCAATAGATATGAAGAAGCTTTTTTGTTTGCTTAAATGTTGTAGGCACTCAGAAAATCATTTTTTCAATAGGGTGTCGAGGTCAAAAGTGAGCGAGTAGAGTTTAACTCTCCACCCGACACAATATAGGTCATTTCGGAGGCGGAGGTCAAAAGTAAAGTTTTATTATGTAACAATACGTTGATTTTCAACCCACCCCTTGAAATCATGCTGATTGTTAATGCAGCATAGTGGGAAGGACCTAGATGCAAATGATAAATGCACTCGTTATTAGACACAACAAAAAGTAATCTTATATATAAGCGTCCTGTGCAATTTCTAACCTCAGCTCCTAATTTTAGGGAGGTCAGCTGACCCGGCCTTCCCAAGCCCCTGAAATGTTGTAAGTGTGCTGTTTTTTTTTCTGGAAACTATATGTGCGTGTGTGCATATTTGCAGCATTCTTCTGCCGGAGCTTCAGCCAGCTCGAAACACACGTTTTGCGACATCTGTTTCCTCATGATCCCAGTTGAGGTACGTGTGCTCCTGTGCTATCTTCTGTGTGTCGGTCTGATGCATCGCTAATAATGCAGAACTTTCTTGACGTGATTCTGTCGTAGAGAATGAGTAGAGTTTAACGGCTCAGTTGACACAATATAGGTCGTTTCGGAGGTGGAGATTTTGTCGGGTGGATGTTAAATGATTAAAGGCCAATTGCGTGAACGTCACTGAACTTTAATTGATACTTAAGATAACATCATGTCATGCAATATGACCATCTTGAACGTCATTTAAATGATTTTGTGTGCATTTTATGAACAAAATGGGGGGAAATGTCAACTTACAACCACTCACTTTATAAAACGCATACAAAATGACGTTGAAGATGACGTAACGCGTGACACAAAATGCTTTTAAGTGTCACATTTAAGTGACATTCATGCATTCGGCCTTTGATGAAAAAATGCTATTGCTAGACTAGTCACCAATATATGTACAAATATTGATGAACTTTAGCTCGTTTTGCATGCATATTTGTACGTAATTTTTACTTTTTTAGGTTTTGTGTCGTCTCTCTTAACTGTATTTACCTTTCAGTGTTGTCGAGTTGCAGTGACAACTTACAATAAAGTATATGCTGATGATGCTGTGAGTTTATTTCATATAAGCAAAATTATTTTGTCATCGTTCTGGAAATGATTTGTCGTATATTAAACGTAAAGGTATGCACTTTGCCATTTTCGTTACACATGACTGGTCAGATTTGTGGAGAAATGGTAACAAGTCGAGTCAGGTCAGGTGGCCTTTTGATGTAGATTTTAAAGTGAGTTTTATGTTTCAGATTAAGGAGTTGTTAAAAGTAGCGAAATATGAAAATGCAATAATACTAGAAGCATAAAATATGATGCAGCAAAAAGTTGAGGAAAAGAGTCGGCTAAATGGAGTTGAACATGGGTCATGTGTGGGGAAAAAATGTGTATTAAGCAGTTGCCGTAAATGCAAAGTTGGCGGTCTAGGGGGATGTAACTGCCAAGTATGTTTGGGACAGTGGTCCTCTGGCGCTGTGTTTGTCCAACCATGCTCCACTATGCTAAAAGCTCTTTCTGCCTAGTCCTGCCTCCGTTACCTTTACGGCTCATACTGCTACCACACAAAGTGTTCTGGTTGAACGCTGTGTGCAGAATTTGACTGGTTTGATGTGCGGGCATGAGTTCTGTCGAAATTGCTGGTGCCAGTATCTTACGGTGAAGATCATGGACGAAGGAATGGGACAGGTTCGTTTTGTTTCTTTCCCATTTAGTTCAGTATATTCACAAAGGCAGTTGCTTCCAGGCATTTATTTTGTTGACACGATAATAATAATAATAATAGTAATAAACGTATTTGTGAAGGTCGTAACTGACAGAGCTTATTGACTTAGCAGGACCACAACTGTGGAACAGTCTGCCGCCAGACCTTGGAAAGCTGAACCTATCCTACGGTTGATTCATACAGTCGCTGAAGACTTTTGAGCAGTGGGACGACGGCGCAGTGTGAATAGTTTCGTGACTGTACTGTCCAGAAATACTCTTACTTTCTTAATGATGCTCCTCGTAACAGCTGCTTTGCGGAAAGTGCCAGAGTGGATCGAGTTAAAGGTGGCCATCCTGTTTTACAGATGTCTCTGTTGAATGGCATGCGATTCAGTAGCCGGGTGGTAGAGCATCAGACTGGTGATCGAGAGGTCGTATGTTTGAGTCTCAGCCGCTGCATTGCTGAGTATAGACTTGGGCAAGCCACTCGCGTACACCTGCCTCCGTCACCAAGTAGTATAATTTGTTTGTGGTGTTGCTCTGAAGCGAGGACAGTAACTGCACGTGCGATTCACTGTAGGCGTCTGTAAACCAGGATAGCCAGCTTTAATTTTATCTGCTCTGGCCCTTTCAGACGGTGTACCATCCTAGCGTCGGAGCAACTGCCCTCAACTAAAACCAAATTATAATGCTTGGTGAGAGGCAGGTGTCTGGCGTCGCACAGGCCTCACGTCACAGACTTTGTGGTTCGTACCAGCTGTCGGATCAAAAGCCAGTGAGATGGAGATGAGCACCTGGCTACGATCCTGTGAAATATGATCCGTTTATATTGGATGGTGTCGTTGTACCTTACTGGCGAATTTCACCAGTCTTCTGATATCAGGTCCGTCAGTGCCTCCCAAGATCTATTGGTCTCTGGACCTGGCTGGCGGATTTTTGTGTTTGTCGGTTATTATGTTTTAGTTAATAATAATAATAATAATACGAAATTTATATAGCGCCATAATGCCGTTAGGCGGCTACAGAGTTCTTAGTTCTCTTTTGATCAGTTAGTGTTCACATGTTCTGAGTAGGCCGTGTTTCTGGCTAACTTTTTTGGCATACTTTATCCATTTTCAGTTCGCGTGTGCGACTTTATATGTCGATTGAATAATTTCTTTATTAGTCAGTTTTGCATATGCTGCCGGTCTGTGTCGGAAGAAAGTTACTTATTTTCTTACAGACTTTAATTAAATGAAACCTTTTAATTAAAATTTGCAGAGCAAGTTTTTGTTGCTGTTTTGCATGCTGCATTTTACACAGAAGTTAACGGCAACATTCGTTTTTTTGCAGACAATATCATGCGCTGCACATGGCTGTGATATTCTTGTCGACGATGCAACTGTGATGTAAGGCAGTAATGTTTTCTTTTGCTTTCTGCTGCCCAAAAAACCACTTAATTTGCACTGCTTAATGTGCGTTGTATGCAACAGCGTGTTAATTTTTCTGCAAAAACTATTTCGGCTAGTCTGGTCACGAAAGGGTTGTATGAACATTCATTCTTCTGTGCTTTGACACTGTTGGTTGGGTGGTAGGAAGGTCATTTGCCTGTTGAAATGTGCCAGGAACGATTGCTGTTGTGGTGATCATCTCCCCCTCCCCCTCCCTGTTCCCACTTGCCTTGGCAATCCAACTACTATGATGATATAGAGACCCTGCTGTAGTCCCTCCTGCTCCAGTAACATCCAACAAATTCGTTTCGGGCCCTGGCCTCCCAGGTTGCCCTGGAAAAAATCTGTAGTTTTTCAAATTACGTTTATTTTGCGAAACTTTTAACATTAAATACAGTTTTAATTATCGTATTGTCCTTTTTTATCCTACCAGCTGCCGGTCGTTCTGCTTATCTGTAGACTACCAATTATAAATTTTAACGTAATGTAACGCGTTGCATTGCTATGTTATTAATGCAGCTTATATAGCCACTGTTTCCTTTGTTACTTTATTGCCTAAGAACGTCTACAGTATGCGCCACAAAAGTTGCTAAAGATATCTGTAGCTGCAGTTGGATTCGTATTTATTGTAGCAGCCACATTCCTTTCTGTCATCGAAGCACAATTAGTATAGCACTACAGAAATATTGACACTGTCAACGGCTATAGTTGTGTTTGTGCAAATTCCTGCGTAAATGGACATTCCGATGTTGCAGCCAGATAGCTCATGTTTGCAGTGTGGCAGTTTATGAAATTTTGAACTCTAAATGCTGTATATTGAGATTGCAATTGTTTTGCAGGAACTTGATAACAGAGCCAAGAGTGCGGCTAAAATACCAGCAGATTATCACCAACAGCTTTGTAGATGTGAGTGCAACTATTTCTTAGTGTTCTCGGCTATTGCTGATGGGTATGGTACAGTGACAGCGGATGTAGCATAAATACGTGTGCATAACCCTTAACCAACCAGACACTAAATCTAATCCTAACCGTGAACCTGACCCTACTACTAAACAGCATGCAATAGTAAGCATTCAACGACTCTGGAACGACCGTGGCATTCGACTGCCAACCAAAGTTAGCGTATACTGTGCTGCAGTCATGAGCTCTATACTGTATGGTTGCGAATCATGGACCACCTAGCAACGCCACATCAGCTGTCTGGACCAGTTTCACCTCAGATTCCTCTGCCAGATACTGGGCATCAAATGGCAGGACGTTAGCCAAGTGATTGGCTGGGATGACTTTCTCTGGTGATATCTTTCATGACAAAGGGTTTCCCCTACAAAGACCAGACTAAAGAATTATTTATTGTAATGGTTTACTGTATGTATTCCGAACATGTAACATTGACAACTTCCTCATTACTTTCACTGTATTAACTGTGACAGAATTTTTAAAGGCACGGTACAGCCTACTTGTGCTGAAGGTGCCGTTAAACCCAATCAATCAATCATTCTCGGTCAGTGCGAGTGTGTGCACGTGTTTGCAGTGCAATCGGCACATTCGGTGGTGTCCGCAGCCCGACTGCGGTCACGTCATAAAAGTCATCTACTACGAAACGCAGCCGGTCACGTGTCACTGCGGACACACTTTCTGGTACTGCCGCTCAGCTGTATGATGTCTTTTGTAGAAAGCAGTAGTCGCCCCAACTGGGCGCGGGAGCAGCTGTCAAATTAACCCACCTCATTTCCTGCCCGAATGTCATAAAAAGCGACATACCCAGCCAGTGGTTTTCAACTGGCGTTTCATGGAACCTATGGTTCTGTAAGCAACAGCCAGGGGTTCCGCCTGTGGCCTAGAATAATGGCCGAGTTTATTTTTGACCTAGGTCACAATTAAAGCATTGTACATGTACACTTGTATCAATTGGTGTTTTTTCTACATAACTAAGTATAGGAAAATGATGTTTCTATACTTTTTGAAAGAAAAAAAAATATCCTCATGTCACTGCATGAGGTTATTGCGAGCAATGTAAATGCTCGAAGGGGTTTCATTCCAACAAAAAGACTGAAAAACACTGCTGTAGTGACTTCCTACACCGTTCCCGAAATGACCTATCATGTCTTGGATGAGATGTTAAACCTTAGTCACTAATCCAATACAATCGCATTAGCTTTATTGACACGAGATCATTGTCTACACCTCAGTGTCACTTGTGTTACCTCCAACCACAGAAATATCCTGTTGAATTTCCGCTGAATTGCATAAAAAGTCTTCTACGTCGTTGTTATAATACTTAGGATTGTTTTGCCTATATATTGCCTTAAAAGTATATTTTGTCATTATTATCACAGGAGTCTTAACATATATAATTCAAAGAAATAAGTGAACAGAATGTAGCGTTGTGGCTGTTCAGTTTGGTTTATACGGTAAGTAAGTAAGTAAATGTTGATTTATATTGCACGATTCTATGAAACAGTGACACCTCTAATGCGCTTATGTCTCAATGTCTGGCAAAGAGATGCGTTTTTAAGTTCCACCTAAAACGTTCAGACTCGGCAGCTGGATCATGCAACGAATCAGGCAGTGAGTTCCAAACCGAGGGGCCTGCGACTGAGAAAGTTCGAGTGCCAAAAGTACTTCGGCGAAACGGCGGCATATTCTATGTAACGTTTGAAGGCTCATTTCATGTATATAAAGAAAAGTGTCAGTCTAGTACCTGACATATATCTATTAATATCATCAGTTGCGGCTCTGTAGTATTGATGTAAGATTTGTGTGCTGGCATTTGAAAATATTTATTCACCGAATTTGGTAGAAAGTCAGCAACAATAAAAACAAAAAGAAAATTAAATATAACTCAACTACGCGTTCACTGATTGCTTATTGGTTGACTTAGTGGTTGCAGCGTGGCTCAGTGGTCAGGATGGCGGACTTTCCGTGATATATGCCTGATCTACAGTTGACAGGTGACCAATTTGTGGATAAACTGTCCACTGTGGGTCAGCCAACCAGGCCAACTCAGCCTTCCATCTCTCTGTGTCGGTATATGAGTAGTAATCGATGTAATTACATGGATTATGGCGGTGGAGACCATCAAACGGCAGACCAGGCTGCGTGTGGCTGTTTGGTTACAGGTCAAAGTCCATGGGTGCAGGCTTGGGCTGCGCAGCCTATAGACTGTACATCCGCTGTGTTTGTGACACAGAAGCACTGCTGCTGCAGTAGGCGGCATGTGGTGCTGTATAAGTGTTATATGCCCTTTGCCTTTGCCTCAGTATAAACATGATGCACCAGTTCAAACATTATGCATACAGCATTGGCGAACCAAAAAACGATTGAACAGTATGGGTTTGTTTGCTGCAGTTTTGTGTGTGGTGAACTGTGGCACGATCCGGTCCAGTGCAAAGTACTGAAGCTGTGGATCAAGAAGTGTGACGACGACAGTGAAACGTCAAACTGGCTTGCGGCTAACACAAAGGCAAATACGCCACTGTAGTTACAGCAACAACTGAATAGTAACAGTTAGTGGTGACTTAGTATCGCAAATTCAATTGTGATACGATATCGATACAATAATGACGAAATATCGTGCTATCGATACAATTTTATTTATTATGAAAATCATGCTGAGAAACTGCGCAAACACAGATAGGCAGCCATTTGCAATAAAAACTAAAAACATGTAAACATCACTGTCGACAGATACTGTCAACATAGTCAATAATAACACTGTTTTGTAAGCCGATAATTTTCACATGTACACAAACTATTACTAAGCATGAGCAAGATATGCCTTACATTCAAACAACAGAAACTGTTTTTGAGTTCAGTTATTATACTCATGTGTTCCTATTTTTGTAACTGTCGATTTCATTGTAGTGTAGTCTGTAAGTTGATTGACTGATTAACTGATGTTTGTTAGTACGGCATGTAAAAATACATATACGTCAGCACAGTATGAACATGACATTTTAGTACTCGTTAACAGTGTAAAACCAACAGACTGTAATTACTTAGTCTGTCGGCAGGTAATAATGAATGCAGTCAGTTATTTTAGTGATATTAAACTTTACCATAGTTTGGCACAAAGAAGTGTTTATTAAAAGTCAAAGGTGATTAGAAAGAGCAGTCAACATGTATTCGCTGTAACTATAAACATCGCCCTTTCTAATCATCTTTGACTTTTCCCTGTCATTAATTATTCTCATCAAATTTTTAATGAGTTTAATTGGGAAAATGCTTGAAACATATTTTGTCTTTTGCAAGAGCGGAGTAAAAAATGAAACCCATTTTCAGAGCGAAGTGTCTCTTTAAAGTAAGCTGATGCGGAAACGTGGTGCTTTTCGACGGTAGGAATGTCCGAAGTGCCAGGCGACGATTGAGAAGGACGGCGGTTGCAACCACATGGTCTGCAAGCGGTGCAAATACGACTTCTGCTGGATATGCCTCACCGCGTGGGAACCTCACGGCTCTTCGTGGTTAGTCAGCTTTCAGCGGATCCACTTAGTGATCGGACCCGGTGTCAACATTCTTTCGATCTCTCTTAGTTTAGCTCTGTCTTCCTGTTGCCTCTGTAACTTTTGTATTTATGGTACTATGTATATTTTTGAATTATTACTCTCTTTCTTTTTCATTCTTTAAGCCTATTTTCGTGAGATTGATACTTTACATTGCAACAGAACATTTTGTCCTTCAGTGCTCTGATACTGTTGGTAGGGTTATGTAGCCTGTAAAAATTGTCCCCAAAATGACAGATTATGTGTCGTCTCTTGGGAGAACTTCGATGATGTCTTTGGTAAAAGGTAAAGGCACAGCACTTATATAGTGCCACAAGCAGAAACTGCAGCAGCAGCGACGCTGTTGTGTCACAAACAGAGTGGCCGTACAGACTGTAGGCCATAGGCTAAGTCCGAGGCCACGGGACTTTGACCTGGTGGAATTTTGAAAAGGGGATGTGGTGAGAATTGATCTTGTGCTCCGCTGTGTTTCCATTTAATTACATCAGACACAGTTTCGGCTTAAAACCAACGTGCGTGCATGATTCAGACACAGTGAAAAGTCGTTTGTCGGAACATTAGTGCTGTTGAGTACATGATAAATTATAATAATAATAATAATATTCCAGTTTGTATCGCGCCGGTAGCAACTTATTTTGTGTTGCGCCGGTAGCAAAGCGTAAGAGGCGCTGATATCAAAGCGAGGTGTTGAATGTTGCAGGTATAACTGTAACCGATACGACGAAGACGAGGCAAAGAAAGCTCTGGATGCTCAAGAGGTGAGTACACAAGCTTTGCGTATGGCACCGGCAGCCGTGCTGTTTCCATTATTTGTTGGTTATACTTTCAGTTATGTAAAGATTTCGGAAGCCTTTGAGATAAATGGACTTTACAGCAAATGGAAACTATGTCATGGATAGATAGAGCTTTAGAGTGATCTATTTTTTAATCGCGTTAATCGATGCGTTAACGAAAGTGTGAGGGAGCAGTTGTGTCATGGACCCCTGTTGCCGTACTCCATCTTAGGCGCTTGAAACAGTAGGCCTACACCTTACAGCATAGGAATCAGCGATCTGAAAATTACATTACATGTGCTAACCTGTTCGTCCATGGGGAAAATGTCGTCCCAAAGGTCATTTGCAATGTCTTGGTGGTGTATTTGCAAATGCCATGGCATTCATATAGCATTTTTTCAGTAACAGCGTTACCGGTAAAATTTTTAACGGCATCCTGATTTTTTTATCGCAGTTCATTAATTACCTTGTTAATTCGAAAGCTATAAAAATGAGCAGTGACAAAATTCTGGAGAAAATAGGACGCAGTTTTTGAGCGAAAAAAGAGTATTACTAGGACGAGTGTTAAGGAGACGCAATCCGTTGAGGTAGTCCGTTTAAAGAAGAATGTTCGGAAAAAGAGCTTAGTGAGTAGAAATTGGACAGGCATGATCAGCGGCATTATGAGGAATCGTAGCTATACTGTGAACTAAAGTGACATGCAGGAGATCGGGCAAATTGGAAGCTGGGTCAGCCCTAAACCTGCTGCAGAGCAGGATACCTTAGGTGCCGTAGTGTTAGCTTCCAGTACCGGTTTTAAGGGTCTTGACGGCTGAAAGCAGGAAGTCAAACACGAAGGCTGGAGCGGCTTTAGATCCGCTGGTTCATTGTCGGCAACAGTGTGATGTGGCGTTGTTTTGTTATCTAACAGCGGTCTCGAGCGGCCCTCGGCCGATATCTGTTCTATTGCAACCGTTACATGAATCACATGCAGAGCTTGAAATTCGAGCACAAGGTGAGTAGTAGCACTTGATGTTGTAGATCGGCCTGTTTTTATTCTCACAGTTGGCTTTTTTTGTTTGCAGAATATAAATGTGTATGATGTAACTGGTAACAACAGTGGTTTGCAGGAGTTGCCCGGCAAGGTATGATTTAGAGGCACGGGAAGGCCTGGTGAGATTATATGTGTCGTTGAAACTTTTTCTCTAGAATGCCGTAGTCTTTTGTAAGTAAAAGTAATTATATGTTGTGATCTCTTAACACATGTATTTATCAGTTACGTTGCATTACACCGCATCACATTTCAGCGTCTCTGTAGCCACCTAACGGCATTATGGTGCTTTATAAATTTTGTGTTATCATTATTATTATTTAGTCAGCATAATTTCAAGGGGTGAGGGTCAAAAGTGTACGTATTATTTTACACTATATAACTTGATTTTTGCCTTTGACTGTGTTGATAAATGCTTCCTGCGCGCCTGGCATGATGTACCGTCAAAGTCAGTGGCGCTGGAGCACATTTGAAAGTGGGGGGGGGGGCACACATTAAAAAAATTTAGTCGTGCCGCTCCACTTTTTTCGGCTATACAATTACAGTTCGTAGTTTTGGTGAGCGCTTTCGTGATGGTCAGTACAGTTTGGTTTGCTGTTTTTCTACTCACGGTGCCCCCCATGCCCAGCCATTTGTAAAAGTGGTGGAGGGCACGTGCCTCCCCCGTGCCCACTGGAGTCGGCGCCGGTGAACGTACTTCAGCAGGAATTAATGTCAGTGATTTGTGCGTGCATTTGGGACACAGCTGTACGCCGCCGTGAAGGAGCGGATGGAGGAGATGCAGTTGTACAACATGTCGTGGATTGAAGTCCAGTTTCTCAAGAAAGCCGTCGACGTTCTCTGTCAGTGCCGACAGACGCTCATGTACACCTACGTCTTTGCATTCTACCTGCGCAAAAACAACCAGTCCATTATATTCGAAGTGCGTACCGCGTTTTGCCGGTCTTTTTCTACGTCCGCTCGTCCGCTTTGGATATTTTCCTTTTTTTGTGGACATTTTTATTTGTTTTTTTCCATTTGTTGCCTTTCGTTCTCTTTGTAGACGTGCTGTGACAATGAAGGACAATGAAGTAGAAAAAATTTTAGGGCCTCTGCCCACGTGGCGCTTTACAAATCTTGTGGTATTATGACTATGATTATTTTTTGCTCTCAGTAGTATAGATCCCGAGCACTAAAACTAAGCTAAAAACTTAAACAAATGCTGGAATGGCCACTTTTCATACTCGTGGTTGTGTGGTCGAAGATACCCAAGACGGCGACTGCATTGTAGTTTTATTATTAGTAGTATTATTAACCTGAAGTCTGAATTCTGAATTCATTATAATCATCAAGAAAAATTTGCAAACGCCTCCTACAATAAACACGTAAGCGCTGCATGAAACAGGAGTGGAATTAAAACGTGTTATGTGAAAGCCACAAAGTCGTTGTATTCAATGTTTGCAGAACAACCAGAAGGACCTGGAGAACGTTACGGAACAGCTGTCGGAGTACCTGGAACGCGACATTTCGTTGGACACTCTGCGTGACATCAAGCAGAAAGTCTTGGACAAATCCAGGTCGGCCAAGCACTGCTGTCGATTCAGGCGGCGTGGCTCTGCTGTGGCGTGTTCCACGTAATACCGTGGTGTATCGATGCGTCTGGAATGCACCGTGAAAATTTTCTGTCGTCATGTGGGTGTATTCTTAACCTCCCTGATCTGGTGGTCGGTTGCATCACGAACCAGTCTTCGCCACACAGTCTTCCGCAATTTACACAATCTTCCGCCGTCTTGCACGGTCTTCTCCAGTGTCGATGCCGTCCATGTCGGAATATTGCCGAGCTGCAGCCATGAGCTCCTTGGCCATCCTCTTCTTCTCTATTTGTAAACTGTCATTTAACTCGCAATAACTGCGTTTTTAACCGTACGTGCTCCACTCCTATCGCGTACTGTTCATATTCTGTGCTGTATTGTAAACTGGTTGCGTTTTTCAACTTTTATTAAAGAAGATGATGATGATGATGATGCCCTGCGCTGTTGTTCAATGAGATCTTTCTCTAAACGTGGCAACGCCCATGGACGCGGGCTTAGCCTACGGCCTATGGGTTGTACGCCCGCTCTGTCTGTGACACAAAAGCGCCGCTGCAGTTGCAGTTTGTGGCACTGTATAAGTGATGTGATGTGTGCCTTTGCCTTTGCCTAACGGCTTCTTGACGATATGACCAAAGTAAAATAAGCACAAATAAGTAAGTGAATAGTAAATTTATATAGCGTATAGTCATAGTAGCTCCAATGCGCTCGTTACGTTGAGTGTGCGAACAAAAATGTCTTTAACTGTCGTCTGAAAACTGTCCAGTCCAAGAGCTGGATCACACAGATAATCTGCCAAAGAATTCCAGACCGACAGGGCATCGACACCGAAAGCATGCTGGCCCACGCGCGCTGACCAGCTTTTTGAGGTGGGTATGATACCTTAAAGTGGAGAACAACAATGAGTGGACAGTAAATTCGAAACAAGAGCTAACAGTGAGAAACGGGAAATTTGTGGTTGTGAATTTTTCGCGACATTTCCCAACAGTGTCTAGTCATCTGGGCGACAAACAGGACTTTTTTAAAATTGGACTGGGTGACATATTTAGAGTTCGGGTTAGAGTCAACATTGAATTTAGAAATCGTTATTTTTGTCGTCCATTTGACTACTGGCCTGTTGGTTGGTCGCGCATCCGTCTGTCGCTCAATACCACATTACTGGACACCTCAGTTAAAGCGCTGCATGTTTGAAATCCGATTCGTCTTAATGACATAGATCTCCCATGTGAAGCCATAACACTTATATAGCGCAGCAAGCGGCAACTGCAACTACAGTGCCGCCGTTGTGTCACAGAGCGGGCGTACAGCCTATAGGCCGTAGGCTAAGCCCGCGGCCTCTTACTTTGAACCTGCAACCAAACAGCCACGCAGCCCTGGTCTGCCGTTTAATGGTCTCCACCCCCGTAGTCTATGGATTACTACTCATTTACCTACCCGAAGCGATGGAAGGCCGAGTGAGTGAGTAGAGTTTAACGCCCCACCCGACACAATATAGGTCATTTCGGAGGCGGAATGGAAGGCTGAGTTGGCCTGGTTGGTTGACCCATAGCAGACACTTTACCCACAAAGTGGGTACATGTCAGCAATAGATCAGGGAAAGTCCGCCAGCCAAAGACCGACGTCTTAACCACTGAGTCACGCCATGTGTTGAAAGGTCTGTTAACTGGTGGTCGGTTGTTGGCATTTTTCAGATACTGCGAGAGCCGGCGCAAAGTGCTTCTCGATCACGTGCACGAGGGTTACGACAAAGAGTTCTGGGAATATCTGGAAGCCGTGTGACCGACCGACCGCGAGTTGTTGTGCTGTGCCCTGTGTTTGTTTTTCTGTGCGTTCTTCGTTAAATTATGCCGTGACACAAAGATGCTCAGTCTCTTGATGATGATGATGGGACTGCACCTGTTCGACGTCGCTACGTTGCACGATTCTATGTGGCATATCTGGAAAATTTTTCCGAGGGAGCAAAAAGATGGCGTCTGGGGGACAGAAGTCTCCCAGTGGGGTCCAGCGGAAAAGCCCCGGTGGAGGCCTCCCACCCACACCCTTTTCCCCCCAAATCCTTCAACTTTCGGTAAAAATGATTGTTTAGATTTATGCATAGAAAACACGATTTTTTACATGCTGAATCAGTCACATAGTTACCTCCTCTCCCTCCGTCTCCCTCCAAAAAACACGAATTGCACAAGTGGGCCTCGAGATTCGAGGGTCTAGGGGAGCAGTTGCTCCAAATTCTCCAATTTAACTGAGCAAACAGCCCATACAAAGTGGTAGGGATTTTCCCTACCAGCCCTTCTACTTGCCTCACCAGCCCTTTGGTAACTGCCAATGCCCCAACAGTGCTTTGCCCTTTCATTTACGGTCCGTTACGGACGAGCAACGTGTCAGAATCGTGATTTACGAGGCATTCGCCACTCTCTCACTTTGGCGTTGCGCCTCGCATTCACATCTCTTCTTTGCATCCGATGCTACAACAACATTGTTGCTTTTCAGCAGCATACACATTGCATAGTGACGGGCGGACAGTCGGACCCCGGAGTGCCCTTTATGACCCTGTAACCTTTTAGTCTGATGTCCCACTAGTCACATTATCTTAAAAAATCTCCTCAACAGCCGTACATGTTTAGCCAATTTTGTTCATTCGACCAGCGCTAGATATAAATCCTCACTGACTGCTAATATCCTACTGGCACGCCTTTTGGTTGGTGCTTTGGCGACGGGAAGGGTAGGTCCTCGTGAATTTTCCGCTCATTGTAAATCCACCGCACGTGTCACTGTGTTTTCGAAATTATAGCGAACAGCAGATTTTGAAATATAATGATGTGCCCACAGCTGGGCAACTGTAAAATGTTGACATCCCGAGTTCTCACTAGTTATTTGCGTGACTGTTGCTGCGGTTGTTTAGTTATAATTGATATGTGGCATATCCCTGTGTATGATTATGATGATGATGATGATGCTTTTAATTCGTGTATCATAATAAGAAGGATGAAAGTGTTTTTCGTGCGTTGTCGTGATGTCGTCGTTGATTGGCAATAAACTTTGTGCTCATTTTCTATACGCATTTCATGCGTTCAGAGACGGATGAGGCGGTTACTGGACAGTTGGCTGAGAAACCAGTTCGCGGCCAGTCTAGTCGCAGACTGGTCAATTCGCGGACTGTAGACAACTCGCGGGCTTGACGATTCGCCGACTGTGGTCATCTGGGCAAAATGTTTGACGGAAAATTTTGTGTACATAATGGATTTAAATGTGATTTTTGTAAAATTTGCTGTGGACTGTTGACTGTAGTCTGTAGTCTGCGTGAACTGGTCAACACCAGTCAGCAACTTGGCTGACAGACCACGAGTTGCATGATTTGGCGGTACTTGGCAGATTGTCCAGTAAGCCTTGATGTGCCGTCGATTTATTGCGAACGAAAATTATACAAACGTCAGTTGCGGATCCAGACAGATTGAAAGGGGGGCGGAAGACATGTATTAGCCAATTTGTCATTTATCGCAAATGCACAATGATGGGTGTAGGCCTATGGGTTTTACACGGGAAAAGCGACTTCCTGAAAAAGGGGGCCGCCCCCACCTCTTTCCTTGACTCCGCCACTGCTCAATTAACGTACGTGTGACCAACCTCAGTGATTGCGATAGGTCACAGTATGCCGAAGCCGCCGAACGCGAAAAAAATGCTACAAAATGGCAAGAATATTCTTGCTAACTTTTCGTCGACAGATTCTTATATTTCGGCTCCAAAAATAATCGAAATAGAATTCGGTGTTCCAACGTCATTACGTCATCCAAGCACAAATAGCCTATAGTTGTGTTTATGCATGCGTTTCTAGTGTTTGAGATTGATCTGTTTAAAAAGATTGATTTTTTTTAAATCGCCAATGAGGCCACGCAAAGCAATTCTCGGTCATCAAAATCGGAGCACTGAAGGCACTTTCTTTTTGACAAAATTTGAACAAAAATAGTAACAACGTTAAACAGCTATTATGCCCTACCAGAAACAATAATATATAGGGTAAACTGACCAAATCCTGGCCACATGCACAGCTTAACTGCAAACTGATATTAAAACACGTGCTGAAATCTTCCTTAATTGCTTTGCCCTACCTGATGAGAACCAAAACTTTATACTGCACAAGTAACTGCAAAATTTAAATGATCTAAATA
>Ga0056115_1000668_pt1 | contig 15262 bp, 7 predicted proteins | sample WorMetOlspDAHAB1_FD_77007 | JGI IMG/M metagenome (GOLD analysis project Ga0056115, IMG submission 77007) | Marine gutless worms symbiont microbial communities from Max Planck institute for Marine Microbiology, Germany - Olavius sp. DAHAB.1 ...
AAGTTCTGTACCAAAGCCCAGGGCCAGTTAATTGTTGGATTTTCTGGTGTCACAGAGGGGTCTCCATTTCAACTGCCAGAGCTTTTTAGTGGTCCTCGAATGAAGCAGTTACAACAGGACTGAGGAGACGATTGTATTCTGTTTCAGCTTGTGATCTTTCTGAACCCAGTTTTGGTGTGTGTATGATATAGATGATTTGACGAATTGATGTTTTAAAATGTCACAAAATTAACATTTGCAGAACATCGTTTGAATGTGATGGTGTACATTGTAATCAATTTCCGTGAACACAGTAGCTTGTGTATGCAGGAAGTTGCCGTCGGTAACTGGCAGTTGAAGCATGTTGCTGGAGACAAAGAGTCAACGTACAAGTTCTACCGATCGCTTCACATCAAACCGCAGCAGACTGTCACTGTGAGTGCTAAATAACTGTTGTGTATGTTTCTCTTGGATGTTCTTCCGATATAACTTGATATGAAATATTTCAGTACATGCTGTGCTATGGTGTCTGGTTTTGTTCAGTTATTTCTGCTGTGTTATTATTTAACTAATTTAATGACATACATGTTTATACATCAGCTGCTGTATTACTGTGAGTGACAGCATTGTTTTGTTGTATAATGGCAGAGTGGTGATAACACTGAAATACCATATGTTGCGTTACTTACTGTTTGATACTTTTCGATGAGAGCAGTAACCTCTCAACCACTATTAAGCGCTGTCGTTAGCATCGCGTTATTGCACACAATGTATGACAACCATGTGGATTATGCTTTGTCTTCATATGTCTGTAATTCATGAAAATCATCTGTCTGGAATTGTCTAAGTGCTTAGAATGAAGTCTGACATTGTTGGTATTGCTGTTGATGATTTTCTGCTATTTAATTATTATTATTTGGGGCGGCATTGCATGTGTGTGACTGAAGGTGTGGAGTAGCGATGCTGAGCAGACGCACACTCCACCGTCAAATCTGGTGATGAAGGATCAGACCTGGCCGTTGGGTGACGACATGAAGACAACTCTGGTCGATGCCAAGGGAGAGGTTTGTTGTCATTATTTGTCCCCTTTGTTGGCTTCGGAGCTGGAATATGTCAACCTCGTTTCCTGGTGGAGTGTTGTATGTAGTGACAAATGTCGGGCTCTGTGTCTTGTATGCTCAGTTAGTTGAGTGTGTACATTTTTTCTGTACATTTGTATCTGTTTTAATAGTTGGCTGGAAAATCGAAAATGACCTGAATTGTGACAGGTGGAGCAGGAACATACATTTTACAGGCACAATATATATATCCTGTTTGTGCTGAAAGTGCCATTAAATCCCATTTGTGGTGAAGGTAAAAGCTTAAGGTCAGGTTCACTCGACTGTTCACTTGTATAGCGCTGCATTTGCGCGTATGCTGCCTTCAGTGACGCTGTCATCACAGACAGGACAGGCATTTGGCCTAGGCCGTTACAACCCAAACACACTCACGGACTGACTGTGCAGCCATACAACCGTACGTAGCCTAGTCAGCAGCAATTAAGGGTCTCCAGCTCTGTAATCCATATAGTTCGTGGATTGCTACTCATTTACTGACCCAGTGGGATGGAAAACTGAGTTGGCTGACCCATAGCATACAGTTTACCCACAACCATAGATTGGGCACAGGGCAGGAAACTCCTGCGGCCCAGAGACTGGCATCTTTATCACTCACTGTGTGCTGTGCTGTGTACACCTGGGCATAAGCTTGTTATGGTAAGTCATGTGCAGTATTCAAATTTCTGGGAACTACTGTGCAAGTTGCATTTTGTTTAGTATTTTAACCTGGACCTTATTCATAGTTACTAGGCCAAGTTGTTAAGTAATATTTGAAGTGTTAACCACAAAATATGCAGTCTTGATGTTAACAACCCAATTCCATCAGGCATTGTGTGCATAGCAAGGCAGATACCCTGACTGTACAAGGAACTCCACTTTGCTTGATATTTCAAGGTATTTGTTGATAATTTTTGCATTTTGTTGAGCAGGAAATGGCTTCTCGTTCTATGAAACGTGTATCTCAGCGCACTAGCTCTTCTTTCATGCGTCCCTCTGAGGTTTGAGACTATCGATTCTTATTCTTATTTATTCATTTATTGTCAACTGTATTTTGGTATTGTCATGCCCGATTTTGTCCGTGTGTTTCCATGCCCAATTTTCTGTGGCTTTTACTGGTCTACTGTTCTTTGTTTTTCAATGTCTATTAACTAGTGACAACACATTAAAATCTGCATTAGTGGCACAGAATAGCTGTCTTTAGTTGGTGTATACCAAAATTCCAGCCCAAAACTGTAAGGCATTACCAAATTTTAAAATCCTTTGTACGAATAGCAGTTTCTTGAGATGCGCGTCTACAAAAATTGTCAGTGTCCCCTGCAAGAGATCTCGCACTACACATTTTGGATATACTTGTTTTTGAAAATATTGTGAACATGTTTAAACTTTTCTGACTGATAATGTGGAATTTTTATCCTGCAACTCTTCTGTGTCAGTTTTCATGAGGCCTATATTTAGGTGACAACACTCATTTGTGGTCCATTTTGAATGTTAAGAATGTTTTATTGCATTGTTGTAGAGTGCTCAAAAGTCGAGGAAGAGTTGGGGCTGGTCGTTGTTCGGCATGATGAACTAGATGTTCCCAGCACTGCGCGTGTTGTTGACACGGACGACAGTGTTACTTCACAGTGACTGCGAGAGCGAACTGACGGACTACGTTTTTGACCTGTTGTAGTGTTGAACTTCATCTCGTTCTCAGACTGAGTTTCTGACTGCCTTTAGTAGTTGTCCTCTGTTTCTGCTGCTGTTGTGTGTGAGCTTGCATCACGCAGTCATAACTCTTTTGCTCTTACTGGAGCAGTTGTCACAACATGCCGATACATCTGCATTGTGCTACAGTTATCCACTACCGTCAGTTGTGAGGACGCTGTTTAATTACGGATGTGCATTGTTAAAATATGCTGTGTCGAGATCCTCCAGTGATATTGCAGATGTAGTGATAAGTATTTTCTATAATAAAGCTAAAGAAATGAACCATTTTTATAAGTAATGTATGGTGTTGTCGTCTGATATTGGGCGAATGCTGTGCAGCTGAGATATGAAAATTCCAATTCTGTGCAAAACTTGACATGCAGTTCAGAGCTTCAGTTAAGCCTTTGTGTTTTTTTTTGTAAATGGTTAGTTGTTTTCATTTTGCAAGTAATTCAGACTCTGTATTGGTAGGACTATGAGAGTTAGTAACACTACATGATGCAGTGTGCTGGAGGGTCTCTATTTCCACTTAGTCACATTAGATTGAAGGTGTAGTTGTCAGACAGCTTGTAGTTATTGCCAGTAGTTGACCGACTCTGAAGTAGTTACTAATCAACAGCTGCAATTACTGTTGGCGAGGTTAAAGTGAGTGAAGGAAGACTTGGGGATGTAATACAGATTGTTGACTGTTGCATTGGTTCGTCATAGCTGTAGCATTACTAGGTGTCAAGTGAGTGCTACGCCAGGAACTGTTAGTTTTATTGAAATTTCTGAAAAACTTTGAAGTGATTGTTTCATTGAGGGTCTGTGACAGATCTTTTATGTGAAATGCGTTTGCGAGTATTTGTGGCTTTCAATGGCGCATGTGTGTAAAGACGATCTACGTGCTATTGAGTTTCCTAGGGCAAACCTCGGTTTTAAAGACAACTCATTGACAGCATGTAATATGTTGTTGGTTTCCGTGAGAGTGTTTCTTCAGTGAATGCAGACTTTTAGTGTATTTGTAGGTCACCAGCCCTTTTGCAGAGCTGTCCCAACACAAGCCTTGTCTATCTGTTGTACAGTTTTTGTCATCAGTTGTCATTCTCGGCTAAATGTGACATTAGTTTAACCTCTAATGGATGGTAGAAGGTTTTTCCATCTAATAGTCCACATGTGCAAGGCTGTAGTGTGTTTGTACTTCACCACCTACATGGCCATAGTAGTTGGTGCTTAGATATGTCATCTGAATGTGCAGTGCAGTGCAATTGTGTATTTGTTATAGTTAGCGAGCAGACAAAAAGAAGACCTGCATAATTAATATTGCAAAAAAAAATTTACTGTTTGAAAACTAGTTTTTTATCACGCACCAAATACTTAAACTTTGTGTTTTTTTACAATGATAAAAGTAAGATACTTTGTCACTGGTTTTACTGATCCTACTGCATATCGGCCCAGCTAGACGTGAACGAACACTTAAGCATGCAATTGCGTAAGCTGCTGTGCTGCTCATTGTGACCAGATGTTTGTTTTTCAGTGGTTATAATTTCTGATTCTTCACAGTGACTGAGAGAAGATTAACAGTTTTCAGACTTGTTCTGTGGCTTGATTTTAATTCGAGCACAATTTTATCAGTGCTTTGGCTGACATTTGTTTCGATTTTAGTAAAAAGTAGTTGAAAACTGTGTTGAACAAGTGATTACTTGCTTAACCACAGTGTGATATGTACCTCAACATAGTGAAGTAAGAAAATACTGATGTATTGCATTCATTGCATTTAATTCATTTACTGTTGTGAATGTTTGGTTGATAACTTACCAAACACTTATTGTGACCATGACTTGTTGAGTAGTTTGTTCATTGGACAGAGAGATGCAAGCACATTCTTCTGGCAGCGAGTTACCTTTTCTTTGTGTACTGCAGTGGTGTTATCTGTCTTGAACATCTGCATTCAAAAGTAGACTTACTTGACAACATTTGAATTTGTACGTTTACTTGTTTGTTGGCATCGATGTAGGAAAACCAAAATTCTAATTGGTATAGTTGCAGACAGGCATTTTATTCAAGGAATAACACTTAGTAGTTAAGCAGTTTGTTGGAACGTCATTTAATACACTAAATTATGAATAAATTTGTAAAAGCAGAAATACTTCCGTCAGTACAGTGCTGTGTGAATAGTTGTGAAAATGCTAATTTCTGAAAATGCATTAAATGATTGACACTTGATGATTGCAATGTCATTAGCAACAAACGTATAACACTGAGAACCACTGTCTATAACAATGTTAAATAAGCTTATGAATACACTGGACATCTTAGCACCTAAATACTCTTAATTTTAATTGATTCTAGTTCTGTTGATATACTTAACTGAAAACTTGGCAGCTGTGTTGCATATAGTATATATTCCAGTGAAACACTTTTCTTCAAGAAAGTCAGCTGTAACAATAGGTGTTTTATTTTTAGGAACTTAATCCAAAGTTAGGTCAATTTGTTACAGTTCATTATTAGCAGTAAACCCATTTCATTAAAATCAATTACATTTACTTAAGATTCAAAGGTTTTTCGCCATGCAAATACAACTGCAAAATGATGAGAGCAATATAATGGCTCCTTATGGTGTAATTAACCATTCATGTTCTGCTGTGTGCCAAAACCTTCATGGCCATTAACTTCTTGTTTGTTCATGGACAACTTTTTCAATGCACTAACTACAGAGAACAATGCTCCATCTGTCTAATTATAAAGACATTCACTGCAGTCATTAGTGCTTGTCAGTAGCATTATGCAAGTCATCTGCTTCGCTTTGCTGTAATTGTTCATCTTCTTTAGGAACAACATAATCTTCTGGCCTAAACACAACGACATGTAAATGAACTTAATGACAAGTATTGTGATGCAGTAACATATTAAGGAGTCATTAACTGCAAGTCATCTTCACTGACTTTTCACAAAGTCTACTGGAACACTGAAAAACTGATCAACAGTGTTAACAGTCAGTACACGTATAACGCCCGACAGTGTATGCTACCTCTTTTTCTGTTTTTCTTTTATTGACTGGGTCTCAAGACAGAGTTCAAATAATAAAGAGCAGCCAGTGTGTGTAAAGAATTTTTAGCATTGCAAGTTTGCAGAAGAGTTAACACCGTTATTCTGTTTACTCACAGCCACATGCAAGATGGCTGAATGTCTGAGGCATTTACCAGTGTCGGAACAATTCCCGTGAAAATGGTTTTACTGATGATGTGAAAGTGTGCTATGTAAGTTCAATGAACAAGTAATGATGGTGATGCCAAGCAGACAAGAGTGAAGTCAACAGAGGAAGTGGGCAACCAAAGAACACGTGGAAGAGAGCTCTATGGGAAATAAACGGACTCCTGCAGATGCTAGAACATAGAAACAACAGAGGAAGTGGCAAGGCTCAAGTCAAGCTGAGTAACTATTAAATTTTTCAAATTCCAGTGATTCAGTAGAAAGACCCAAGTGTCCTATCAGAAGATAAACAAAATTGTTACCAGTGGCAACTAAAACAGAATCGACACAAATGCTTCAATACAATAAGTTGACAACGCCTTGCAGTGCAGTTACACCAGTTGTTTCAATTAACATTCTAATCCCATTGCTGATCTTCGTACCAGCAGTATCCGGATATCATTATCTATATTTAAAATATTATTACACAACATACCAGTCAAAAAGTTGAGGAAAGTTTGCACGCTCTTCAGCAGAAAATTCATCCAGCCGTCGTGGCACGGGCATCACTTGTCGGATTTGTCCCGTCAAATTGGCTTGGATATCGTCTGGTATCAGCTGCAGTACAGTATCACGTTACAGGGTTTGAACTATTGGTCATATGTTTGTGCTTAATATTTATTACACAAAAAACATGGTCTCTGTGTTCGGGTTTTAGTGAATGTGACAATTCAAATTTTCACAAAGTTACAGAATTTGATGATGATCACAAAAGTCATTAGATAGAACTTGTCGTGTAACTGCTCATCACTTTGAGTTGTCTCAAGATACGAATAGATGGACAAAAAGCCTGTGGTAGAAAGACAAAAAAGAAAGTGGTACAGGCTGTAGAGGAATTAGTATACAATCATTCCAGTTATTAAGGGTGAATTGGTACCAGAATGACACACTAAATGCTGCAGATATCAGTTAGTTGATAAAAGAAAACAGACACCATAAGAAATGGCGGAAACTTGTGCTATAGATAAAGGAATGTCACATCAGAGAATCACTCAACAACGAGGAGAAAACTTCACTAACTGTAGCGGATGTTGGCTACAAGGGTTGAACGGTCTACCTAAATATCAAAATCCTCTGTACATGGGCTACTTACCTGGTATATCTGTGGTGGATTTCAAAATTTAGCACAGATTTCATATGGAGAATAGATTTTGACTCAAATTTCAATATTAGGCTGGACCTGTGTGAATGAATTTTAGCCACAATGACCAATGCCTTCCAATGGTCCCAGTGCTCAATCCTTGACCATGCAACAATGTGTGATGGCCGGAGGTGGAGGTGTGTGGTGCCGTGAGCAGTTTTTGTCCGGTTAATTTTTTCATCAGCCACATTATGCACTTACACATTTAAGTCGCTTCAAGTTACGCCTCTGCCCATGTCAGCCTTAGGCCCTATTAAAGTGGCTATGATTGCAGATCTGACAACTGGATGCAATGCTGCAACATTGTACAATAATAGACATCACGACACTGTGGCATGTGCAAATTTACATATTATACTAACATGGCCACTCTCGATATATTTTTCTGTGTTAATTTCAGCCTAGTATGGTGCACAATGCTGAAAATTCTGAAAGTTTTTCCACATTTTTGGTCCCGAAATATATTTGCTGTGTTCATGTATAAGAACTTCTGCGATAATATTACGACTGAGGAAAAAACAAAAGTAACATAATGCACTTACATCATCTGGAAAAAGATGCAACTTTTGCATCATAGGCTTCCGCAAAAGGTTGCCTTTAATTACACTGTAAACCGACCTGTATAAAACCTACAACAAATTCCAGGAATCCACACTTACACACGCACAGCTGAATTAAACAATGTGTAGTCTGACGTGAAGGTTCAAACAGTAATATATATCTGTTACAGAAATCTATGCCACAGCTGAGAAGAATATGGACCCCAACAAGCTTTTAAGTATTACAGCATAACTTGCTCAAAGTCGACAATTTTAGAAATTCTTGCGGATATGAAAAGGAGCAATGGCTTACACAAACTATGATGTGAAGATGATGATGAGTAATAGTCAACAAATGTTTTTGATGATCAAAAAACTGTTATTTCATGCTTTTTTGGGTGATTTCATTATTTTACACATTAGTTTTAGGCTCTTGTGTACCAAGTCTTTGATATTTATGAATAATAAAATACTAAATAAATATCACAGTTGCAATTTCACACAAAGAAAACATTAGATTTCAATGAGGAAATTCATTATGGACACAGGCCATATTTAGCGACACCTGTTGTAGGATGTCTGGCAATGATCATCTCCTAGCGGAATTAACACTCTGTAACTGAAGCTGTGTGCCACCAGATATTTTCAGTTGGTCCAATTTGACAAACAGTATTAAATATTGATGGGACACAACACAGTATGCAATACCATAAGGTTGAAAACACTTGCTCAGTTGTCATGCTGTAGTCAACTGTGTACGTAATTTGGCCCTTAATCACACAGCTACTGCTGCACACTACCAAGTGACACACAGGTTTATCTACACGCTTTGAACATCAAAACCCAGCCTCACAATACAATCTCCGACTGAACTCTGCATGTCAGAAAGGTCAAGATGGCATAAAGTCGTGCATAAGCTGTATTCCTATGCAGGACTTGTTATTCAATGAGCAAAATGATGCAATAAATAATCTTTGCACAATAAAGCACTAAAGGTAATGTGTCACCTGTGTTGGATCGGCTTCATGCACTTGGTACGCTCGTATTTGTCGACGACCTTTAGCATAACTGTTCGCATACCACACAGATGACAGCAAAATCACTCCTTATGAACTTCTGACACAATGCCAGTTCTGCCCTCAGAATTTCACAGAAAAAATACAGGAAAAAGTTGTCTATTCAACACATTGTAGTACTACTGTTACTGACAAAGCGAGTCAGCCTAATATTAGTTATCACACAATGTTAACCACATGTCTTGAGGTGAGTCACTTACGAGATATTTGCCATTCTTGCATATGAGTAAAATGGCCTTCAGTTGCCCTTTAAGAATATTATGACTCATTATCCAGCCCAGTTACTAATTCACAGTATGTGGTCATAAATGAACCTTGCCACTGCTTGAAATTTTAATGTTTACCTACTAGTATCCAACACGACCCTTTGCCCACAGAATTTATTCCAACTTCATCCCAACCCTGCTGATATATGGAAAAATAATTTTTCTAACCACATGCAGATTATCCCCAACCCTGCAGTCTTTTCTTCTCTAACCAATTCTGTCCCATTAACAGGATATTTTGGTGGGATGATCCACCCGACTGCTGTAATTGGACGAATCTGATTAATGGCCATCAGTGATGCAGGATTACTGTGACCATTAAGTCCCAACCCTACGGGATTCCTATACAATATTATGCAGCAGCATTACACCAACACACTAGTACTCAACTCACCATCAACAGTAAACAAACGCATCTGCAATTCTGCATACCCTGTGTAAGAATAGTAGATGAACTTCCGCCAAAGTTCACCCTCCATTGCAATGTGACGAGTATTAATAACAACAACATGATCACCCACATCACCTGAAACAATTGCATCACAGTGGTATTTAACAGACAAGAAAATGACCAGATACATTTCTCGGACTAATCTGAGAAACGTCTCTGGTCATTTTTTGGTATAGTTCTTCATCGACGGACCTCACTGATGCCAGATTTGCAAGGATTTTGTAAGATCAACTCTGTTGTTTCTCCACAACTCACGAGTGTAACAGACATGGTATGAATGGCACTACAGTGTAAGTATTAAACAGCAATGCATTGCTTACAGTGTCACAGTTATGTTTATACAGCTAGCTTCTGTAATCACAATGTATGTCCTTATTTTGTGTAATTTCTAAGACAAGGCAAGTTTATGGTGAAATTGCAGCATGTTTCATGACTGCCTGAAAAGGAAAAGTTTAGAGCAGATGATGGCAATTGGAAAAATGTTTGGTGTAAGAAAATGATGATGGTGACGCCATCAGAATACAAGAAAGTTGGGAGATCAACTCTGCTTCTTTTGTACAAAATTCATAAAGCAACAAAATAAACAAATCTTTAGTTATTCAAAGGTTAGAAGCATTTACTCAGCGGATGGTAGATAGGTTTGTGCTTTCCAGACAAATACAGCGATATTAGTCGTGCTGACTTGAATGGACTCTGCCACTTTGCATCATAAAGCCACCAGAAGCGTGTGAAAGTTGCCCATTGCTACATGTACAGTTCGAAAATACATAAACACTATTAAGCAGCAAGAATTCTATGATCATATGTAGTGCACCTTAACCACAAGGCGAATACAGTCAACTTATCACATGGTCAACTCGTCTCAGGCAGAGTGACGACTGTCCTGAATGATCAGGACGACAAAAATGATGCAGACGATGATAAAATTCCATAGGGTTAGGATTAGCTTCAGTGTTCAAACAGTGTAGCCTTTCCATCGTCCGTGCATGAAGACAAGTGAGGGGAGAGTGGACCAGTAGGTCTACTGGTCGTCATCAACTGCCAGAAAATCCTATTTATCAATGTCCGTGTTGTTTGAGTCATCCACATCATTTAGGACGACCAAAGGAGTGACAATAAAACAAATGATGTACATGCCACTGAATAACTACCAAACAATAACCCTCACACTAAACAGCCAGCGAATGATGAGTTAACCGTGCAACTAGTTGGCCCATCACCCACACAAGGAGAGCATACAAGATGTCTTAAAGAGGACACTGTAAGAGGTGTTACGGAATTTTCAAATGCACAACGTAGGTGCAACTGTTTGCAAACGAACACTGTGTTAAACATAATGATAACAACAGCAGCAAGAGAAGAACAAGCAGAAGCTTCACCAGATTCATCAGTGGCATCAATGTCAATGACATGACATCAATGACTTGAGTAGGCACAGGCATAGCCACGTATAGCCTACTATCTCAGATAAGTACTATCAATGATTTACAGTTTCCGGATCCAGTTCAACAGAAACATGCTTTTTGAACAGGTCAGTGTTATTATCCGTCGGTGAGGATGGAAAATAAGGGCTTACTGATGCTATTTTCCATCCGCCAAGGGAGATGGATTGATTATAACTTTAAATCTGAAATGACGGAAACCGGAAGCCTAAGCGCAATTAGTAGTGTAGTATAATTTCTAACATGAAGTGTTAATGATGTCAGTATTGAGAGACAGTTATAGAGGCAATGTGCCTGCGACTGTTGTCTACGTCTATACGTCTAATGCAATCTGTAGCCTTTTCCATGAATTCTTGTCAATAGTTTAAGGGTTACCAGAGTGCAGGTGACGCTAAACCCCAATCAATCAAGTAACAAATCAACCCATCTCAAATAGCGCTAGTAATTCCTTATTTTCTGTCCTCAAGGACGGATAATAACATTCACGTAACCGTTTCCGTAAAAACCGTGTCTGTACTGCCGTTCCGTAAAGGCCGTTGCCGTTCACGCCATATATGCGAATGGCCCGGTAGGCCCAGCGGGCTGGCGGGCGAGTTTCCCGCACATCCGAGTGGGTGGAGCTCCAGACTTCCTAGCAACGGCAACGGAAAAATAGAACTCGATCCTATATGAACGGATCAACGGCAAACTTACGGAAACGGAGAACGTTACTTTTTACGTAAGTTACGGAATTCTTACGGATGAACGTAATTCTTATGTACTTTTGAAACGGTGCACTGAGATACGGCTACGGACGAACGGAAACGTACCCTGGAGACCACGCATTAATATGTCAGAACTAAAGTATTACGTTCGTATTACCTGAACACGAAGGTGTGACATTACTACACCAACAACCGCAGTCTTTCGAACACAACAAACAAAACCGTCACTACTGAAATGCTACTAAGTGCTTTTAACTACGTTTAACTACTAAAATACAACATTAACACAAAAATACACAGAAACGCGCAAAGAATATGAAAATCCTAAAGGAACCAGTGCTGCACGGAATTAATAAATTAAATTTGTCTGTAAGTAAGTAAGTAAGTAAACCTTTTAATTCCAACGCCATCGGACAAAAATGACAGTGCGCGATTGACATACCAATGTCACATGGTGACGTCCTCAGTCCTCACGATTCCATGAGATATGGACAGAGACACAGACAGACACACACAGTACCATATATGATGTATAGCATACTTGTCGATTATTAAGTATGTAAATGATTTTCTAATCATATTGGCTGGAGGGAGAGGGGGGTCGAGTTGGCTCGAGATGCCAGTGCATAACTGCCATTGCGGTTGCTTCAATCCCTATAGGCTAATCGACTATAATCGCCTGACCGAAGGCTCAACGTTGTCCTCTGAAAACTGTAAAGAAAACAGAGATGGCCTCCGTTAATGCTATAATGGGCGCTGGGCCTATATCGCGCCGTTAGAAACGCGGCCTATACGTATACTACTGACCTTGCAGCTTTCTTGCGGCTGTCATCGCTCAGGCAGCTGTTACACTCTGGACAGCGATGAACATCGTATTGTGGGTATGGGGGTTTCAGTGTGGCCTGTGATAAATATAAACGGCCGGACAAAGACTGCTCACACTCGTGCACACCGATCGGGAATCGGGATACAGACTAAAGCATGCATATGTGTGTCTCAGGCGGATTCAAAGGGGGCAGCCGCCCCCCCCCCTGGCTCATATTTTTCAAAAAGCCGCTTTTTTTCGTGTAAAAGGCATATATTTCGTTGTGCGCATTTGCGATAAATGAGGACGGAGCTGATAAATTGTCTTCCGCCCCCCCTTTTCAAATATTTTGGATCCGCCACTACACTCATAGTCATGGGTTGAGCAAAGGGGTTGAGTATGGGATGGTGTAATGTTACGCCCATGCTTTTGAATGATGCTCCTTCGTAGGCCAGCTTTATTTTTATTGACTCTCGGAAAGGAACGTAGCGGTGCGGCAGAATGAATCAAGAGCGGACAAGACTGGACTAGACGGCGACCGTACAGTTTTTTAACAGTCGTTGTTGTTCTGCCTCAATACTCTCCTCCCATCCCCTCTGAAGCTCTGCAAATTGCGCTGAGAGAAATTATTGCATTAGGCAACATGCCGCCATAGCAATGAAATTAGTTCACCAATGCCTCATCGACATGAATTTCATAATGTGAACACAAAGCCAGAGCTGGCATTTCCACGACGACGTTCCAAGGCAAACCGGAAGTCGAGGACAATTAGGCTACATGTTATAGGGGTCCGTCCTCCCACTCCTCAGGGAGTCGATCAGGTGATTGCAGCTCATCGACGATAGGCCCACTCATAGTCACCATGATACAGGCTTCCTCTGCATTATACAGATGACACAGAATTAAGTTTCAATTTATTGGCTCTGGTGACCTCCACCGTTGATCTTTTGACTAATTCTATAGCTATGGGTCAGGTACCATTGTGAAAAGTGACATTGGATCGAAACCTTTCTGTCAATTTTGGATTAGGCCTGACAGCGCTTTTCTGCTCAGACTTATTAATAGTTGCAGGTAGAATATAGGCATGCGAATTGGTTTTTTATGCAACGGTGAACATGGTTTCAGCTATGTATGCCAACATGACATTTTGCCGTATAACAGAACGTGTATTTCGGCCCAGGTTCAAAAATTTCGTTGAACGATGATCGACACATTTGTCGCGCGGAATTCCGCCAAACTAAATCGCTGGGTTTAATACACAGTATATAGCCTAGCTACGGCCTATACGTGGAATCGATATGCTCCGCCCAAGTCGAGTACATAATTCTGTCAATCACACGACATCTCGCTTTCGCAATGGTTGCTGCTGTTGCCGCGCGCTGCGTTTTGCTCGACTCGTCCAAGTTTCGACGTGATCGCTTTGCATCGTCGCACCGCCGATGTATATATTCGCACAATGCTGCATGGCGTATGATCACGGCTCCACTTCGGTTGTCTTTATACAGAGACGGTCCACTTTAGAAGAAAACTACCACATGTAGTTTTGTGTCATGCACACCACGGAGAACACTGCTCCTAATGAGTAAACTTTAAAGCAAAACTGAAACGATTATACGCTATTCTAAAAGGAAGAATAATGAAGAATGCAGCTTAACTGCTCGTCAGTGGCATCCCTCGCAAAGCCAGACCACGATCGGTCTCGAGCGAAAATCTGGAATCCGTTTTTCGACACGGAGCCTCAGGACAGGTGCGCGGAGGGAACGCCGAGCGCGATGAGAGAACGCGGCGTCTCGCGAGCTGAGACGTCAACGGACGTCGACTGCGGTGGTCGTGCGACAGTGACGTGCAGCTGGCCGTGGTTGAACGCGAACAGCGGAACACGTCCGCCGGTCGAAGATGACCGCCGAGCTGCGACGGCGGCGGCGGCGGTCGCAGTGGCGCAGACGAGGCAGTTCCGGTGCGGAGTGTGCGACAAGCGGTTCAAGAGATCGTCGACGCTGACGACGCACCTGCTGATCCACGGCGACATCCGGCCGTTCGCCTGCCCGTTCTGCAGCAAACGATTCCACCAGAAGTCCGACATGAAGAAACACACGTATGTGCACACCGGTAAGTGAGACGACCGTGGTGTGTACAGATTACTTGCTCATTCGTCCGCACTGCCGCACCACTCACAATGGCTTGCTTTTTACGTCTGTTTCCTCATCCCCGTTCTCATTTCTGATGTCTTCCTTTCCGATTCATTTCTAGTTATTTTCTAGTCCTTTCTAATCGTCTCCCCCTTTCCACGTCTCCTTCCCATTTCACATTTCAGTGCTTCCGTGCATGGTGAGTCGTTTTTTTCTATAACCATGCGCTTATATGGTGCTGTAAGCTGCATGACTCGGTTATTGTGGGGTCTAACTTCGATCGCTTTTATAACGATAATTTGTAACATTTACTGTTGTATCACTGCATTTCTCAGTGTTCGTTGAGTTACTGCTGCTGTATGGATGTGATAAACACAATACAAATGACAACAACAACATTGGATTTAGCAGCGGCATAGCCAGAAATTTGGTTTGGGTCCGTCGTACAGGGTTAATGTCACCCAGCTGTCGGAGACCAAGCTTTTTGCATGGTCGCCTCTGCCCGTGTCTGGTGCCTGGTTTGGCATGCAGCACATCAGTGATGTGTCAATTATATTATAAATTCTAATTAATTAGAATTAGAATTAGATGGCAAAATCAACTAATTAATTAGAATTAGAATTAGATATGAAAGAAAACAACAGTAATGTGAAATCGGTGAAAGCTCACGGACTTTACTCAGTGACACATAAAAACATGTTACTTCAAATGGC
>Ga0056115_1000669_pt1 | contig 15253 bp, 12 predicted proteins | sample WorMetOlspDAHAB1_FD_77007 | JGI IMG/M metagenome (GOLD analysis project Ga0056115, IMG submission 77007) | Marine gutless worms symbiont microbial communities from Max Planck institute for Marine Microbiology, Germany - Olavius sp. DAHAB.1 ...
CACGACACCCGGGCGGTGGTCACTTTCTTCACCACCGGCGCCTATCGCGAACCGGGCGGAGAGTGGCGGACCGGCGCGCCGAATGCCTGGGGCAAGTGGATTTTCGCACGCGCCAACCTGGCCAGGCTGGACGAAGCGGACGATCGCGGCCTGATCGGCGTCATCGCAGAGCGCAAATTGAGGGACGAGGAGGCCGACATATCCGACCTCAGGGACGGCCTCGGGCAGCAGGGGCGCGCGGTGCTGGCATTGCTCGAGAACCGAGACCCGGACCGGGTGCCCGCGCTGATCGATGGCCTGCCGCCCGCGGTCCGGCAGGATCTGGAAGCGCTCAGCCTGGCAGATAAAGACCTTTCGAGCCTCTCCGTCCCAACACTCCTCCTGCACGGTCGGGACGACCCGGTGATCCCGCCAACGGAAAGCGCGGCATTGGCCGCGGCCCTGCCTCAGGGCGCGGCGCGTCTTTACGTCGTCGACAACTTCGCCCATGTCGAATTAGGCGGGCTTGGCGGCCGGGACATTGTGACGTTGTGGCGCGCGGTCTATCGATTGTTGGAACTGCGCGATGCCTTGCCGCGGCCGGTGATCGCGCATAGATAGGCACGTGAGCCCGGTTCGATCGATGATCCATTGATTGAACAGGGGACGTAATCTGGTAAGTTGCCGGCCAAGAGCAGCGATCCTGCCAGGAAGGTTGCGCCAAAACCGGCGTGAACGGCCGTCAGCCGGCAAACGGAAAGGCGTAACCAGGTGCAACGAAACAAGGAAACCGCGACCAGCGGGGTCAGGCGAACGTCTCGCACGTTCCGGCTCTACCTGATCAAACCGTCGCACTACGACGATGACGGCTATGTCATCCAGTGGTGGCGCGCCAACATTCCGTCGAACTCGCTTGCCGCCGTCAACGGAATCGCGGGAATTTGCGCCGAAGAGCGCGCGCTGGGGGATGACGTCGAGATCGAGATCGTCATCCACGACGAAACGAACACGCGCATCCGCCCAGCACACATTGCGCGGGACATCAACAATGCCAGCGCCGGCGGCCTTGTGGCGCTGGTCGGCGTGCAGTCCAATCAGTTCCCGCGCGCCATGGACATCGCCAGACCGCTGCGCGATGCCGGCGTGCCGGTCTGTATTGGCGGGTTCCATGTGAGCGGCTGCATGTCGATGCTGCCGAAGCTTCCGCCGGACATCCAGGAGGCGCTGGACCTGGGGATCTCAATCTTCGCGGGCGAGGCCGAAGGACGCCTGGAGGCGTTGCTGCAGGACGCCCACCGCGGAACCATGAAACCCGTCTACAACTGGATGGCCGACCTGCCGTCGCTGGAAGGGGCGCCGATCCCCATCCTGCCGCGGGAAAACCTCGAAAAGGCTGCGGTCTCCGGCACAAGTTTCGATTGCGGCCGCGGCTGTCCGTTCCAGTGCAGCTTCTGCACCATCATCAACGTCCAGGGCCGCAAGTCCCGCTATCGCACGGCCGACGACGTCGAAGCGATCCTGCGGGCCAACAACGCCATGGGCGTGAAGAAGCTGTTCGTCACCGACGACAATTTCGCGCGCAACAAGAACTGGGAAAAGATCTTCGACCGCATCATTCATTTGCGCGAGGTGGAAGGGCTGAAGTTCCAGTTGGTGATCCAGGTCGACACGCTGTGCCATCGCATCCCCAACTTCGTCGAAAAAGCGGGCCGGGCCGGCGTCAAACGGGTCTTTATCGGTTTGGAGAACATCAACCCGGACAACCTGATCGGCGCCAAGAAGAAGCAGAACCGGATCACCGAATACCGCACCATGCTGCAAGACTGGAAAAGGGTCGGTGCGGTGACCTATTGCGGCTACATCATCGGATTTCCCAACGACACGCCGGCAAGCGTGTTGCGCGACATCGAGATCATAAAGCGCGAACTGCCGGTGGACCTGGTGGAGTTCTTCGTGTTGACGCCGCTGCCCGGGTCGGAGGATCACCAGGTGCTGCACGCCAAGGACGTGGCCATGGATCCCGACATGAACAAGTACGATGCGGAGCATGTCACGACCGCCCATCCCCTGATGTCCGCGGAGGAGTGGCAGGCGGTGTATCAGCAGGCCTGGCATGCCTTCTACACGCCGGAACATGTGGAAACGGTCATGCGCCGCGCCGCGGCCTGCGGCATGAGGCCGGCCAAGCTCAAGAACCTGCTGCTGGGCTTCTACGGATCACAGGCGATCGAGAACGTGCATCCCCTGCAAGGTGGCCTCTTTCGGCTGAAGTACCGCACGGACCGACGGCCCGGGTTTCCGGTGGTGAACCCGTTAATATTCTATCCCGGCTATGCCTGGGAGACGCTCAAGAAGGCCGGCCGGTTCTACCTCCTGAACCGGACCTACAAGCGGCTTCTGAAGCGGGTGCAAGCAAGCGCCCATCTTGACCGCTATGCGGACCTTGCCCTGAAGCCGGCCGGGGACGAGGACCTCGACGATTTGCGGATCTTCGGCACCAGCGAAGGCGCCAAGAAGGCGGCGGACCGCGCGCGCAAGAACGCCAAGCCGCGGGTGGTTGCGGCGGCGGAATAGGGTCCTTATTGAGGTCCCCTTAACCATCTCTGGGTATGGTCCGCAGACTTCCGTCAAGCCGTGGTCCCGGAGACATGTCCAACGTAACCGCATTCGAACCCGATCCCCTGGACACCGATCAGGCGCAGAACTGGATCGACTGTATCGCAGCGATCTCGAAGGGCGACTTCACTGTCATTCCCCGGGGCGACGATCCGGTGTCGCAGGCGCTGCGGGACCTGATCGACTCCCGTGTGATCAGCGTGACAAAAGCGCTGGACAACGCCGTGGAGCAGGCCATCGTGGCCAACGAGAGCGCAATTTCCAGTGGCGGCATGATCGCCGCGGTGCGCGAGGTTGACGAACGCTCCCAGAACATGGCCGCGGCCATCGAGGAACTGTCGTCCTCCATCGACGGGATCAGCCAGGCCAGCGGCGGCGCCGAGGAAGCGGCCGATGCGGTGACGGACTCCCTGTCGAAGGGCAAGCAGGCGGTCGGCTCGGCGGTGACGGTGGTCGAGCGTGTGCGCACCGACCTGGTCAGCGCGGCGGACAAGGCCGAGGACCTGTCGGCGGCGTCGGAAAAGATCGGCGATATCGTGCTGACGATCGAGGACATCGCCTCGCGCACCAATCTGCTGGCGCTGAACGCCACCATCGAGGCGGCGCGTGCGGGCCAGGCCGGCAAGGGCTTTGCCGTGGTTGCCAGCGAGGTCAAGAACCTGTCTCAGCAGACCGCCCAGGCGACCAAGGATATCCGGGACCGGATCGAGGCCCTGCGCGCGGAAATCACCGCCATCGTCGACTTCCTCAAGACCGCCTGGAAGACGGCGGAAACCGGTTCTGATGCCATGCAGCTGGTCAGTGACGGCATGGGCGATATCGAAGGGCGCGTCACCACGGTGGAAGAACGCATGTCGGAGATCTCCCGGATCCTGGCCGAGCAGTCGGCTGCGGCGTCGGAGGTGGCCGAAGGCGTGTCGACGGTCGCGGCCATGTCCAAGCGGACGGTCGAAGAAGTGGAGAAAACGGCCGATTCGATCGACCGTTCCATTACCATCGTCGGCGAACAGATGAACAAGTTCACCGATTACGACGTGCACGGGAAGGTGATCCGGTTGGCGAAGGCGGATCACGTGATCTGGAAGAAACGCCTGGCCAACATGCTGGTCGGGCGCGAGAGCCTAAAGGCCGACGAGCTGGCGGACCACCATTCCTGTCGGCTGGGCAAGTGGTACTACGGCCCGCAGGCCGAAGAATACCGCGTCCATCCGGCCTTCAAGACGCTGGAAGGTCCGCACGCGCTGGTCCACAAGCACGGCATCGAGGCCGCACGCCGTTACCAGGCCCAGGATCTGGATGGCGCGTTGAAGTCGATCGCCGCCATGGAGGAGGCCTCCGAGGACGTGATGGCGCTGTTGAACGAGCTTCAGGCGATGCCCGCGGGGACCACCGACGGGACATAGCGCCGGTCCGGGCCGCCGTCTGGGGGCGCATGACTTCCGGCCTTGAACCTTGCATACTCCCGACACAATGATCAGCCTGAGGAGGAGCCGGACCGCGGCTCGAGAAGGTTCAATGGCGCATCGTTTCTTGTTCTTGCTTTTCGTTTTCGTGGTTCTGGCGGGGCCCATGCAGGCCCGGGCGGTCGATCCGGTGTCTCACCGGTTTTCCGTGGCCGTCATCATCGGCAACAAATCCTATCAGGGTCGGATTCCCGAGGTGGCGTATGCGCACCGGGATGCAGACGCCATGAGGGCCTACCTGACCGAGGTCCTGGGCTATCGCGAAGGCAACATCATCGACCTGCGCGACGCGACAAAGTCGCAGATGGAATCGGCCTTCGGCAACCGGGCCTCGCATCGGGGCGAGATCTGGGGCTATATCAGGCCGGGCAGGAGCCATGTGACCGTGTTCTATTCCGGTCACGGCGTGCCCGGTCTGCAGGACAAGCGCGGCTACCTGCTGCCGGTGGACGCCAACCCGGACACGCCGGAGATCAACGGCTATCCGGTGGATGTGCTTTACGAGAACCTCTCAAAGCTGGACGTGAAATCGGTCACCGTTTACCTGGATGCTTGTTTTTCCGGCGAAAGCGAACGCGGCATGCTGATCCGGTCGGCCTCGCCCGTCTTCGTGCAGGCGTCCATGCCCGAGACGTCGTCGTCGATGACCGTCCTGACGGCGGCCTCGGCCGAGCAGGTGGCGAGCTGGGACGAGGAAAACCAGCACGGTCTGTTCACCTGGCACCTGCTGCAGGCGTTGCAGGGCGCGGCGGACGAGGAACCCTTCGGCAACGGCGACGGCACCGTCACGGTCGCGGAGACCCAGGCCTACTTGGACGACGAGATGAGCTACGCCGCCCGGCGGCGTTTCCGCCGGATCCAGACCGCCAGCGTCCAGGGCGCGGGCGACACGCCGCTGGGCGTGGTGCCCGATATGCCTGTCGCCGCGCCGGCCCGGGAGACCCCGCAAGTTGCGGCGCGTGTTCCAGCGGCCGAGATTGAGGATCGGGACGAGACCATGGTCGTCACCGGCAACCGGGTCAACGTGCGGTCGGGCCCGGGGACCGATTTCGAAAAGATCGCGACCATTTCCGGCGGCACCGAGGTGGAGGTGACCGGCAAAGTGCCGGGCAAGAACTGGTTCCGCATCGCCATGGCGGACGGCGGCGCGGGCTATGTCTTCGGCAAGCTGCTGGGCGACGCCGTGCCCGCGGCGGAAACGCCCGCGGTGGGGTCGTTCCCGGTGGAACCGGATCCGGCCGGCGGTTTCAAGGACTGCGATCTCTGCCCTGAATTGGTGATTGTTCCGGCCGGCGCGTTTCAGATGGGAACGTCGTCCTACGAGAAGAACCGGGGCGACGACGAAGGGCCGGTCCATCGCGTCGCGATCCCCAAGGCCTTCGCCATTGGCAAGTTCGAGGTGACCAAGGCCGAGTTCGCGGCCTTTGCCGACACCACGGGCTACTCGACGGGAACCGCCTGCCGCACCCGCGAGAACGATTCATGGGACGTCCGCGAGAACCGAACGTGGCGCGACCCGGGCTATCGCCAGTCGCCGCGCGACCCCGTCGTCTGTGTCAACAAGGCCGATGCCGCAGCCTATCTGGAATGGCTGTCGCGTATGACCGGCAAACGGTATCGCCTGCCGACGGAGGCGGAATGGGAGTATGCCGCGCGCGCGGGCACCTTGACGGCGCGGTTCTGGAGCGACGACCCCGATGAAGCATGCGGGTTTGCGAATGTCCATGACAAGACTGCCAAGCGCGCGCTCAACACCACCTGGACCGCTCACGCGTGCGAAGACGGCGCGGTGCACACGACAGCGGTCGGCCGATACGCGCCAAATGCCTTCGGTCTGCACGACACGCTGGGCAGTGTGTGGGAGTGGACGGCGGATTGTTACACCGACAGTTACGACGGCGCGCCTTCGGATGGCAGCGCGCGCCTGGACGGTGCCTGCGAAAAAGGCATTGATCGGGGCGGTTCCTGGATCAGTTCCCTCGGCTATGTCCGCACCGGGAACCGCGCTGGGCCCAGCCAAGACCTGCGCGAGTTCACGCTGGGCATGCGCGTCGCCCGGGATCTGGACTGACGCCGCCAACTGGCGCGCCGATGGAGCGCATCCTCATCAGTGCCTGCCTGCTGGGTCGTCCGGTCCGCTATGACGGCCGCGGCAAGGCGCTGGCGCACCACCTGTTGGAACGGTGGAAGGCCGAAGACCGGCTGGTGCCGGTTTGCCCGGAAGTCATTGCGGGGTTTCCGACGCCCCGGCCGCCGGCGGAGTTCGAACCTGGCGCGAACGGCGAGACAGTGCTGGACGGCCGCGCGCGTGTCTTCGAGAACACAGGGCAGGATGTCACCGCGCAATTCCTGAACGGTGCGGATGCGGCCTTGAGGATCGCCCGCGAAAACGGTTGCCGCTTCGCCCTGTTGACCGACGGCAGCCCGTCCTGCGGCTCGGGTATCGTTTACGGCGGCCGGTTCGACGGCCGGACGGTGGCGGGCGAGGGTGTGGCGGCCGCGTTGTTGCGCCGGCACGGCGTCAGTGTCTTTTCCGAAGGGCGGATCGAAGAGCTTGCGCAGGCGTTGGCGCGCGCCACGGTCGGATAGGCGCGATCAGCGCGCCGAGCGAACCGGTCCGGCCGCCGCCAGCGGCGGCAGCTTGCGCGTCTCGCGGTGGAGAATGTAGAGGCCGCAGCCGATCACGATGGCCGACCCGATCCAGACGTTCAGGCCGGGCACGTCGTTCCAGATGACCCAGCCGAAGATGACGCCCCAGATCAGCACCGAATAATCGAACGGCGCGATCACCGCCGCCGGCGCGTGCCGGTAGGCCTGGGTGACCAGGATCAGGCCTGCCGTCCCGGAGACGCCCAGGAACACGAAGAGGCCAAACGCGCCCGCGTCTGGGATTCGCCCTTCGATCGGCATCATCAGACCGGTGAGAACCACGATGCACAGGCTGGGCCAGAAGATTATGGCCGAGGTCGTCATTGCGCGGGCCATCCTGCGCCCGACCAGGACCGCAAGGGCGTAACAGACCGCAGCGCCCAGGGGCAGCAACGCCTCGATCCGGAACGCGGCCGCGCCCGGCTGCACGACCACCAGAACGCCGGCGAAGCCCAGCACGACTGCGGCCCAGCGTCTGAAACCCACCGTCTCGCCCAGGATCGGGACGGACAGGGCCGTTATGAACAGCGGTGCGGCAAAGGCGATGGCGAAGGCGTCGGCCAGGGGCAGGAACTTGAGCCCGGTGAAGAACAGCCAGGCCGCACCGACGCCCGCCGCGGTCCGGATCGCCAGCAGCCCGGGATGGCGCGGTTTCAGCCGGGCGAACCCGCCATTGCTGAGGAACACAAACAACAGGATCGCCAGAACGCTGACGGCGTTGCGCGCCAGCATGATCTGGGTGACCGCATAGCCGGCGCCCAGGTACTTGGCGCAAACATCCATCACCGACATCGCGAACAGTCCGGTGATGCTGTAGGCGATGCCCAGCCCGATCCGTTCCGGCGCGAGGGTGCCAGAGGTTGTCATTCCCATGGCTCTTTCTAGCCTTCGATACGCGTAGGGACAAAGACGATTGTGGGCGGGCCGAAAGATCGCCGGTTGCCGCTGGCGTCCGCGCCTGATCCTTGCATAATGCCGTCTGGCGATGGAATTCGGTTGTGGTGCCGCCTTCGGGCGGGGAGAGTTCTGATGGGTGTTCGTAACCTGATCCTGTTCGCGGCGATCGTTTTTGCGGTCGCGGCCTGGCCCGCGCAGGCCGCCGAGCCGCCGTCGCACCGCCATTCGGTTGCGGTCGTCATCGGCAACAAGAACTATCAGGGCCGGATTCCTGAGGTGTCCTACGCCCATCGCGACGCCGACGCCATGAAGGCCTATCTGGTGCAGGTCCTGGGCTATCGCGAAGGCAACATCATCGACCTTCGTGACGCGTCAAAGGCCGAAATGGAGGCGGCCTTCGGCAACGCCTATTCCCATGAAGGCAAGGTCTGGCGTTTCATCCGTCCAGGGCGCAGCCATGTGACCGTGTTCTATTCCGGCCACGGCGTGCCGGGGCTGAGGGACAAGCGCGGCTACATCCTGCCGGTCAACGCCGATCCGAACACGCCGGAGATCAACGGCTACCCGGTGGATCTTCTGTACAAGAACCTGGCCGCGCTGGAGGCCGAATCCGTCACCGTTTATCTGGATGCCTGTTTTTCCGGCGAAAGCGATAACGGCATGCTGATCCGCTCGGCCTCGCCGGTGTTCGTGCAGGCCAGCGCGCCGAAGGCCGGTGCGGGCATGACGGTGCTGACCGCCGCCTCGGCCGAACAGGTGGCTAGCTGGGACGAAGACAACAAGCACGGGCTGTTTACCTGGCACCTGTTGCAAGCGCTGCAGGGGGCGGCGGACGAGGAGCCGTTCGGCAACGGCGACGGGCAGGTGACGGTGTCCGAAACCCAGGCCTATCTGGACGAGGAAATGACCTATGTGGCGCGCCGCAGGTTCGGGCGGGTGCAAAACGCGTCCGTTCAGGGCGCCGGCGATGCGTTGTTGGGGGTCGTGCCCGAGGCGCCGGTTGCGGTGCCGGCGGACACGCCCCCGGTCGCGACCCTGTCTCCGTCTTTCCAGGTGGAGGAAATGGACCAGGCCATGGTGGTCGGCTCCAGCCGGGTCAATGTGCGTGCCGGTCCGGGCACGGAATTCGAAAAGGTCGACAGCTTCGCGGCGGGTGCCGAAGTTGAGGTCACCGGCAAGGTCGTTGGCAAGAACTGGTACCGGGTCGCGCTTGCCGGCGGCGGGACCGGCTACGTCTTCGGAAAGCTGTTGAGCGACAGCCTGCCGTCGCAGGTGACGCCGACGGTTGGAACCTTGTCGCAACCGGGCACGGCGGGTGACAGTTTCAAGGACTGCGGTTATTGCCCGGAGATGGTTGTCGTGCCGCCGGGGTCGTTCCAAATGGGCTCGCCCTCCTACGAGGTGGACAGGGACGATGACGAAGAGCCGCTCCATGTCGTCTCCATCCCGCGGGCGCTGGCGGTCGGCAAATACGAGGTGACGCGCCGGGAGTACGCCGCCTTCGTCTCTGCGACGGGCTACGGGGGCGGCAACATCTGCTGGACGCTGGAGACCGGCGAATGGGAGGAGCGCGAAGGCCGTACCTGGCGCAACCCCAGCATTCCCCAGACCGAGCACGACCCGGTCGTGTGCGTCAGCTGGAACGACGCCCGGGCCTATGCCCAGTGGTTGTCGCGGCAGACCGGAAAGACCTACCGCCTTCCCAGCGAGGCGGAGTGGGAATACGTCGCCCGCGCCGGCGCAACGACGGCGCGGTATTGGGGCGACAACCCTACCGAAAGCTGCGGTTATGCAAATGCGGCCGATCAGACCGCCAAGCAGACCTTCACCGAGTGGACGATCGCCGACTGCGCCGACGGCCACACCTATACCGCACCCGTCGGGAGTTTCGCGCCCAACGCTTTTGGTATTTACGACACCTTGGGCAATGTCTGGGAGTGGACCGCCGATTGCTGGAACGAAACCTATGACGGGGCGCCGGCGACTGGAGGCGCCTGGACCACCGGTGATTGCGGGAAGAAGATCCGTCGTGGCGGCAGTTGGTACCACGACCCCCGCTACGTGCGGGCGGCCAACCGCAGTCGCATGGAAACGGAGACCCGATCATTCATTGCCGGCTTTCGGCTGGTGCGGGACCTGGACTAGGCCAGGGCGCTCAAGGGTCGCGCGAGAAGATCGCGCGCAGGTCCCGGACATCGAACTTCGATTGCCGGTCGTAAGTGTAAAGGCCGTTCTGTTCCTGTTCGACGTCGGTTAGCTGCGTGTAGCAGTATCCGCGCACGTGTGGCTGGGTTAGCACTGCACTCACCTGGCCTTCCAGGCGTTGCATGAACGCCGCCTCGTCGATCGGGGCGTCGCCATACCCCCAGCCATCGCCGGCCGCTCCGTCGGGCGGCCACTTGGCGCCGCCGAACTCGTCCACAATGTAGGGCTGCCCTTCATAAGGCGCTTCGTGTTCGGGATAGTTGCGGAACACCTGAGGCGCCGGCGTCAGTTTTTCGGCGAGCGCGGCAGGATCCTGGTCGTAGGCGTGCACCGTCCACAGGTCCGTCTTCACATGGTTCCAGCCGCTGGCGTCGTTGACCGGCCGCGTCGGGTCAAGGGTGCGTGTCAAGTCGTAGACCTCGCCGACAAAGCGCCGGTGTTCAGGCCCGACGGCCTCGCGGATCGTTTCGTTGAGCGGCGTCCAGGCAATGACCGAGGGGTGGTTCGCGACCTGGGCGACGATCTCTCGCCACTCGGATAGGAAATTGTGGGCGGCGACGGGGTCGTTCTCGTCGAAACTCCAGCTTGGCGCTTCGGCCCAGGTCAAATAGCCCATGCGGTCGGCCCAATGGTGGTACAGCGGCTCGAAAACCTTCTGATGCAGCCGCGCGCCGTTGAAGCCGATCGCCTGTGCCAACGCGACATCCTGTTTAAGGGCGTCTGCGTTCGGCGCGGTCCAGATGCCGTCCGGGTAATAGCCCTGATCCAGGACGAACCGCAGATAGGTCTCTTCGCCGTTGATCAGAAGACGGTCGCCGTCCACCGCGATGCTTCGCAGGCCCGCATAGCTGCGGGCTCTGTCGACAATCGCGCCGGCGGCGTCGCGGACGACAAGCTCCAGGTCATAGAGAAACGGGTCCGCCGGCGACCAGGGGCGCACGGTGCCGATGTCGATCCCGAACGGCACGCCGTTTTGCGCCGGCGCGGTTGCCGATCCGACGGTTTCGCCGCTCAAGAGTGCGGTGGCCTCCAGGCGCTGGCCCTGTGCGGTCTCGTCAAAGACCGGCGTCAGGATCAATCGCCTGCCCGTCAGGTTGGGGACGATGCGACAGCTTTCCAGTCCCAGGCGATGGACGGCCTCCAGCCATACCGTCTGCCAGATGCCCGTGACCCGTGTGTAGTAACAGCCGTGGCTTTCCCGTTTGCGGCTCTGCTTGCCGCAGGGTTGCAGCCCGGACGCGGTGTGATCCTCGACCTGGACGACCAGGTGAAACGGCGTTCCCGGCGTCACAAAGGGCGTAAGGTCGACGCGAAAGGCGGCGGATCCGCCCCAATGCTCGCCTGCGCGCCGGCCGTTGACGTAGACCGTGGCGTGCCAGTCGACGCCGCCGAAATTAAGCCAGATGCGCGCGCCCGCCCAATCGGCCGGCGCGGTCGCGGTGCGATGAAGCCACAGGGTTTCGATGAAGTCGGTGTGGCCGATGCCGGACAAGGCCGATTCCGGGCAGAACGGCACCGTGATCGGTCTGTCGAAGCCGGTCGCGCCGGACAGATCCGCGGCCGGGTCGGCGTCCAGTCTGCAGGTCCACCGGCCGTTCAGGTTCTGCCAGCGATCGCGCACGAATTGCGGGCGCGGGTATTCGGGGCGGGGCAGGGGCATGCGTCACCGGCACTTGCTTTGGAAAAAAGGACGCGGACTCCGGGGAGCCTGGTCCCCGAAGTCCGCGTTTCGGGAGGTTACAACAGTCGGTCGACTTCGGCCTCGGCGTCGGCCAGCGCCTCTTCCGGCGATTTGCCTGTCAGCCAGATCGCCTGCAGTTCGCGGTTCAGCACGTCCTGGATGGCGCCGTACTTGCGCGCCGGCGGCACGTCCCGGGCCAGCCCGGCGGTCGCCGCGTACTCGCTGCGATGCGGAAGATTGGCGTAGTCGGCGCTTTCAAGCACAGACGTGCGAACGGCCATGTGGCCGGTCCGCGCCCAGTCCAGGTTGTGGTCGTTGATCCAGGCCATCAGTTTCAGGGCGGCCTGGTACTTCTCGGGATCCTGCGCCTTCAGATTGGAAGGCACCGCCCACATGTGGCTGTCGGCCCAGGTGGCGCCCGTCTGGAACAGGGTGGGGAAGTCGGCAACGTAGTATGAATTCAGACCCACTTCCGCCTTTGCCGCCTCCGCGGTGTAGAAGTCGACGACCCAGGTGCCGTTGACCAGGATCGCGACTTCGCCATTCAAAAACGCCTGCTGGCTGTCGGCGTAGTTGAGCTTGGGGTCGGCGACGCCGGCATCGAACAGGTCGGTCATCGCCTTGACCGCGTTCTTGGCCTCTGCGGTGTTGATGGTGGCGGTGTCGCCGTCGAAGACGTTGCTGTTCTGCTGCCACAAGAGCGCGAGCACCACGCGCACGCCGATCGGGAACTGGGCGAAGTCGGCGGCCAGATAGTCCTTGCCGGTGGCCTCTTTGACCTTCTTGGCGTGCTCCAGCATCTCCGCCGGACTGGAGGGCAGCGTCGGCGTGCCGTCGGCATTGACCAGGCCGGCGGCGGCCATGATGTCCATATTGACGTGCCAGAGGTTGGCGTGGAAATCGAGCGGGACGCCGTAGATTTTGCCGTTAAAGGTCACCGCGTCGCGCGCGGCCGGCGCCCAATCGCCGGGATCGATGCCGGCCGCGGCCAAGTCGTCGTCCAGTGCCGCGATCGCGCCCAGGCCCGCGAATTCGGGAATCCGGTGGCGGTGCATGACATGCACGTTGGGCGGGTTGCCGCCGGCATAACTGGCCTTGATCTGGTCGTAATAGTTGCCCCAGTCGGTGGGCAGCGTGTTGACGGAAACGCCGTCGTCCTGGGCGTCGTATGCGTTGATGATCGACTGGATGATGCAGGCCTCGCCGGTGGCCGCCTTGATGTCGGTGCCGGCTTCTTCGCAGGCGCCGAAGAAACGGCCGAGCGTGATCTCGGTCTCCGCCGAAGCCATGGCCGGCGCCAGCGCCATCAGCGCTGCGGCGGCGGTTAAGGTCAGGTGTCGCATGAAGTCCTCCCTTTTGAAAAAACGGTCTGTTCGGTTTGGTTAGAAGTCATTTGCTGGTGCCCATGGCGATGCCGCGCACCACGTAACGTTGGAACACCAGGAACAGCAGAACGACGGGCAGGCTGGCCATGACGCCCGAGGCCATGATCCGGCCAAGTCCCTCGGACTGGGCGAAGTTGCTTTGAATGCTGGCCAGCCCCAGGGTGATGGTGAACATCTCCTTGCGGTTGGCCGAGACCAGCGGCCACAGATAGTCGTTCCAGGCATAGAGGAACGTCAGGATGGCAAGCGTCGTGACCGCGGGCACCGCCAACGGCAGCATGATCTTGCGAAAGATGGTCCATCGCCCGGCGCCGTCCAGCATCGCGGCTTCCTCGATCTCGCGCGGGATGCCGCGAAAGAACTGGGTCATCAGGAAGACGCCGATGGGCACGGCAAGGCGCGGCAGGATCAGCGCGCCGTATGTGTTGTGGATCTGCCAGTCCGCGAACATCGTGTAGAGCGGGATGAACACCGCCTGTTCGGGGATCATCATGCCCGACAGCACGAAGACGTAAACCAGGTTGCGTCCCTTGAAGGGGATGCGGGCGAAGGCGTATCCGGCGGTGGTGGACAAAACGATGACCAGCAAGGTCATGCCCCCCGAAACGACGATGCTGTTCAAAAACCAGCGCGGCGTCAGCCCCAGGGTGAACAGGCGGACGAAGTTCTCCCACGTGAAGGGCAGGGGCAGCAGCCCCAGCGCGAAGTTGGACGTGGTTCGGGACAGGACGTCGTTGGGCTGAAACGACAGAGACACCATCCACAGGGTCGGCAACAGCCACAACAGCGCAACGACGCCCAGCACGGCGCAGGTGATCCAGTAGATCCGGTGGGTGCGCGACATCAGTCGGGCTCCCGGTTCAGCCTGAGTTGCAGGAAAGAGAAGCCCAGCATCGCCAGGAACAGGATCACGGCCAGCGCCGACGCGTGGCCCAGGTCGGAATCCCGGAACGCGGTCTGGTAGATGTAGCGCACCAGGACCTGGGTGCGGTCGTTGGGGCCGCCCTGGGTGATCAGGTGCGACTGTCCGAAGACCTGGAAGTGCAGGATGATCTCGAACACGATCACCAACGTGGTGGTGCGCCGGATGCCGGGCAGGGTGATGTGCCGGAACAGGGTCCAGGCGCCGGCCCCGTCCAGCCGCGCCGCCTCGTAGCGGTCGCGCGGGATCTCCTGCAGGCCGGCCAGGAACATCACCATGGCGAAGCCGATCGACCACCACACGGTGGTGATGACGATGGCCGCCATCGCCAGGGTCTCGTGGGTCAGTCAGCTTGTGGGTTCAAGTCCGACGGACCGCACGATATTGGCGAACAGGCCCTGGCGCGGGCTGAACATCATCTGCCAGATCAGCGTCACCACCGTCACCGACAGAACCTGGGAGATGAAGAACGCGGTCCGGAACGCCGCCATCATCCGCGTCTGCCGGTTCAGCACCACCGCCAGCAGCAGGCTGATCGCGGTCACCAGCGGCACAGTGAAAAACACGAACACCAGCGTGTTGCCGACGATCGGCCAGAACCGCCGGTCATACCAGCGCCCGCCCTCGCCTGGCCCCAGGCCATCTTGGAGGCCCAGAAGGTGTCCACGTAGTTTTCCAGGCCGATCAGGATTTTTGCCGCGGGATTGAAGGCGACCGCCAAGAGGTCCCATTCGTGCAGGCTGATCCAGATGCCCTTGAGAAACGGATAGATCAGGAACACCAGGTAGATGCAGAGGAACGGCGCGATGAACAGATAACCCTCCACGGTGTCCCGGTGGCAGGCGAACAGCCGCTGTGCGGCGGTGGTGGCGTCCGGCTGGCGCATCTGCCTCCCTGGAGTCCGGTTCATTGCCGAAATCCGTTGCAAATATTATTAGCAAAATATTAGCATCGGGTCCACGGCGAATCTTGCTATCCCGCTGCGGCGAGGAAGACGTGAGCGAACGGACCGAGAGACGACGACGGGTGACGATGCAGGACGTGGCGCGCCGCGCAGGCGTCTCGCAGTCGACCGTGTCTTTCGTCATCAACGACGTTGAAGCCGGCCGCATTGCCGCGGCGACCCGGGCGCGGGTCCTGAAGACCGCGGACGAACTCGGGTACCGGCCGCGCGCCCGGGGACACCACGATGCCGGCCAGCGCCATCCCTGGATCGGCATGCTTGTTGACGAGATCGCGACCAGCCAGTGGGCAGCGCTGTCGGCGGAAGGTGCGCAGGAGGCGGCCTGGGGTTTGGGCCGCCTGTTTTCGGTGGCGATGACAGGCGGCCAGCCGGACCTGGAGGAGGCCCTGATCGACAGCTGGCGCGCCCAGGGCGTGGAAGGCGTGATCTACGCCACCATCCTGACCCGAAAGGTGACGCCGCCCGTTCGGCTGAAGACCCTGCCGACGGTGC